>RRZT010780679.1_pt1 | contig 11891 bp, 6 predicted proteins | sample 2165551 | NCBI WGS metagenome assembly RRZT01 (sample SAMN10456910, study PRJNA506462) | wastewater metagenome | biome: wastewater; feature: sludge; material: wastewater sludge; isolation source: wastewater sludge with Escherichia coli K12::gfp cells carrying plasmid... | place: USA: Moscow, Idaho ... | reverse complement strand
GCCTCTACAAGCCGGTCGGCCTGATCCAGCAGTACAAGGACAAGATGTACTTCGGGGCCTTCGGTTATCTGCTCCTCAACGACAACAACAACTGGGATGCCGACGGCACCGCCAACATCTACAAGGATGGTGGCGTGCTGCGGGCGATGGTCCAGAGCGTTGATTCGGAGCTCACCGAAACCGGCGCCTTCGTCACCGACCCCTACAACATGCTGGCGGCGCAGGGTGTGACCTACAGCGGCACGATGAACTACATCAACAAGTTTGGCCAGAAATCCAAGTCGTACAAGCTGTGGGATCCGGTGAGCGAGCTCTACGCCGAGGCGATCAAATATTTCAAGAACCTCAAGCCGACCAAGTCCTACGTGTCTGGCGTGAACGCCGCCAACCGCGATGACTTCCCGGTGTTCACCAGCTGGAACGATCCGGCCACCGACGCGAAGTACCCGAAGAAGGGGCCGCTCTCCTGCAAGAAGAACTACATCGTCGGCATTGGTGACACCAACAGCAACTTCGATTTCAACCTCTCCGGTTCGCCGCTGGGCTATCCGGCCGACGTCGATTCGAACATGGGTTCCCTCAAGACCGCCAAGGCCTGGACCGACGAAGTCGGCGCCCTGGAGGGCATCCCCGGTCTGAGCGCCAAGACGATCTACAACGGCAGCTACTACATCGCCGGTCTGGCCTACTACGCCCACTCCAACGATCTGCGCACCGACATCGAAGGCATCCAGACGGTGGACACCTACTGGATGGACGTGATGGAGGTGGGCTACGTTTCCAAGAACCAGTACTGGCTTGCCGCCAAGTACGGTGGTTACAAGAAGCCCAGCAAGGCAACCCCGCCGGGGCCCTTCGATTCGTCCAAGGACATCTGGGTGGACAAGACCACCTCGGGCGTGCCGATCCGCTCCCGCGATGGCGACCCGCTGCCCAACAACTACTTCACCGCCGACAGCCCGGATTCCATGGTGGCCGGCCTGCGCAGCGCGTTCCAGAGCATTGCCTCGGGTTCGGGGGCGGCGGCCGGTGCGGCGCTGTCGAGCTCCCAGGTCAGTGCCTCCAGTGGTGGCGCCAACACCTATCAGGGCTCGTATGATGCGACGTCCTGGTCGGGCGACATCACGGCCTCCAAGGTCAACAAGCTTGCCTCCGACGATTCTCTGGACGTGACGACCCTGTGGCACGCCGCCGCCAAGGTCGACGCCCAGGGCAGCTCGGGCCGCAAGATCGTGACCCTCGCGCCGACCGACAAGACCCTGACCGATCCGACCCCGGCCGACCTCAAGGGCACCGCCTTCCGCTGGTCCAACCTGAGCCCGACCCAGCGCCTCAACCTGAGCAAGACGTCGTCGGCCCCCACCGGCGACCCGGCGGACGGCGAGCGCATCCTCAACTACCTGCGGGGCGACCGCACCTACGAATCCACTGCCGCGGTGAGCAATCTGTACCGCCAGCGCGCTTCGCTTCTGGGCGACATCGTCGATTCGAAGGTGGTCTACCTCGGCAAGCCGAGCGCCACCTACTCCGAGTCCTACAACCCGGGCTATACCCGCTTCAAGGCGGATAAGGCGGCACGGAACCCGCTGATCTTCGTGGGCGCCAACGACGGCATGCTGCACGCCTTCGATGCCTCCGAAGGGACGAAGGGCGGCCAGGAAGTCTTTGCGCTGGTGCCGTATTCGGTGTACGAGGGGCCGGATCTCAACCCGGAAGTCAGCGGCATCCAGGCCCTCGCCCGCAAGACCTACTCGCACCACTACTACATGAACGCCACGCCCGAGATCCGGGACGTGGACTTCGCCCGTACCGGCGCGCGTCTCGACTCCTTCGGCGTCGGTGCCGAAGCCGACTGGCGCACGATTCTGGTCGCGGGCCAGGGCAAGGGCGGCCGCAGCTTCGTTGCAGTGGACGTCACCGACATTTCCGATTCGCTCACCGAAGACGAGATCGCCGGCCGCGTGCTGTGGGAGTTCACCCATCCCGACATGGGTTTCAGCTTCGGTCGTCCGCTCATCGCCAAGACCCGCCGCTGGGGCTGGGTGGTGATCCTGACCGGTGGCTACAACAACATCGGTGGCACCAAGCCCGGGCAGGGCGCGCTGTTCATCCTCAACGCCAAGACCGGCGAGCTGCTGGGCTCTTCGCCGGTCTACACCGGCTCCGACTCCGGAAGCGCAAGCTCCCCGTCGGGCTTTGCACAGGTCGAGGGCTACACGCCGAGCTATCAGGATTACACCCTCGACTACGTCTATGGTGGCGATCTCAAGGGCAATCTGTGGCGTTTCGATTTCAGCAATCCGGCAGACGATCTCCCGCCGGTGACCCGGATCGCCGAGTTCTCCACCGGCGGCGTCGGGCAGCCGATCACCACGGCGCCGAAGATCGAATATTCGGCCGATGACTTGAAGCGTTACGTGTTTGTGGGCACCGGCCGGCTGCTTTCTTCTGAAGACCAGGGGAACACCCAGCAGCAGTCCATGTATGCCGTGCGTGATGGCACCAAGACCCGCGCGTTCGGCAGCAAGCCCTACCAGGTGCCGTTCCCGTCCGGCGGCTTCTTCCCGGTGACGCGCAGCAATCTGGTGGAGGTCACGGACCTGATCGAAGGCGCCAAACTCGACAGTGCCAAGCCGATGGGCTGGCGCTATGACCTCACGGGCTCCAACGCCGGCGTTACCGAACGGGTGATCCTGAGCCTGCAGGCCAACGACGGCGTGGTGACCTGGGTGGGTTCGATCATGAACGACGACCCCTGCAATGCCAGCGGCAACGCCATCGTCTACGCTGTTCACTACGGTACCGGCCAGAGCGTGCTCTACAAGCTGGAGAGTGGGCTCTACAAGCAGGTCGAGATGACCGACCCGATCGTGGGCGGCCTTGCCGACACCACCCTGGTCCGCGTTGGCTCCAGCATCCGCGTGCTCGGGACGGACGTGAAGGGCAAGTCGAGCATCTACGGCAACACGGTGTCCGAGTCCGGCGAACCCAGAGTCGTGAACTGGCGGATCATCCGCGAATAGCGTGCATCTGCGGGCTTGAAGCCCGATGCGCTGTCCCGTATAATCCGCGGCTCGCTGCTGCTGTAGCTCAGTCGGTAGAGCAACTGATTCGTAATCAGTAGGTCACCAGTTCGATTCCGGTCAGCAGCACCAAAGAAAACAACGGGTTAGGCTTCGGCCTAGCCCGTTTTGTTTTGAGCGTTACTGACCGGTTTCTTTCCGGCGGTCGTCGGGGTATCTGCCGGGCGTTGTTTCTACGAACACGTCTGGGGCATGCGGTTTAGCGATGGGGCTGGCTGACGGCACGCGGCGCCTGCATCACGACGTTGCTGCTGGGGCGGCTGCTCGAGACTTCCATATCCCTGAGTCCATCTCGGCCGCCGTAGCCCAGCCAAGTGCGCTGTCTAAAGTCTGGGCGACTTGATGGGCGCGGCGCGCTTGGCTCAGGTGGCATCAGCAGTGGTTTCCTGCAGCCCACCACCGAGGGCTTTGTAGAGCGAAAGGGTGCTCTTGAAGGCGAGGCGCTGCAGGCTCAGAAGGCCCTGTCGGGCCGCGTACGCCTGGCGCTGTGCGTCCAGCAGTTCGAGGCGGCTGTCCTGTCCGGCGCGGTAGCGCAGGCTGGACAGTTCGCGTCGGCGCTCCGCGCTGGCAACTACCCGCTGCTGGGCTTCGATCTGCCGGGTCAGTGTGGCCTGGGCGGCGAGGCCGTCGGCGACTTCCCGAAAGGCTGTCTGAATCGATTTTTCGTATTCCGCAACCGCAGTGGAGCGCCGGGCCTGGGCGAGATCCAGTGCCGCCTCGAGGCGGCCGTGGTTGAACAGCGGCTGACTCAATTGTGGAGTGAAGCCCCAGGCGAGCTGGCTGCCCTGGAATAGGCTGCCGAGAGCAGGGCTGGCGTAGCCCAGCGTTGCGGTGAGCGAGAGGCGCGGAAAAAACGCGGCTCGGGCGGCGCCGATGTCGGCATTGGCCGCACGCAGGTTTTGTTCTGCCTGCAGGATGTCCGGGCGGCGCAGCAGGAGGTCCGAGGGAAGGCCGGGAGGTAGCGCAGTAGGTACGGGTTGATCCTCCAGCGGCATGCCGGCGGGTAAATCGCCGGGTATGGCCGTTCCAAGGAGGACGGTGAGCGCGTTGCGAGCCTGCTTGAGGTCTCGTCGTCGGCCTTCGAGATCGGCCTCGGCAGAAGCAACCTGACCTTCCGCCTGGGCAACATCGAGGCCGCTGTTCTGCTTTGCGTCCTTCAGCAGGCGCGCCAGATTCAGGGATTGGCGCCAGTCCGCCAGGGTGGTTTCTGTAAGGCGCAGCTGTTCCATCGCCAGACGCTCTTCGATGTAGGCATCTGCGACGGCGGCAACCAGGCTGATACGGGCAGAGCGGGCCGCCTCGGCACTTGCCAGGTAGCGCGCCAGCGCCGCCTCGGACAGCGCCCGCACGCGGCCGAAAAGATCGATTTCGAACGCGCTGATGGCGACGCCTGCCGCATGGGTGCCTTGCTCGATGGCGGGTATGCTCCGGTTTGCCGGCGTACGCTCCCGTCCGCTGCGCAGGTTGGCATCCACCTGCGGAAGCAGGGCGCTTCGCTCGATGCCGTACTGGGCGCGTACGGCTTCCATGTTCAGGACGGCGATGCGCAGATCCCGGTTGTTGTCGAGCGCCGTGGCGATCAGTGCTTGCAGACGCGGGTCGCCGAACATCTGTCGCCAGCCCAGATCGGCGGCGTTGCCGGCGGTGTCGGTGCCATCGGCATACACGGCGGCAATCGGTGGCGCCGGACGCTCAAGTGGCGGGGTCAGCGCGCAGCCGGCCAGCAGCAGGGCCAGCGAGGTGTAGAGGTGGTGCATGGTTCAGTTCTCGTGCGGGATTGTCCGGGCCTTGCCAGTGCGCCGTGGCAGCCGCGCCTGAAATCCCAGGACAAAGACGAAGAAGACTGGAACGAAGAACACGGCCAGCAGCGTCGCCGTGATCATTCCGCCAAACACGCCGGTGCCGATTGCGTGCTGTGTTTCCGCGCCGGCGCCACTGGCCAGCATCAAGGGCACGACGCCCAGTGCGAAGGCCAGCGAGGTCATCAGGATCGGACGCAAGCGCAGCCGGGAGGCCTCCACGGCGGCGTCGATCAGGGTCATGCCCTGCTCGCGCAGTTGTCTGGCGAACTCGATGATCAGGATGGCGTTCTTGGCGGAAAGACCGATGACCGTGATCATTCCGACCTTGAAGAACACGTCGTTGGGCATGCCGCGCAGGCTGACCGCCAGGACCGCCCCGATCAAGCCGAGCGGGATGACCAGCATGACTGAGAGGGGGATCGCCCAGCTCTCGTAAAGCGCGGCCAGCACAAGGAAGACGACCAGCATCGACAGGGCGATCAGCATGGGCGCCTGGGCGGCCGACTCGCGCTCCTGCAGTGATTGACCCGTCCATTCGACCGCAAATCCGGCGGGCAGCTGCGCCACCAGGGCTTCCATGGCCGCCATCGCCTCACCGCTTGAAACACCCGGTGCGGCGCTCCCGGCGATGCGCACAGCGGGATAGCCCTTGTATCGGATGAGCTGTAGCGGTGCATCGGTCCAGACCGGCGTCACCACTTCGCCCAGCGGCACCATGCCGCCGGCGTTGTTGCGGACGTAGAGTTTCAGGATGTCCTCCACCTGCATGCGTGCCCGGGCGTCGGCCTGGATGATGACCTGCTGCATCCGTCCCGCATTGGGAAAGTCGTTGACGTACAGCGAGCCCATGGCCGTGGACAGGGTGTCGCTGATGCTGGCAAAGGAAACGCCCAGTGCCTCGGCTTTCTGGCGGTCGATGTCCAGGCGGACATTGCTTCCCGGGGCGAGCCCCTCCGGGTAGGCCATTGCAATGGCTGGGTTCTGGGCAGCCATCGCGAGTAGTGCGTCCTGCGCTTTCATGAGGGCGCCGAAGCCCTGGTTGGCTCTATCCTGGAGGCGCATGCTGAAACCGGACGACGTGCCCAGTTCCTCAATGGCTGGCGGCATCAGGTTCATGACCATGCCCTCCGCCGTATGCGCCATCGCCGCCTGAGCGAGGTCGACCTCTTCCTGGGCCGTGGCGCCTTCGCGGTGTTCCCATTCCTTCATGTTCGAGAAGATGACGGCTGCGTTGGGGCCGGCCCCCGAGAAGCTGAAGCCGAGTACCGACTGGGTGGACGCAATGCCGGGACGGGTGGCCGCGTGCGCCTCGAACGTCTTGACGATTTCGAGGGTGCGTTCCGTGGTGGCATCCGATGGGAGCTGGATGGACGTCATGAAGTAGCCCTGATCCTCCTCCGGCAGGAAGGCGGAGGGTAGCCGATCCAGACTCACGCCCAGCGCTGCGACCAGGGCGGCGAACAGCACCATGACCCGGCCGCTCCGCTTGACGAGGCCCAGCACACCATGCCCGTAGCGCTCGGTCATGCGGCTGAAGCGCTGGTTGAACCAGCCGAAGAAACCCCGCGCCGGCGGATGTCCGGCCACCGGTTTGAGCAGGGTGGCACACAGGGCCGGTGTCAGGCTCAGGGCGAGGAAAGCCGAGAACAGGATGGCGACGGCCATGGACAGCGAGAACTGGCGGTAGATGACCCCCACCGAGCCACTGGCGAAGGCCATCGGGATGAATACCGCAATCAGCACCAGGGTGATGCCGACGATGGCGCCGCTGATCTCCTTCATGGCCTTCTGCGTTGCGTCCCGTGGCGACAGGCCTTCATGCGCCATGAGTCGCTCGACGTTTTCCACGACCACGATCGCGTCATCCACGATGATGCCGATCGCCAGCACCATCCCGAACATGGTCAGCACGTTGATTGAAAAGCCCGCCACCAGCATCACCGCAAACGTGCCGAGGAGGGCGATGGGTGCAACGATGGCGGGGATCAGGGTGTAGCGGATGTTCTGGAGGAACAGGTACATCACCAGGAACACCAGCACCATTGCCTCGAGCAGCGTCTGGACGACCTGCTCGATCGAGATCTGCACGAACGGGGCGGTGTCGAAGGGCACGGAGTAGCTGATTCCGGCCGGCATCGAAGCGGAGAGTTCCGCCAGGCGCGCGCGGACCGCTGCGGCGGTACGAACCGCATTCGCCCCGGGGGCCAGCTGCACCGCCAGCGCCGAACCGGGCTGGCCGTTCTCGCGGATGGACTCGGCGTAGGTCTGCGCACCAAGCTCGATCCGCGCGACGTCGCCGAGGACCACCTTGGCGCCGTCCGGGCTGGCCTTCAGCACGATCGCGGCGAACTGCTCGGGGGTCTGCAGTTGCCCCTGAACCGTTACCGGAATGGTCACCCGCTGTCCGGTCACCGTCGGTGCACCGCCCACGCGGCCCGGGGCGATCTGGGCGTTCTGGCGGGTGATCGCGTCGCTGAGGTCGCCCATCGAGAGCTGGTAAGACTGCAGCCGCGCCGGATCAACCCAGATCCGCATGGCCCGCTCCGAGCCGAACAGCTGGACCCGCCCGACGCCTTCGACGCGCCGCAGTTCTTCAACCACATTGCGCGCCAGATAGTCGCTCAGCGCGACTTCGTCGTACTGCCCGTCGGTGGCCTTCAGCCCCACGATCATCAGGAAGGACGAGGCGGCGGATTCAAACTTGAGCCCGTTCTGGCGGACCACGGCCGGAAGCCTCGGTTCGACGGTCTTGATGCGGTTCTGCACGTCCACCTGCGCGAGCTCGGGATGGGTACCGGGTTTGAAGGTGATCCGGATCTCCGCCGAGCCGGAGGTGTCGGTGGACGATTCGAAGTAGAGCAGGTTCTTGACGCTGGACAGCTCCCGCTCGATGAGACCGACAACCGCGTCGTTCATGGTCTGGGGTGTGGCGCCGGGATACGCCGCATAGATGCTGACCGCGGGCGGCGCGACGCTTGGATAGCGGGCGATCGGGAGTTTCGGGATCGCGATGAGACCGAGCAGGATGATGAAGAGTGCCACGACCCATGCAAAGACGGGCCGGCTGATGAAAAAGGCGGGCATGCTCGATCCTTTCTCAGTGCTTCGCCATGTCGGGCGAGGGCGGCGCGCCCTTCCACGGCTGCTCGGTCACGGCATCGCCGTCCTTGAGGCGATCCAGCCCCTCCACGACGAGCCTGTCGCCTGCCTTCAGGCCACCGGAAACAAGGTAGTGCCCATCCACCAGCTGGCCGAGCTGGACAGCCTTCTGGTGTGCCTTGCCCGACCCGTTGATGACCCAGACGCGGGCCAGCCCGTCGCCGGCCCGGAGTATCGACTGCTGCGGAACCAGCATGCCCTCGGTCGCCCCGCCCTGGGGAACCCGGGCGCGGACGTACATGCCCGGGAGCAGCTGGCGCTCGGTGTTCTCGACGCGAATCCGCAGCACCACGTCGCCGGTTCCCGCGTCCACGTTGATGCCCGAGAACAGGATTTGACTCTTGACCGGATAGGGATTGCCCTGGGCGTCGAGGATCGTGGCCTGGCCGTCGGGCCCGTGGGGCCGGCCCGCCGATCGACGCAGGACTTCGAGCCGCGACGCCGGCTGACGGACATCCACATACACCTGGTCAATCTGCTGGATGCGCGCCATCGGTGCCGTATCGGTGGTACCCACCAGGGCGCCTTCGGTCACCATCTCCTCGCCGATACGTCCCGAGATCGGAGCGCGAATGGTGGCGAAGCCGAGATCCAGCTGCTTGCGTGCCTGCGTTGCGCGGGCCTGGGCGACATCGGCCGCAGCCTGGTTGCGTTGGGATACCGCGTCATCGTAGAGCTGACGGCTCACCGCGTCGGCCTCGACCAGGGGTTCGAGGCGTTCGACCTGCAACCTGACGCGTTCGAGTGCCGCCACGGCACGCTTGAGGGCCGCCTCCGAACTCTCGACTTCTGCCTTGAAGGGGGCCGGGTTGATCTGGAACAATGCCTGCCCCTCGCGCACCTCTGCGCCCTGCTCGAAAAGACGGCGTAGTACGATGCCGCCAACCTGGGGGCGGATCTCTGCGCTTCGCACGGCGGCAACCCGCCCCGGCAGTTCGTCCTGCAGGCGGACGGAAGTGCGCGCGACCTGCATGGTGGAGACGAGCGGCGGCTCGGGAGCTTGCGCCGGCGGCTCCCCCGAAGTGCAGGCCGAAAGTGCCACGGAGAGGCCAAGCAGCGAAACGCTGCGAAGAAGCGTTGTATGTCTCATGGAAGATCGGGGCTGGCCGGGCTTGACGCGACGCGGGCCGAACACAAAACCGCGAGCTTAGGCGCGCAGTGTTGGGCTTCAGCGGGAGAAGGATGGAGAAACGATGGAGACGGGCATCAATCTCCAGTGAGGATGCGGATGAATCATGGTTTTGAGCGACCTGCCGGTGGCGACGCCCAGGCGCTGGTGCTGATCGCAGAGGACGAACCGGAGATCGTGGACATCCTCAAGGCCTATCTGGCGCGGGAGGGAATGCGTGCCGTTTGGGCTGCGGACGGCCGGTCTGCGCTCGACATGCACCTCGCCCTGAAGCCTGATCTCCTGTTGCTGGACGTGCGGATGCCCTGCGTGGATGGCTGGCAGGTTCTGTCCGAGGTCCGGGCGCGGGGGCAGACGCCCGTCATCATGGTCACCGCCCACGATCAGGACATCGACAAGCTGATGGCCCTCAGGATCGGCGCGGACGACTACGTGGTGAAGCCCTTCAATCCGGCCGAGGTGGCTGCCCGGGTGCGTGCCGTGCTGAGACGGACGCGTCGCGTCGACTTTGAAAGTCGCGAGGTGCTGCGCGTGGGCTCGCTGGAGATCGATCTCGAGGCGTTCAGGGTGGCCGTGGTGCGTGACGATGCCTCGCGTCACGTCCTGAACCTGACCTTGACCGAGTTCCGTCTTCTGGCCCACCTGGCCCGGGCTCCGCGTCGGGTTTTCAGCCGGGCCGAGCTGATCGCCGCCTGCCTGCCGGAAGGGGAGGTGCTGGAGCGGACGGTCGATAGCCACATCAGCAAGCTGCGCCGAAAGCTCGAGGATGTGGGCGTCGAGGGCGTGCCCGTGAGTCTGCGGGGTGTCGGCTACCGCCTCGAGGAGACCGCCTGATGAGCAAGTCTGGCCTGAGTCGCCAGCTTGTGCTGTCCATGTCGGCGATGGCCCTGAGCGTGATGTTGCTGCTGCATGTCAGCTTCTACGTGTTCTACGCCATCGCAATGCGGCTCAATCCGTCCCTGGTCTCTCCGACCGCGGATAGCTGGCCGCCGACCACCTCGGAGTGGATCCTGATCGCAACGATCACGCTCCTGGGCCTGGCGCTCGCGGTGCACACGGCGACCCGCTTTTCCCGGCGCATCATCCAGCCCCTCAACTCGGTGACGGAGAGCGTGCGGCGGCTTGCCCACGGCGACCTCGACGCCCGGGCCCATGCCGAGGATCACTCGCCGGGCGAAGCCTCTGCGCTGGTGGAGGACTTCAACTCCATGGCCGAGCGCCTGCAGCGCATGACCGGCGAGCTTGTCATCTGGAATGCGGCCATTGCTCACGAACTCAGAACGCCAGTCACCATTTTGCGTGGGCGTCTGCAGGGATTGGCCGAAGGCGTGTTCCCGCCCGACGAGGCTTTGTTCCGCAGTCTGCTCGCGCAGGTCGAGGGCTTGTCCCGCCTGATCGAGGATCTGCGCGTGTTGAGCCTGGCCGATAGCGGCCATCTGAGCCTGCGTACCGATGTCGTCGATCTGGCGGCGGAGATCCGTGCCACCGTCGAGCTTGTCGAACCGGATCTGCGGGCCGCCCAGCTTGCCCTCGACGTGCGCCTGCCGTCCTGCCAGGTCGAGTGCGATGTGGCGCGTATCCGGCAGGTCGTGATTGCGTTGCTGGAGAACGCGCGCCGTTATGCAACGCCCGGGGTGTTGTGCGTTGAAGGCGAATGCGATGGCGAGGCGTTCACGCTCGGCATCGAGGACGAGGGGCCGGGGATACCCGAAGCGGTGGCGGCCCACATCTTCGAGGCCTTCGTCCGCGGTGACGACTCCCGAGCGCGCAACCGTAGTGGCAGCGGATTGGGTCTGGCCATCGTCCGCGCCATTGTCCATGCCCACGGTGGAAGCGTCGGATGTGCCGCCGGCAAGCGCGGGGGCACCCGCTTCACGTTCTCGATCCCCTGTCATCGATAGTCGATGAACGGCCAGGGCTTCAGGTGTTCAGCAACGCCTCCAGCTGGGTAAAGAAACGTTTGTCGCGTTCATACTGCCCGTCGGCCAGAAAGGCCTTCTGAGCCTCCAGCGAAGCCAGGTAGTCGCTGACGATCCGGCGATAGCTGTCCATGCTGTCTGGTGCGTATCGCGGTCCCTGGCTTTGGCCGTCGATCTGCATGCCATAGATGGCGCCGTGCATCATCAGGCCGTAGGTCATCATGCTGCCCTCGTCCATGCCCGCCGTGGCCTGGAACCACGCTTCGCGGAATTCGGCGGGGGCGTCCCGGGGTGGGAAATGAGCGGTGCGCGCGGCGCCCATTTCGTCGATTCCGTCATGGTTCAGATCAACGCTATAGCCCTCGGGCAGGAGCAGGTTGGCCGCGCCTTCTTCGCTGAGCGTGGCGGTATCGATGGGGTCTGCGAGGCCATGATTCTGGCGCACGGCGTCCAGCTCAAGGGCTGACAGCGTCGCCAGAAACTGGCGGGCATCACCCAGATCGCCTGCGTCGTAGGCCTTGTTCAGGATCGCCGCGTAAGCAGCCTGGCTTGCGTCGCTGACGCCACGCAGCGCCGACAGCTCCGTATGCGTCGTGCCGAGCAGGCGCTCGAGTGTGCGCACGTCCGCGCTCGCCTGCCCATCGCTGCCCGCCGCCATCCGGGCTTGAAAGGCTGCCTGGTAGGTCTCCTGGAAGCTGCTGTCCGGGGCCTCGCGGTAACTGCGGCGCTGGCTTGCCGTCATCGGCGTGCCGACTTCTCGAATGGCCATTGCTTGCCTCCTTTGCGGCAAGAATTGCCG
>RRZT012588213.1_pt1 | contig 11894 bp, 11 predicted proteins | sample 2165551 | NCBI WGS metagenome assembly RRZT01 (sample SAMN10456910, study PRJNA506462) | wastewater metagenome | biome: wastewater; feature: sludge; material: wastewater sludge; isolation source: wastewater sludge with Escherichia coli K12::gfp cells carrying plasmid... | place: USA: Moscow, Idaho... | reverse complement strand
GCGCTCGAGATGTCGGGCTCGCCGCAGGCGGTGGCCGAACTGATCGACAACATGAACCACGGCGGCAAGGTGGCCATGCTGGGGTTGCCGAAGAACCCCTACCCGATCGACTGGGGCAAGGTGATCACGCACATGCTCACCATCAAGGGCATCTACGGCCGCGAGATGTTCGAAACCTGGTACCTGATGACGTCCATGCTGTCGACGTCGCCCACCCTGGCCGACGCGGTGCGCTCGGTGATCACCCACCGGTTCCCCGCCGAGCAGTGGCAGCAGGCGTTCGACGTGGCCCGCTCGGGCAACTGCGGCAAGGTGATCCTGGACTGGAGCTGACGTCGCTCAAATGAGAATTTGATGAGAATCAAAATGAACTTCGGGACCATTGGGCATTGAAGGGCTTAGGATCCGTAGAAAAATCCGACCCGCCCCAGGAGGTATTATGAGGAGAATCTCTATCGTAGGAACGGCCTTAATCATTTGGTTAAGCGTAGTCGGAGTCGCGGAAGCTCGCCCCCTTCCGCCCATAGGTGAGACGCAAGTACGGTTCGAAATGAGTCTGGATTGTGGCAGCCTGTCGGGCGGAGCTCGGCAGTACGCGGAGGACCACAAATATTGCAGGAAGTCACATGGTCAACTGGTTCCCATGGATCAAGCCACGGGCAATTGTGGGTCGAGTTGGTTATATATTCGAGATACCGGAATCCGTGAGGCAACAATCCGATACGGGTTTTCTTCAAGCTGGGGAGTTGTTGTTTCTCGACAACTGTTTGGCTATTGGAGTAGCACTAGTGGCCTGAAAGGCAACTGGACCGACATATCACTTATGGCGAGCACTAGCTATTCGACCACTAGAACGCGTAATACGGGTTACGGTGGGGCGACGGCATGGGTTAGTGGCGAAGTCACCCTCTTTTGGGGCGGAACGTGTAAGCTGGGTCAGCCGATCGACTACGAGTTCATTTCGTGAGTACGGCGCTCGATGTGACGTTCGGTCGCCCCTGGGTATTGGCATTCTGCCTGGGCGTGCGGGATGCCCTCACCCTTGACGACCGTAAAGTTCCCAAGACGGAGTGGGCAACATCCGCGTCCTGCGGGAACCAGAGCCTGTCTCGAGGTTGGGAATCGTGGTGGGACGCCTTGCTACGCCAGGGGGCAACTCACCGTGGTTTTAGCCGGCTTTCCCAAGAGCGAGACCCCTCAATGATCCTTCCTGCCGATGCCTCCTTGCGCTCTGCGGCCATGACCGTTGTAGCCCCCGTCGAGGCGCTTGTTAGTGAGTGGCTGGCCCGAGAGGAACTGCAGGAGCCCGCATTTCAGGTGGGCAGAGTGGCCCCCTTAGCTGAAGGGTTCACTGCCGCTGGTTTTCAGACACCCGCCGGTCGACGTCGCGCGAAACGGAGCCTCGGTCGCGCACTGCCCGACGACGTCGTGGTAGCGGTCGTCCCGGTAGCGGGTGAGTGGGGGCAGGTCACCAAGTTCGGGTCGATCGTGGTCTCGGCGGCGGTCGCCGCCGATGCACGAGTCGCTGAGCGGTGGTTTCGCACCGAACTGTGGGCCGCTAAACCTGAATCCACCGGTTGACGTCGGAGGGTGTTTGTGTTTGCTGTAATGGGGGTTGCTAGTTGCGGTTGGCTGGATGGGGCGTTGTGGGTTGCCCGGTCTGTGCGGGTCTTCCACATGGGGTTCCTTGGTCGTGACGGGCGAGGGCTGGGGGTCAGGTGGTCATGACCGCGTTCCACAGCCGCTGCCAAGGGATGGCCCAGGGCCATCGGGTGGGCAGGTGCAGCCGTACCCTTCGCCCAGAGGTGGCGAGCCGTGCGGGGTGTGGATGAGCCGGGACCGGATGGTCGAGGTCTCTGCCCGGGTGAACCGGCCGTCGGCGATCACGCCGAGGGCACGGGTGAGGTTGAACGCGACTGTGGCGATCGCGAGCCAGGCACCGTTGGCGTTGAACGATTTGGACGGCATATGGGCCAGTGGGCCTGCTTTGAGTTCGGCGAAGACCTGCTTGATCGCCGCGTGGCCGCGGTGGGTTTTCTCCGCCTCCACCAAGGGGCGGTCTGGTTGGTGAACACGGCGTGGTAGCGCCATACCTAGAACAGGCCGTCCTGGGCTGCGGCGAGCTTGTGGGTGTTGCGTTCCGGCACGCGACGCACGATCAACCGGGCGGTGACCTGTCCGGTGGCCCATCCGAGGCGAACGCCGTGTAGCCGGTTTCGGCGACCTCCGCCGAAGAAATCAGCTCGCCGGTGTCCGGGTCCACGATCGCGTTCGGATAGATCATCGGGGTCCACGCCTGCTCGTCGATGGTGGCGATCGCGGCACGCACTTGTTGAGGCGGCCGACCGAGAACTGGCAGCCCGTCTTGACGATCGCCGCCGCCACCAAGGCCTGCTGGTAGTAGGCACTGTCGGCGCGGACCAGCACCGGCCCGGTGACGTTCGCCCGGCGGAGAGTGGCCAGGGCGTCCCGGACCAACCGGACCGCGCCGTGCGCCGAACTGCGAACCGCCCCGGTGTGTCCGGAGGCTCCGAACCTTGGGAGGGTTGGAGTCATGTCAGGGAACACACATAAGAGGTATCCGGCTGAGTTGAAGCAGCGGGCGGTGCGGATGTATGCCGAGATGCGACCGGATCAGGCCACGGACTGGGCGGCGATGGCCCGGGTGGCGGAGCTGTTGGGGATATCCGGCTCTTCACAATCGACGGTGTGGTGAGGGTGTGGGCGTGATCGGCGAGTCGGTCTGCCGGTAGGGGTCGAGGTCTCCCGAGGATGGGGGTTCTCACTCCAACCCATCTGTGTCGGCGGCCACGAGAAACTGCCCAGTGACGGCCACGGAAGTGCCCGCTGGCGGTCATGAGTTCTGCCCGGTGGCGGTCACGGGATCTGCCCGGATGTGACGTTGTTCCGGCCGCGCTTGTGCGGCTGGGGGCGAGTCTATCGGGCTCGCGTAGCCGTTCAGACCGTACGTCAGGCGTGACCAGAGCTCGATGGATCTGGCGCATTTGCGGCATCATCGACACGTGGGCGACGAGACCGACACCCGACTTCGGGTGCTGAGCGTGTGCGTGGGAAACATCTGCCGCTCACCCGTTTCCGAGTTTCTACTGCGCCACGAGCTGGGCAGCTTGGTCGACTCGTCCAGTGCCGGCACACGCGCGCTCGTCGGCGATCCGATACACCCACCCATGGCCGCGATGCTCGACGAACTCGACGTGCCGCATGAGGGAGCCGCCCGACAGGTAACAGCGTCGATTCTGGGCAATGCGGATCTGGTGCTGACCATGACCCGGGAGATCCGGTCTCAGGTCGTCGAACTGGCCCCGGCCAAGGTGCGCCGCACCTTCACCCTCGCCGAGTTCGCCGCGATCGTCGGCGCGGGCCGACGGCCTCAGCGAGCACCACGTAAGCGATCAGAGCTGCTTGAGTTGATCGCTGCAGCGACCGCACAGCGTTCCGCTGTGGCACAACGTGGTGCCGACTTGGACATCGCTGACCCGTACCGGCGCGGTGCCGCCGACTACACTCGAGCCTTCGGAGAGATTCGCGCGTGCGTCAGCGCGATCGTCACGGCCTGGGCCTGAACACTGTCACGCCGGTATCTGTGCGGGCGGGACGCTGCCACCGCGTCGACACCCAAGAAGACGCATGAAGCCCGACAAGGTTGTGCGATAGTAGAAAACCCCGAAGGCGCAACGAGGTTGGTGGTATGCGGAGGCCGTACAGGAGCGTCCGAAAGCGCGTGTTTCGGCGTCTTGAAGCGTTCGGCCGGCGTTTGAATCCGCCCGTCCGACACAGGCTGAGGCGAGTGAGTGATTTGGTCTCGGGCAACCTGCGTGGGAGTTTTCCCGCCGGCCCGCGCGAGGTGGTGCACAGTTTCGACTTCTGGGCGAACATTTCGTTCATGGCCGATGCGTCGGTGACAGCCCTGGCTGGCGCGGGAGTGGGCATCGTGCGCCTCGAGCGTGATGGAACCGTCATTCTCGCCCTTCCGGCCGAGGCGCGTGCGGCCGCGATAAGCACATTGGCCAGTGACCCGGTTACCGGGTCGTGGTGGCTGGCCCCTCAATTTGGTAGCGCCCAACCAATCACGCGGCTGGCTGCGCACGCCTACCGTCTGCGCGGCGAGGCTGTCGTGACGCTATTTCGTTTCTTGATCGCCCCCGACGGAACCAGCATTGCCGGGCCAGAGTGTGGCATCCAGCTGCAGTTCTGGCGGCGGGTCGACGGTAACCTGGCCCGGCCCGACGGCGGAGTCCATGAAACCGGCACCCGCGTGGCGCCGGTGGTCAACAGTTCGGCCGCGTACATCACCCCTTCACTTTGGCGCGAGGCTCAGGACGACCCCGGCCGACGACTACGCCCAACGGCGCCGCCCCACCTCTTGAGTGTGCGCGAGCCGATCGACATCGTTTACACCTGGGTCGATGACAGTGACCCAGAGTGGCAGCGCCGCCGCAGGTCTGTGCAACCACCACGCTCGGGACTGTCATCGGACGCTCTGCACGAGGGCCGCACTCGAAACCGCGACGAGCTGCGTTACTCCCTGCGGTCGTTGGAAGCCTATGCGAGCTGGTACCGGCATGTGTGGCTCGTGACCGACGGTCAGGTGCCCAACTGGCTCGCCGACCATCCCCGGCTGACCGTAGTTCGGCACGAAGAGATTTTCTCGGACCCGAAGTCCCTACCCACTTTCAACTCCCACGCCATTGAGTCGCAGTTGCACCATATCGACGGGCTGGCAGAACACTTCATTTACCTCAACGACGACGTGTTCTTCGGTCGGCCAGTTCGGCCCGAACGCTTTTTCACGGGTTCTGGGCTGGCCAAGTTCAGTATTTCGCCCGTCTCCATCGACCAGCAGCACACGCCCATCCAGCTCAGTGGCGCGATGCATGCCGCCCGCAACAATCGTCGGTTGTTGCTGAACGAGTTCGGCCGCACAGTGACCAGCCGCGTGCAACACATTCCGCACGCCCACAGACGCAGCTCGCTGGCCCAGTTCGAAGCCCGGCACCCGCAATGCCTGGCCGCTGTGGCTCGGGCAAAGTTTCGCAGCGACACCGACCTCTCGTTGGCTTCCGAACTCGGCCACTACTGGGCCTACGCCAATGGCCAGGCGATCACCAGCACCCTGGCGTTTCGCTACGTCGACATCGGCTCCCCGTTGGCCTTGGAGTACCTTGACAGCCTCTTGGCCCGTCGCGATCAGGACGCGTTCTGCATCAACGACGCGGGGCCGTACCCATATCCTGTGGACTACACGCCGGTCACTCAGTTCTTGGAGCGCTACTTCCCCGTGCCCAGCTCATTCGAGCGGGTCGAGGCGTGACCCCTGTGCAGGGGCTGATCCGCTTCGCGCGACTGGGTCGCGCGCACCTTCAACGCGCCCAACGTCGGGCCGGCAGCTGTTTGGGACCAATCCCAAGAAGCATCGGAATACACCGAGCCGTCGTGGTGGAGCGCTTCAACAGCTGGACTTATCTGCAGGAGTTGCTCAACGAGCTCTCTGCTGTACTGCGCACCAACGGCGTCGAGCACCTGGTGCTCCAGAACACAACATCGCCCGACCACCGGATTGCGGTTAATGCGGCCGACGCTAGGCGAGTAGTCGAGGTTCTCGTGGGCGCGTCGAGAAGTCGAGGATGGTGGGCAGCACGTAGCCGCGACGGAGTGACCGGACCGGCCCGCCCGCTGGGTAGACGCCGTTTGGGCAGGGCCACCGGCCTGCTCATCTCGCGCAATCTGATCAGCCCGAGCGGGGTGCCGCTGACCCATTCGGAGCTAGGGGTGTTGATTGAGTTCTGGCGGCGGACCGAGTCCGACACGCCGCGCTCGGCCGGGGGTGTGCTGCCGGCCGGCACCCTGTTGGCCCCGACGCCCAACGGGAGGCTCGACTATGTGGATGTGGCATCTTGGCGCCGCGCACAGGCCGTCGAGAACCGTGTCGACCAGCCCCCCACGCCGCATCTGCTGAGTGTGAACGAGCCGGTGGACCTGGTGTACACATGGGTAGACGGGGAAGACCCGGCGTGGCTTGCCCGAAAGGCAGAGGCTCTCGGACGTCCGACTGCAGCGTCCTACACCGGGGATGCCGCCCTGGCGGCGCGCTTTCTCAGCCGCGACGAACTGCGGTACTCGCTCCGATCGGCCGAGATGTTCGCCGGCTGGGCGCGCCGGATCTGGGTGGTCACCGACCGTCAGGTGCCGCACTGGCTGAAGCCGGACGGAAGGCTCAGCGTGGTCGATCACGCCGCGATCTTCGCCGACCCACGAGCCCTGCCAGTATTCAATTCGCACGCGATCGAATCGCAGCTCCACCACATCGAGGGCCTCGCCGAACGTTACCTATACCTCAACGACGACATGTTGTTCGGAGCGCCGGTGAGTCCGGAGAACTTCTTTCACGGCAATGGCGTCAGCAAGGTCTTCACCTCGAGGGTCGCACTGATCGATCCCGCTCCGCCCAATGGCCACGACCTAGCCGTGATGGCGGCGGCCAAGAACAACCGGAGGCTGCTGGAGCAAGAGTTCGGGCGCACGATTACCCACAAGCTGTGGCACACGCCACAACCCCATTCACGGGCATTGATGGAGGAGTTCGAGCGCACCCATTCCAGCCTGTTCGACACCGTCATGCGATCGCGTCTGCGCACCGTGACTGATTACTCGCTCACCAGTGCTCTTGATGCCTACTACGCTATGGTGGCGGGTCGAGCGGCCCCCGGAAGAATCCGTTACGGCTATCTCGACCTTGGGTCGCCCGACATGTGGATGACCCTTGAGTTGTGGCTCCGTCGGCGCGATGTGCAATGCCTGTGCATCAACGACTCCACGAGTGACGACTCGAAGCACAAGGCAGAGAAGGAGTCAGCCCTGCTGGAGTTCTTCGAGAGCTACTACCCCGTGCCGAGCCCCTGGGAGTGAGTGTTGCGCCCGTACCGGGCCGTTCCCGACCCGGCCGTCCAGGCAACTGGGGGGCGCTACTTCGACCGCCACGCCCGCACCCAGTCCACGCTCATCGAGAAAGGCAGCTTGGGCTTGGGCACGGTCGCCACCTCGACACCCGACCCCGGACGAGCGTCGGGGCGGGTAACGCGATACGTCTCCCAGTCGGAACTGAGCAGGCTGACAACGAGAAAGTAGTTGGCCCTTGCGGTGCGCACGTCGAGCGTGCGGGTGACCTTTCCATCAAGCCGGAACTGAATGGCGTCGCGGTGCCACTCCACCGAAACGGTGTGCCAGGCGTCCCACCACGCCGGCTCAGCAACGACCTTGGGAATGACGTAGGCCTGCTTGCTGTCCGACGGCATCTTCCTACCGTTGACGTGAATCACATTGGTGATGCCTCGTCCGTAACCGAAGGTCTCGATCATGTCGATCTCTTGGGCGGCCGCCGACTGAAGCCAGACCGAGGCATGCGCACCAGGCTGCTTAGGAAACTTCACGCGGGCGGCCACGATGCCCGAGGTCAGGCTGAAGCGACCCTCGGTGCTGATCATGGCGTTGTCGTATACGCCTTCGGGGCAGCCGACTTGCTTCTGTCCCGCTTGGGCCTGCTTACGCTTGGCGCTTGTCGACACCCGGGCAGCCGTGCCTGCGGACGCCCGCGACATGGTGAGCGACAATGCTCCCTTGCTTAGCGCCACATTCGCCTTGCGGGGGGCCGCGCACCACCGTCCGCCGGCGTCGTAGACGTCGGTAAGCCGGTAGCCCCATGGCTTTGGCAACTCGCTGCCTTCGAACCCGCTGCTGAGTTGCGTCTGCCACTGGTCGGCGGCTCGTGCCGGCACGGTTGCGACGGCCTTCAGTTCTTTGCCCGCGTCGACTGCGACCGCCCGGTAGGTGTCGCCGCGGCCGAGCACCAGAAACTCGACTCGTCCGGATTGCGACATGCGCTGCGATGCCACCTCTTGCCAGGTGGCATTGATGCGGCGCTGCAACACCACGCTGCGCCCCTCGCTTAGATCGGCTCTCGAAAAGGCCGCACGCACCACGGTCGAGCCCTCGTAGTCGACCGGACCGACGCTGAGGCTCGAGCCTGGGGCTGGCGGCATTTCGCCGACCGGCGCCGTTTCGCTCGGCACGACCGACGGTGTTGGCGACGCGGGATCGGCATTCGACGGAGGAGCACTCGAAGCCGGAACAGGGGAGTGGACTGGCGTCGGAGTGGTGCAGCCAACGATCAGTAGACAGGCCAGCGCCGCGGCGCCGACCCGCTGCGCGCGCGCGGTCATTCAGGCCGCCCAGATCCTGATCCAGTCCACCCGCATCGTGGGCAGACTCTGCTTCTTCACGGTCTTCTTGCTCACGCCCGAGCCAGGGCGCACGTCCGGCTTCTTCACTCGATAGGTCTCCCAGTCTGAACTGAGCAGGCTCATCATCAGGTCGTAGTCAGCAGCCGGCATGCCAACCAGCTGCCTGGTCTTCACGCCGTCGAGAAAGAACGTGATTGAACGCTCGTTGAAAGTCACCGCTACTGTGTGCCACTTCGACCACCAAGCCTTGCTTCGCGTGGGCTTGACCGCCACATAGGCCTGCGCTGCGAGCGCCGGATCTTTCACCAACTCAGTGCCGTTGAGCCGATGAATGATGTTGGTGATGCCGCGTCCGTAGCCATAGGCCTCGATGATGTCGATCTCTTGACCGTTGGGCGCCTGAAGCCAGATTCCACCATGGCCGCCCTGGCCGATGGGAAACTTGACTTTCGCCACCACGGTGCCAGCAGACGTCGGCACTCCCGCACCGCGTGTGGTCACCATCGCATTGCGGTAGACGCCGGTGGGGCATCCGGGCGTTAGCGCCGCCCGCGCCGCCCGCGCTTTGGTCAACGCCGACTTGGCCTGGCTGATCGCCTTCGTGCGCGCCTTGCGCTGGCTTGCGGTGCGCCTAGGAAGCGCTTGTGCGGCCGCAAGCCGCGACGTCGCGGCCGCGACTGCAGCGTCGGCACCTGCCACGCCGCTCGGATTCGCCTCCTGCTGGCGGCGCTTTGCGTCAGCGATGACAGTGGCAGCCTCGCCGGCAGGCGTCGCGGTCATCGACAGCGCCGCCGCGCCGCCGGCGACAGTCACATTGCCGCTGAACGGCGCCGAGCACCAGCGACCCGATGCCTGATAGCCGACCTGGTCGCGGTTGTTCCACATCGGCGCCAGTTGGGTGCCGCTGAATGGGTCGTCCAGAGTGGGGGACTGGAGTTGCTTGACGTCTGAGGTCACAGCTGCGGAGGTCACGGTGGTGGACTTGGCCTTATAGCGGAACGCGGCGGCCACCGCCCGGTAGAAGCCGGCATCAGTTGCCGGCACAGCAAAGTCGGCCAACCCCGTGGCGCTCATCTTGACCGTCTTGACCGTCGCCCATTTCAGGCCGTCGCCGGACTGCTGAAGCGCCACGGCCCGCTTCTTGTCGAGGCGGGTACCCGAGAACTGTGCCTTGATGCTCTGCCCAGGAAGCACTACCAACGTTCCAGTGGCAACAGCATTGGCAGTCGTTGGCGCGATCAGAACCCCGCACAACAACAACGCGCTGGCGAGAAGCATCATCGTGCTGCGCACAAATCGCATCTGGACTCCTCAGGTCGCCGAAATGGCGGGCGAGACGGGGTGGGTGGAGCATCAGTTTAGCTGAATCTGAGTCGCACGATTGCCATCGGTGCCCCCTGCTTGAGTCCGTTCGACTGCATCACTAGGGGTGGCCGCGAGGGTTGGATGAGTCCTGGCGATAGACTCCCGAGCACCGATTCGCCTACTGCATTGTGGGGTGGCCGTGCCCGTCGTATCTGTTGTCGTGCCCGTGCGCAACGGCGAACAGCACCTGACCACATGCCTTCACGACATCGTCGCGCAGACTCTCCGCGACATCGAGGTCATCGTCGTCGACGACGCATCGACCGATGCCACGCCGGCGATCATCGACGGGTTCGCCGCCGCCGATTCTCGGGTGCGCCGGTTGTCGGGCGCCGATTCGGGCGGTGCGGGCGCCGCCCGCAATGCCGGTCTGGCTGCGGCCTCGGGTCGATACTTGGCCTTTCTCGACTCCGACGACCGGTTCTCGCCGACCTTGCTGGAGGAGTTGTCGGCAAAGGCGGCAGCTGACGACGCCGACATCGTCGCAACCCGCTTTCGGGTTGCCGACGAACGAACCGGTCAGATCGTGCCGGTCGAGTGGGGGTTGCGGCTTTCTCACTTTCCGAACAAGACGCCGTTCGGCCCGGGGGCCCTGGGCGACTGGCTCTTTCTTGCAGTGAGTCCTGCGCCGTGGAACAAGTTGTTCAACGCAGATTTCGTCGCTCGGGCAGACCTACGCTTTCAGGAGCTTCGACGAACGAATGACCTGTTCTTCTCGACAGCGGCGATGGCAATGGCTCGCCGTATCAGCTACGTAGAAACGTATGGCGTCGACTATCGGGTGGGGCATGAAAGCTTGCAGGGCACGCTCGACAAGTCGCCACTTGATTTCGCAGAAGCCCTCAGGGCCATTCGACAACGGCTGGTCGCGCTCAACGAATGGCCGAGGCTCGAACGCGCTTTCGTGAACCTTGCCGTCGAGGTCAGCCTCACCGCCTTGCGCAAGGCCGGAACCGTGGGCGGCTTCGAGATCGTCCACCAGGCGCTGCGCGACGGGCTGTTGGACGAGTTCGGCGTCACCGGACGGTCACCGGAATACTTTCTGCGACGCTCCTACTCCGATGAGGTGGCCGCCATCGGGCAAGCGAGCAGCGCCGACCTCGTGTTCGGTCGCATGCAGAGGGCAGAGGCGCACGCGGCTGCCGCGCGTGCTGAGGCGCGAACAGCAGTCCGCAGCCTGATCGCTTTGCCCGCGGCCACAGCATCGGTTGAGGCGCATGCCACCACCTCGCCCGTTCAAGCGTTGCCCGTGACCGGCCCAGAGCCGGGGGTGCCCGACGTGAGTGTGATCGTGCCAGTGCACAACACCCAGTTCTATCTGTCCGATTGCCTGGCCAGCATTCAGCGGCAACCGGGCTTGCTCCTCGAGATTATCTGTGTGGACGACGGGTCGACCGACGCCAGCGGTGCATTGCTCAGCGGCATTGCCCGGCTGGACAAGCGGGTGAAAGTGCTGACGTTGCCGCACGCGGGCCAGTCGATCGCCCGCAATGCCGCCCTTGACGTGGCGCGGGGCCGATATGTGTGCTTCGTGGACAGTGACGACTTCTGGCGCATGGACGCCCTCGCCGACCTGGTCGCCCGCGCCGACGCCGAGCAACTCGACGTGCTGGGTTTCGATGCGGAGTCGGTGCGCGAAGCTGGGGTCTCTGAACGCCGCTGGAGCCGCATGGCCAACTACTACCAGCGGCCGGGCGACTATCAGCAGGTAGCGAGCGGTCCGGGCCTAACGGCCCGCATGAAGGCTCGGGAGCACTACCGGGCGAGCGCCTGCCTGTACCTGACTCGGCGCGCGCTGTTGGAGCGTGCCCATGTCCGCTTTCAGCCCGGCATCTCATACGAGGACAATCTGTTCACGTTTCGACTGATGCTGGCGGCCCAACGCACCGCACACCTGCCGCTGCAGTTCTACGCACGGCGGCTTAGGCCCGATTCGATCATGGGTCAGGCCAGTCGGTCGATCGCAGCGCGGGGCTACTTCGTCTGCGCCGTCGAGATGTTCCGGCTGCTGCACGGTAGAAAGTTCGAGCCCGAGGTGGCCACACAACTGGGAGCCGTCGTGCATCGTGTGTTACAGCAGGCGACAGACCAGGCAGTACGCCTCGACCATGAGCTAGTCGCCGAACTGGGTCAGGTCGATCAAGCTGCCGACGCACAGACCCTGCACCGGCTGCTGCTCGAGGCGCAGGCCGCGACCATGCGTCGTCCCACGAAGCGGAGGCCGTCCCCGTCCGCACCGACGGGCTGGAGCGGTCTCGCTCGCCGGCTTCG
>RRZT011495230.1_pt1 | contig 11895 bp, 11 predicted proteins | sample 2165551 | NCBI WGS metagenome assembly RRZT01 (sample SAMN10456910, study PRJNA506462) | wastewater metagenome | biome: wastewater; feature: sludge; material: wastewater sludge; isolation source: wastewater sludge with Escherichia coli K12::gfp cells carrying plasmid... | place: USA: Moscow, Idaho... | reverse complement strand
TTTTTTTTTTTTGTCAATTAAAAAATCAGTATAGATTTGAAACATCTCTCTAAGGGATAATACCATTGGTGTTTTATCAACAATTGAAAGTAGATTGACAGCAACAGTATCTTCAAGTTTTGTATTTTGAAATAATTTTAATTTAAATTTCTCTATATCAATACCTTTTTTTACTTCAAGTACAATTCTTATACCATCTTTACTGGACTCATCTCTAACATCTGTTAATTCATCTAATTTTCTATTATTGACCAATTCAATAATTGATTCTAATAACCTTGTTTTATTTCCAGAAAAAGAATATGGAATTTCAGTAATAACTAGATTTTTTCTTCCGCCTTTTAATTCTTCAACTTCAAACACTGCTCTTACTTTTATTCTGCCTGTACCAGTATTATATATTTCGTAAAGTTCATCCTTATTTATAATTTCTCCACCAGTTGGAAAATCAGGACCTTTAATATATTTCATAAGGCCTTTGGTACTTATATCTCTATCATTTAAAAAGGCTTTAGTAGCATTGTTTACTTCATTTAAATTATGTGGGGGGATATTTGTAGACATACCAACAGCAATTCCTGTAGAACCATTTATTAATAAATTAAAAAACTTTGCTGGAAGAATTTCTGGTTCTTTAAGTGAGTTATCAAAGTTATCATGAAACTCAACGATATTTTTATTTAATCCTTCTAGCATATTTACAGATAGATCTGTAAGTTTTGCCTCTGTATATCTCATTGCAGCAGCAGAGTCACCATCTATTGAACCAAAATTACCTTGACCCTTAACTAATATATGATTTGTATTAAAATCTTGTGCTAATCTTACCATTGCATCATATACTGATGAATCGCCATGTGGGTGATACTTACCTAGTACATCACCAACAATTCTGGCAGATTTTTTAAATGCACTATTAGGATTTAAGTTTAATTCATTCATAGCATATAATATTCTTCTATGTACAGGTTTTAAACCGTCCCTAATATCAGGCAATGCTCTTTGTACAATTACACTCATGGCATAGTCAATATAAGATTGTTCCATTTCATCTGTGTAATTAACTTTTATAATATTTTTATCCATTTATATAAAACAACTCCTTATTGTATATCTTTATTATTATGATGTACTATAATATAATACTAATGAATTAAAAGAATATCAAATAAATTAAAAAAATAATTTTGTAATTTTTGTGCTTAATGATATTATATAGATTAGATTGTGTAAATGAAAGGAAGAATATATGAGTTATAATGCTAATGAAATTAAAATTTTAGAAGGTTTAGAAGCCGTTAGATTAAGACCAGGTATGTATATAGGCAGCACAGGAAGTAGAGGATTACATCATTTAGTAAATGAAATAGTTGACAATAGTGTGGATGAATATTTAGCGGGCTATTGTGATGAAATAATAGTTACAATGGAGAAGAATAATTCAATCACTGTTGAAGACAATGGTAGGGGAATACCTGTTGATTTACATAATTCAGGTCAATCTGCCCTTAGGGTAATACTTACTATATTACATGCTGGAGGTAAGTTTGGAAATGGAAGTATTTCTGGAGGATTGCATGGTGTAGGAGCAGCAGTTGTAAATGCATTGTCAAGTGAATTTACTGCTGAGGTTTGGAAAGATGGAAAAAAATATATTGATGAATATAGATATGGAAATCCTATAACAAAATTAAATAAAGGAAATTTAGAGCCAGTTGGAAATACAAATAAAAGGGGAAGTAAGATAAATTTTATTCCAGATAGCGAAATTTTTGAAACAATAGAATTTAAACCTGAGATAATTAAGAGAAGACTAAAAGAATTATCCTATTTAAATAAAGGTTTAAAATTGATATTTAAAGATTTAGTAAATGATGAAGAATTAATTTATATGACCGAGGATGGATTGATTTCTTTTATAAAAGATATAAATAAAGACGCGGATTCAAATACAGATATTATATCTATCTATGGTGAAGACGGGGACAATACTGTAGAGATTGTATTTCAATATACAGAAGATAAAAATGAGACCATATTATCATTCTGTAATAATATCAATACTCACGAAGGTGGTACCCATGTTAGTGGATTTAGAGCTTCATTAACTAGAACAATAAATCAATATGCTAGGGAATTAAACGAACTAAAATCAAAAGATGATAATTATGAAGGTAGAGATATAAGAAATGGTATAGTTGCTATTATTTCTATAAGATATAATAACCCAGAATGTGAAGGACAGACTAAAGCAAAATTAGGTAATCCAGAAGTTAGGGGAATTGTTGAAGAAATAACTTCCATGCAATTGCAATTATATTTTGATAGAAATTTAGATACATTAAATAAAATAATAGAAAAAGCTCAATCTTCACTAAAATTGAGAAAAGCTGAAGAAAAAGTTAGAGATAATTTATTAAATAAAACAATGACTCTAACTGTAAATGGTAAACTTGCATCTTGTAAGACAAGAGATCCTAAAAAAGCAGAATTATTTATTGTGGAAGGGGATTCTGCTGGTGGAAGTGCTAAACAAGGCAGGAATAGAGATTATCAGGCTATATTACCATTAAAGGGTAAGATATTAAATGTTGAAAGACAATCAATGCATAGAATATTAGATAATGTTGAGATAGCAACTTTAATTTCAACACTAGGAACTGGTATAGGAACTGATTTTAATATAAATAATTTAAAGTATAATAAGATAATAATAATGACTGATGCCGATGTAGATGGTTCACATATTAGAACTTTGATATTAACATTTTTCTATAGACATATGAGAGAATTAATTGATGGTGGATATGTTTATATTGCAATGCCACCACTTTATAAAATTGTCAAAGGGAAGAAGGAAGAATATTTTTATAATGACAGAGAATTAAATAAATATCTAGAAAAAGACAATAAGGTAAGTATTCAGAGATATAAAGGTCTTGGAGAGATGAACTCAGATCAACTATGGGATACTACATTAAATCCAAAGACTAGATCATTAAAACAAGTTACTATAGATGATTTTATAGAAGCAGATGAGATAACTAAAACATTAATGGGATCAACAGTAGGACCAAGAAGAGATTTTATTTATGAGAAAGCTCAAATAGCAGAAATTGATATATAAAAAAATGCCTATTATAGGCATTTTTTTATATCTTTATATTTATCATCATATTGCATTTTAACTAAGTAATCAAAGTTTACATTTTGAAGCTCCTCAATAAGTTTATCTTGAATTATTTGTAGTTCATGGTGAACTGCACAATTAATTGGATATCTATTACATTGATTAGGGTTTAATAAACATCTATTTAAATAAATAGGTCCATCTATTGCTTCAATAACATCCTTAAGATTAATATCTTCTGCATCTCTATTTAACATATATCCACCTTGTACCCCCATAAAGGATTTTACTAATCCTTGCTTCCTTAGTTTTCTTAAAATTTTTAATAAAAATTGAGAGGGAATTGTTTGAGATTCTGCAATAGTACTTGCACTAATTTTTTCATCTTTTTCAGCATTAGCTAAAGTTAAAATAACTCTTATAGCATAATCAGCTTCTCTTGTAATATTCAAAAATCATCACCTTCTTATAAATCATATTGAAACATCTTATATTAAAACTCTTTAAATAAATTTGGTATACATTAAAAATTCTATTATTTTTATGTCTTTAATAAAATGTACATTTATATATATTATCATATTTTTAAATAAATTAGTATGAAATAAAATAAATTAGCATGAAATAAAATAAATAGATTAATGTAAAATGTTAAAATAACAAAACCTGTTAATTCTGAAAAAGTTATTTAACTTGCGTTAAAAAGTCTATTCCCGTATATAGTATCATATTTTCAATTTAAAAGATATAAAATAACAATAATAAATTCACAATTTACAATTTATATAAAATTATAAATATTCTAGTATATATTTGTCTAATAAATAATATGATTCTTTATTAATGTATCGGTATGATATAATATATCTTAAGTATTAGAATATTCATAATTTGGAAGGTGTAGAGATGAAAAAGACTATTTTATTAGTAATTGTTTTTATATTATTATTTAATTTAGTATCTTGTAGTGTTGAATCTAAAATTGGAAAAATAAATAAGTACATAACTGAAGAAGAATATGATAAAGCCCAAAAAATTATTGATAAACTCTTATTAAAAGAAGAAAACAATAAGGAAATATATGATTTAAAATTAGAAATAGATAGGAAAACAAATAATAAAGATAAATTAATTGATGATTTAATAATTGCAATAGAATTATTTAATAGTATAGATTATAAAAAAGAGCTATTGGATATTTACATAGAAAAGAATTTATTAGATATGGCCAGTGAAGTTATTATATCAATATTAGAAATTGAAAAGACCACAGAAAATTATAGAATATTATTTGATATATATAGTAAATTAAATAAAAAAGATAGCTGGATAGATTATTATGAAATTAACAGAGAAGATATTACGGATAATAGTTTATTATTAGAAACTGCTAAAATTTATTTAGATAATGATATGACTTCTAAATCTAAAAATATAATTGATAATATTGATATAGAATCATTAAATAATATAAAAGACTTTGAAATACTATCAGAATATTATTATTTAATTCAAGATTATAATAACTCTTATAATATGGCAATAAAAGGGATACCTTATGCAAAAGATAGTACAATACTTTATGGATATAAATATGGGCTTATAAATGCGGATGGCTTAAATATGATTAAAATTCTTAATGAGGATATAAATGGAGATGGATTTAAAGAAAATATTATATTATTAGGTGAAACAAAAGATCTTACGAAATCAAGAAATAATCTTTTAACAATTCAAAATGGTAGAAATGGTAATCTTATTATAAAAAAATGGTTAAATAGTTATACGGGGTATGATGGAATTATATTTGAAGATTTTAATGGAGATAAAATTAAAGATATTTATATAAATACTTTTTCAGAAAATAAAGTACCAAAGCCAGAAATATATATGTTTAATAATAATAATTTTAAATCTTTTACTGAACAATATAGCTATAATGATATTAAATATGAATTAAAAGATGATTTTAAATTCACAATATACTCTCAAAAAGCAAATAAAGAATATTTAATTTCCTTGGATAAGGTAAAGGAAAAATTAATTAATAATAGCATTTATGATCAGAATGGAAAATTATTAAATGCAAATATTATTAAAGAATACGATGAATACCAACCAATATATATAGAAAAATTAAATTATTATGGTATAAATAAAAATATAAATATAGAAGTACAAGATATTACTATTGGAGAGATTTCATTAGTATACTATTTCAAAGATAATTTATTTATTTTTGATGATTTTATCCTTAATACAAAATTAAAAAAAAAAAAAAATAATTATAATAAAAATGAAAATAATTTTAAAATAAACTTTGAGATAGAAGATTTATCTAAAATATTAAACTTTAATAAAAAAACTATCTATGAAACATTAGGAAATCCTAAGAGAATAGAGTTTCAAAAAAATGAAATATTAAATTATGAAGGAATACAATTTTTCTTAGAAAATAATTCTGATAGTATTTCACGTATAAAGATAACAAATTCAGAAAATGTAATTGGTTTAAAAATACCTACTAATTATATTAATATTCTAGATAGTTTAGGAGAGCCAACAGAAGAAATAACTGCAAGGTTTTTTAAAGAGGAGACAGAATTAATTTATTTTAAAGACAATATTAAAATCACCTTTATAGGTAATAAAGATAAAAAGAATTCGTTTATTATAGAAATAGAGAGAGAATAATTCACCTCTATTTCTATTTTTTATTATAAATTGTAAAGAGTTTGTTAACTTGGTTTACACAATATTTACTTGATATCTTCTTGATGATAAGCTTGTGATAAGAATATTTAGAATATTCAAATATGAAAAGGAGGAAGAAAAATGACAACATTTTTAGTAGGACTTATTATTTTATTTGTTGGTGGATTCTTCTATGGAAAATTCACAGAAAAAGTATTTGGACCTGATGACAGAGTAACTCCAGCAATATCAAAAGAAGATGGAGTAGATTATGTACCAATGGACAAAAAGAAAAATAGTTTAATAGAGTTATTAAACATAGCAGGTACAGGACCAATTTTAGGACCGATTCAAGGTATATTATTTGGTCCAATAGCATTTATATTAATACCAATTGGTTGTGTACTAGGTGGAGCTGTTCACGATTATATGTCAGGAATGATATCATTAAGAAATAATGGTGAACAAATGCCAGGATTAGTTAGTAAGTATCTTGGTAAAAAAGTAAATTCTGCATTTAATATTTTTGTAGTTATACTTATGTTATTAGTAGGAGCTGTATTTATTTATACTCCTGGAGATTTAATTGTTACACAATTATTTGGACAACAATCATTGATCAGCAATCCAATAGTTTGGATTGTATATGGAGCAATTTTTGTTTATTACTTATTAGCAACAGTACTACCAATTGATAAAATAATTGGTAAAATATATCCGATTTTTGGTATGGTATTATTATTATCAGCAGTGGGAATATTCTTAGGAATATTTATAAAAGGATATCAATTAGATAATATAAGTTTAGCAAACTGGAAAGGAATACATCCAGCAGGTACTAAACTAATACCAGCATTTTTCTTAACTGTTGCCTGTGGTATAGTTTCAGGATTCCACTCAACTCAAGCAACTTTAATAGCTAGATCAGTATCAAATGAAAGAGAAGGAAGAACAACTTTCTATAATATGATGATATTAGAAGGATTTATAGCTATGATATGGGCAGCAGCAGCAATGGGAATATACAATAAAGGTATAGATGCAGCTTCAATAGGTCAGCCAGATGTAATAGGTTTAGTAGCTAAAGATTTTCTAGGAAGTATAGGAGGTATTATAGCAATAATAGGAGTAATAGTATTACCAATAACTTCTGGAGATACAGCATTAAGGTCAGTTAGATTAATGATTGCAGATACATTAAAATTTGATCAAGAAAAACCAAAAAATAGAATGATATTAGCATTCTTTATATTTCTACCAGTAGCAGCATTATTAATCTTTGCAAAGATGAGTCCAGGTGGATTTAACACATTATGGAGATACTTTGCATTTGCAAATCAAACAGTAGCTGTATTTGCATTTGCTATGGCAACCTCATACTTATATGAACATAGTAAACCATATATAATGACATTAATACCAGGAATGCTATATATGTTCTTTATATCTTCATTTATAATATCTGCACAAATAGGATTTAGACAATCTGAAATGGTAGGATATATAGGTGGAGCAATATTAACAATATTATATGCATACTTTGTTACTAAAGCAGGAAAAATACGTAAGGAAGCAAAATCAAAATTGAATATCGCTTAAAAATATGGCTAGTAGCATTTGTTACTAGCCATATTTTATGGTATATTAAAGAAAAGATAAAGGAGAAATACTATGAATACATTAATATGTTATAAAAAATGAACTACTTGTAAAAATGCAAAAAAATATCTGGAAGATAATAATATTGAATTTGAATGGAGAGATATAGATATAGATAATCCAAAGGGAGATGAACTAAAAGTTTGGGTTGAAAGAAGTGGTCTTGATATAAGTAAATTCTTTAATTCACGAGGAAAGATATATAAAGACGAAAATTTAAAAGAAAAACTGCCAAATATGACTTATGAAGAAAAAATAGATAAACTTGCAACAGATGGTATGTTAGTTAAAAGACCTATTTTTTTAAAAGGTGATGAAAAAGTTTTTGTAGGATTTAAAGAGGCTGACTGGGAAGAAAATTTAAAATAATAGTATATTTGACATATTATATTCTAAGTGATAATCTATCTAAATAGAATATAATTTTAGGAGGAAAAACTTGGAGAGAGAACTTTTAAACAGAATCAATAATGTTGAAAATATGAATGAAAATGAATTTCTTTTTAAAGTGTTAACTGATTTAGAATTAGAATTTCCAAATCATAAAATAAGTGTAATTGAAAGTATAAAAAGATTATTCATGGTAAAATTTGGTACTTATTCAGTACTATTAACTTTGGATGATATAAAATCTTTAAAAGATGTAAATGATCCTTATGCTTTAGATAGATACTTATTAGCTCATTTTTTAAAAGATGGGATGGATGTTGATCCTAAAGCTAGTAATTATTTAAGACATATCTTTGGCATTTATGATGATTCTGATGAAGGTATTAATTTTGATGATGAATATTAAGGAGCCATTGGCTCTTTTTTATTAAAATAATATAGCAGGTGATAATTTGAATAAAAACAAAAAAATTAAATTAATGGTTTTAATACTAGTTTTAGTATTAGTACTTACGAGTTGTGCAATGATAAAAGATAGGATTGGATTATTTAAAGGACAATTAATTGGACAATCATTCAATATAACTTCTTATGACCATTATGGTAATAAGACTGTGGAACTTGATGCAACAAAGGTCAATATTGAATTACTAGAAAATAAATCTAATATAGATGAATCTTCAGAAGGATTTAAATCTGGAGTATTAGAATTGACAATCAATGGGAAACAAATGTTTCAAGTGGGGAATACAATGATATTTGCAGAAAAGGGATTAGATATGGTAGAAGATTTTGCTATGCCAGAAAAAATCGATATAAGTTCAGGAGGTTCATTAGTTCCATTAGATAGATTTATAAATGATTATGCAAATAAAATTGGTAAAGAAAAGGCAATTATTATATCAAGTCCAATGGGAATACCAATAGGATTATTTCAAGGACAAAGAGTATATGTTGAAGTACCAAATGATTTACCTAAAATGACAAGATTGAATATTGATGGAAAAAGTTTATATATCCATAGAGCAAATTATATGATTATAGATGCAGATATGTTAAATTAGAATCTCCTTTGAGATTCTTTTTTTATTAAATATAATATTGATTAAATCTTTTTTTATTATATGATAGGAATAGAAAACAAATGGAGGTAATTATGAAAATAAGAATAAAATATCATAATAAAAATATTACAAAATTAGAATATATTGAAAATAAATCAGATTGGATTGATTTAAGGGCAGCAGAAAGAGTGGAATTAAAACAAGGGGATTTTAAATTAATATCATTAGGAATATCAATGGAATTACCAAGCGGATATGAAGCACATGTAGTACCAAGAAGTTCAACTTTTAAAAACTTTGGTGTTATTCAAGTTAATAGCATGGGAATAATTGATGAATCATATTGTGGCGACAATGATATTTGGCGTTTTCCTGCATTGGCAATGAGAGATACTGTTATTGATGAAGGAGATAGAATTTGTCAATTTAGACTCATGAAGAATATGGAAGCAATTGAATTTGATGAAGTAGAAAGATTGGATAATAAAGATAGAGATGGATTTGGTAGTACAGGTGTAAAATAATAGAAAGAGGTTTTTTATGAACGATTTAATTGGAATAGGAAAAATTAATAGAGAGAAATTAAATAAAATCGGTATAGAAAATAAAGAAGATTTAACTAAAATAGGTTCCATTGAAGCATTTAAACAAATTAGAGAAAAAGTTGATTCAGAGGCTTGAATAAGAACTTTATATGCTTTTGAAGGAGCAATAAATGGAGTAAAGTCTGCAGACCTATCAAGGGTAAAAAAGGATGAATTAAAAGCAATATTTAGAGAAATTGACAAATAATATACAAATATTTTTTGAAAATTTTATAAATATGTTATAATTATTTTAGATAATACTTTACAATTAATATCAAGGGGGAAGATATAGTGGATTATGCAAAAGAGTCATTAAAGAAACACTACGAATGGAGAGGTAAATTTGACATAACACCTAAGATGAAAATAGAAGGTAAAGAAGATCTTTCTTTAGCTTATACTCCAGGAGTTGCACAACCATGTCTAGAAATACAGAAAGATGTAAGTAAATCTTATGAATTAACTGGAAGATGGAATACAGTTGCAGTTATAACAGATGGAACTGCAGTACTTGGTCTAGGAGATATTGGACCAGAAGCGGCAATGCCAGTTATGGAAGGAAAATGTGTATTATTTAAGGCTTTCGGAGATGTAAATGCAGTACCACTTTGTGTACATAGTAAAGAAGTTGACACAATAGTTGAAACAATAGCATTATTAGAAGGAAGTTTTGGTGGAGTAAACTTAGAAGATATAGCTGCACCAAGATGTTTTGAGATAGAAAGAAAATTAAAAGAGCGTTGTGATATACCAATATTTCATGATGACCAACATGGTACAGCAATAGTAACTTTATCAGCATTATTAAATGCTTTGAAAATAGTAAAGAAAGATATTAAAGATGTAAAAATAGTTACTAGTGGAGCAGGAGCAGCAGGAATAGCAATAATAAAACTTTTAATTGCAATGGGATTAGAAGAAGTAATAATGTGTGATAGTCGAGGTGCAATTTATGAAGGAAGAGATGGATTAAATAAAGAAAAAGAAGAAATGGCTCTTATAACAAATAAAAATAAAGTTCAAGGAACATTAGAAGAAGTATTAGTTGGAGCAGATGTATTTATAGGAGTTTCTGCACCAGGAGTTATAACAAAAGAAATGGTAAGTACAATGGCTAAAGATTCAATACTTTTCCCGATGGCAAATCCAACTCCAGAAATAATGCCTGATTTAGCAAAAGAAGGCGGAGCAGCAGTTATAGGAACCGGTAGATCAGATTTCCCTAATCAAATAAATAATGTACTAGCATTTCCAGGTATATTCCGTGGAGCATTTGATGTTAGAGCAAGTGATATAAATGATGAAATGAAAATAGCAGCAGCAAAAGCATTGGCAGAATTAGTTTCTGATGAAGAATTAAATGCAGAATATATTCTCCCTGAAGCATTTGATGAAAGAGTGAAAGATGCAGTTGCAAATGCAGTTGCAAATGCAGCAAAAGAAACAGGAGTTGCAAGAATTTAATACTATAAAAAAGGCTGATTTTAAATCAGCCTTTTTTTATATAAAATATGAAATATATCATTTCCAGTAAAACCACAAGAACGATATAGATATTCTGGCTTTGTTGAATTATTGTCATCAAATGAAACTGTTACAAAATCAGCTTTTTTAGATAATCTATATAATAATTCATTTACTATAATTTTGCCAACACCATTATTTCTATATTCTGGCAAGACTTGTATCCATTCTAAGATACCCTCATTTAATTCACTGTCAAAATCGCCAATACCAAGTCCAATGGGATTATCATCTTCATAAACTAATATCCATAAATCTTCATCATAGACATCTGTATTAGTATAAGAAAGCATTTGTTCCTTTGTAACAGAAATATACTCATAGGATTTATTTATTATATCTACAATAATATCTAAATCATTTTTTATATTAACATTTCTTATTATAAAATTACTTACCATATTTTTTTCTATATTTTCTAGATTATGAATTAGTCTTTTAAATATATCTTTTCTATTATAATCTATTTCATTATTAAATTCATTATCATGAATAACCCTAATATTTTCTGGTAGTTTCATTGTATTATATTTCCAAAAAGGTATTGAAAGTTTTCTACAGGGATTTTTTAAATACTCTTCAATTGTTATCATATTATCTCCTAAAATCTATATTATTTATATCTATATAATAATTTGGTATAGTTAATTTAAAATCATCATAATAATTATCAATTAAATTTATATTTTCCATGGCTACTTGGACTTCCTTGTCTCCAAAAGGAATAGACCATGTAATACTTGCAATATAATTTCTACATGTATAGTATCTTATTAAATTGAAAAATTCTTCATCTGGATTTCCGTTAAAATATCCATGAATCTGTCCATTTGCAAAAGGTATAGAT
>RRZT012071320.1_pt1 | contig 11896 bp, 8 predicted proteins | sample 2165551 | NCBI WGS metagenome assembly RRZT01 (sample SAMN10456910, study PRJNA506462) | wastewater metagenome | biome: wastewater; feature: sludge; material: wastewater sludge; isolation source: wastewater sludge with Escherichia coli K12::gfp cells carrying plasmid... | place: USA: Moscow, Idaho ... | reverse complement strand
TGATATAAATAATTTTTTAACTGGAACTCCTCGTTTTTATATTCAGCTACCAATTAATAATCATTCTCTAAAAGCTATTGATTTACGGAATGGTATTTTTGAAGATAAAATTCTTGCTATATTTGATACTAATATAAACAAATTAAAGAATGGTGAAGTAGGTTTATTTTTATACAATAAAGAACTTTATATTGCCAAATATTATTCTACTAAAAATAACACTATTTTAATCTTTCTTGATAAAAACCAAACAACTTTAGTTTTTAAAAACAACAATCAACCAGAAAATCTAGGAAAACTATTTACATTCATCTAGTTTTTCTCTTACAAAAATATTATTATATTCTTGCTAAAATAACTTTTATATTGACTCACAAATTTATAAAAATATAATCAGGTTTTATTGTCAAGCAGCTTGACAATAACTAATAAATAAAGACCATCTATTGATGATCTTCAATTATAAGTGCTTCATATTCTTTTCTTAACTCTTTTATTTCCTCTTGTATCCTTTTCACACTTGTTTCTTTATTAATAATAAGGTTGTATAAATATTCTTTTTTTTCCTCTATATTTTTCAACTTCTCTTCTTTTTTTTTGGCTTTCATATCACTAATAGCAATCATTGGTTTTTCTGCATTTAATATTTCAATTATTTCCGCATCATTATAATCTTCTTTATTCTTTCCCGTGAGTTCTTTAATAACTCTTCCAGGTAATTCTAAAATTTTTTCATTTTTTTTATCTTCATATAAAGTATATCTTCTAACAAAAGTGTTTGCAGTTTCTCTTGAAATTCCTAATTGATCGACCCATTTTCCAAAATTTCCATTTCTATTGTTTGAAAATATTTTATTTCCTTCATAAATTGCTCGTGAATATTCTAATATATGCTGCATTGTTTTTCTCTCATGAAATCTAATTTGGCTTTCCAAAAGTATTAGTCTATTTTTGATATTATCATCTTCTATTCCTAAATCAGAATAATCAATTATAGAATTTACATAACTTAAATTGAAATCATCATTATCTTTTTCATCAACTTCTCCAATCATAAATGATGCATTTGCTGTACTCCCTAAAGAAACAGGATTTACCCTCCCTAAAAGACTCCCTTTTTTCACCTTAGCCATTTAATCCCTCTCTTTCTAAAATTTCAAGAGCTAGCTCTTCATAATCTTTAGCACCATTTGAATTTGGATTGAATGTAAATATATCTTGACCTTCAGCTGCTGCTTTTTTCAGATCTGTATTTTTTCTTATCCATGTATTTAAAAAATTGCTTTCAAATTGTTCTGCTAATAATTCTGAACTTTCTTTTGTAAAATTCTGCCTCTTTTCTACTTGAGTTAAAAATATCCCTTTAATTTCAATTAACCTAAGGCTTTTTCTTATTGCATCTATTGCATTCGTAAGTACTCCTAATCCTTTTAATTCAAAAAAACCGGCAATTAATGGTATATAAATGCTATCACTAGCTACTAAGGCATTTAAAGTTAGTAACGATAAAGTAGGGGAAGTATCTATAACGCAAATATCAAATTCATGTTCTAACTCATCTAATGCATTCAACAACAATTTTTCTCTTGCTGGTTTCCCTGATAAAGCCATGTTAACTTCCTCTGTTTCTAAATTTGAGACAATAAGAGAAAAATTTTTATATTGTGGTAGTTGAACTAGATACTCTTTTGAATGTCCGGTTTTTAATACATCAAATAATGTTTTATCAGCTCCTATTGAATTAATTCCTAATGCATCACTTAAATTTCCTTGTGGATCACAATCAACCATTAAAACTCTGTATCCTTTTCTTGCAAAATATGAACCAAGATTATATGCTGATGTTGTTTTAGAAACTCCACCTTTATTATTTGCTATCACTATTTTTCTCATTCTACTCCTCCTCAATTATCTTAAATTCTGTTTTCAATAAATCTTCTTTATATACTTCTATATCATCATATCCTTTTTTAGCCCATTGCCACCTAAAAGAAACTGTTTTTTCAAAATTTTCTTGTGTTATTTCTATTTTTTCTTCTTTATCTTCTAGTATTAATATTTTAGAAGTCTCTATTAATTTTTCTTTAGTTTCGTCAATCATAAAATTTTCTTGCCCTGTTAAGTGAGTTTCATAAAGATTTTTGTTATGTTTTTTATTAAAGAATATCTCAAAATATGATTTGTCATTTGATTTATTTTTATCAAATCTATATTCATCAATTAAACCCTTTTCTTTTAATTCCTCCATAGCTCTTTTTATTGATTTAATACTTCCTGCAATATTTTCTTTTTTCCAAGATAAGGGTATTCTAGAAGCTAAAAACTTACTATATCTTTTCAAATATACGTTTTTATTTCTCCATTTCGTCATCATAGTATATAGAGATCTTGATATATCATATTTTAGATTTTGTAAATCATCAGCATTAAAATATAGATAACCTTTAGATATTATATTATCAAAAAAAACATCATCAAAAGTCACTTCTATTATTTCTTTTATTTTTCCATTTGTAAAAAAATTTTTTAGATTTCCATCTATCCTAATTGCTTTTTCAAAATTAAGTTCCCTATAACTTAAAATTTTCGTTACAACCTTATTTTTTATAAGTCCCATCTGTGGATTTGAATAAAAACAATTATTAAAGATAAAAGAAGTGGTACCTAATCTTTCTAAAGCCCTCTTTACTAGAGATAAAGATCTTCCATTATAAGAAATTTTCGATTTATCCATCAATTTTTTATAGTTAAAATAAATTTTTCTGTTATATCCTTGTTCTCTTAGGATATTTAACATACCTATATACAATCTTTCGTCAAATTCACTCGGTATTTTTTCATTAATAACTGGCTTTACCTCTAAATATTGATCATTTTCCATATTAAATATATATTTCATTCCAACATTTTCTTTGATTTTTTTATTCTTAGTAAATAATGGAAACTCAATTGTATTCATTTCCATTCTAACAATATTTTTATGTGTTTCTTCTTTTATGATTTCAGTAATATCATAAATTTCTTCATCAATTTCGATATTTTTGGTTAAAATAATTTCATTAACTTCACTCATTATAATATTCTCCAATCTATATGTCTATATAACACATTGATACCAATAGTATATTTTATTCCGACATATTTGTCAAATTTTTTAGAGAAGATATCTAAAATCAATAAAAATAAGGTGCTAAAAGAAACTAACTTATGCAACTTTGTATGTTACTTGAAAATATTTTGTATGTTACTTGAGACAATTCTATATGTTATTTGAAAATATTCCGTATGTTACTTGAAACAAAAAAACTTATCTCAAAGCCAGAAAAACTAATGAAAAAAGTCACCCTATTAATAGTTATAATAATTATTAACTTAAAATATGCTATACTAACAGTAATATTATAATAGAAAACGTCATCAATAACAATGTGAAAGAGAGGGGATTAAAAATAGAAAATAACGATTTCCAGATAGAAGATCTAATAGTTAATTCCAACGAAAACATAGAAAAAATTGCTGAAGAGAACAGTAATAAAATTAAACAATTCCTTGAAAAGGATAAAATAACTCAGATTTCAGATAAACAAACTAAATTTTATTCTGACTGTACTAAACTGATTTTGAGTGAACTCAATACCAAACTTCCAATTATAATCCCAGCTAAATGCGGTTTTGGTAAGTCCACTTTTATAAAAACTCTTATAGAGACTCTTATCTCACATAAAGATGAAGTTGGGGAAGAGTATATGCAATTAATCGTTGTTGCTAACAGGATAAACGATTTAAATGATTTAAAAAATTCTATTGAAAAAGAACATGGTAGATACGGCGATATTCCATATATAACAGTTTTACAAAGTTGGAATAAAAATATCAAATGTCTAAATGAAAGAGATCCTATACTAAATTATAAAGCCAGTCAAAACAGATGTAATCAAAATTGTGAATATAAAGAATGTTCCCTGATTAAGCAGTACAAAGAAATGGATATTTCTCCAATACTTGCTATCACTACTGAAAGATTAAATATGATCTCCAAAGAAAATAGTATTGATAAATATAAGTTCTTTCATAATAACACAAAAAAGAGAGAACTTCTTCTTATTGATGAAAAGCCGGTTATTTTCAACAATAAATCAATCTCCCTAGCAGATATTAATGGACTTAAAAATATTTTATTAAAATATCAAACAAATAGAAACAAGCAATCCATATATAATAAAAAGAAATCGGATATTCTAGATAAACTAGATTCCATAGAGAAATTATTAATTTCATATATAAAAGATTATGATAAATACGATAATTTTTTTATTTTACCTGAAGAGATAGATTTTATGACTGATTGGAAAATGGTATTTGGAAATAAATATAACAAAAAAACAGCCAATATTAAACAAATGTTTGAGAACGGGATTGTATGGAATAAATATAGGAATAATTTTTACCTGATTCAAGACACCACATTCAATACCGGGGATTTAAAAACTTTTATTTTTGATGGAACTGCCAGTATGACCCTTGAATATAGAAATAGAGACTTCGTAACTATCAAAATGGATGATTATAAAGATTTTAATAATCTTACCTTTCATGTTATCAATGAAAGTATAAGTAAATCTAAAATAAAAGAGTATCCTGAAAAGTTAACAGCTATTTGTGACTGGATAAATTCATATTTTAAAACAGATACTTATGTTATTAGTTATAAAGAGGCTCTTGGATATAAAGTAGATGAGAAATTGACTGAAAAACTTAAGAATAACAGTCATATTATTTTAGATGATAACAAAGTTCCCCATTTTGGCAATACCAAAGGAGAAAACTTGTGGAATAAATGCAATAACATGGTTCAAATTGGATGGAATATACTGGATTCCGGCTCATATATTGCCAAATATCTTTCATTGAATGCTGGTGAGAAGGAAAAATTAATAAGCTTGAAAAACGAACCACATGAAATATATTCTTTGTTGAAGAATTCTAATGGAGTATTTGACAATATAGATATTGATATACATAAAATTTTTGATATGATTGTTAACTTTGAACAAGAAGTTTTTCGAACTAATATTAGGGAATTTTCCAGTACTGAAATGGTGAATGTGTATGTTTTTCTATCCTCAAATAAAAACAATGACTATTTAAAGGCATTGATAGAAGTAAGATTTTGGGGGTGTAAAGTAAAAGAATATAAAGTTAAAGAGCTTGGAGAATATAATGAAAAAAAATACCTTAATTCTAAAGGAAGAGAAGATATTAAAAAATTTATAAACTGGCTTGATGGAAAACTAGCTAACAGTGAATTAAAGGGAAAAAACCATGGTGTTCTGACTCGAGAGATAGAAGAAGATTTAAATATAAAAATAAGGTGGGGGTATCATATAAAGAAAAAATCGGAATTTTATAAATTATTAATTGCTAGAAGAGTAAAAATAGATAAAAATAGAGAGAAGCAACTAGAAGTCTATAAATACTAGATTCTATGACCTTTTTTATATTCAACATACTATGAATCATGGGTTTGTTAATATCGCAATGACAATTTTCCTATAGTATTAGATATAGTTTGTTTTAAATTAAATTTAAATTATTTTAAACATAATAAATATATGGATAAAGTGATAAAAAAGATGAATTTATAGGGCTAAATAAGTTTAAGGGTGGTATATTTAAAAAGTTCTTGTCTATAATTACAAATTCGGAAGTTTTAATGAGGTAGATAAAGCTCGATATTATTCGTAGCAAAAGGAATATGATAGTGATAATGCCTTTAAATAGGGTTATTATTAATAATATTAAAATGTATAGTGAATTTTATTGTGAATTAGTCTCGCCTTAACTCAGAAGGGTTACAAAATCCTTTATTTCTAGGACATGGTAATCTTTTAACTAATAAATTAATGAGTATATTTATAATAGGCGACATATATAACCACTTTTTTAGTATAGATACTAAGCTTAAATGGCACTTTCAAAAATATGGGGTATGCAAAAGGGAACATACCCCATCCTGATCAGCTTCAGATAAATAGTCTGGAAATTAATTCCGGATTCTTATCTTTAGATTCCTTTTAAGAGCTTTGAAAGGGTCTTAGAGACGAATTTTCACAAAAGACTACCTAAGGGTTGATTTACGATAAAAAACGTCTTAAAATCAATCTCAAGCAGAAACGATTTTCTTTTGGGACAGTTTTTTATAGAAATAAGCAGTACCTTTAGGAGTAATCTTAGCTAATCTGGCATTTCTGATACTTCCGCTTTTATCATGAAATGTGTATTCCTCGTTCACCATAATACCTAATTTGATAGATTTTTGGGAAGGAATATTAAAATCTCCAGATTTAACTATATATCCATTATCTCTCAAATAAACAAATAATTGATTTCTTCCCATAGGTACTCCTATTTTCTGCAAATTTTTTGATAGAGCATTTATATCCATTGCTCCTTCAGATTTTAGGAATTCTTTTGAAAAATCAGCATGTGGTTCAAGATGTTCTATTCTTTCAATTTTCTTTTTATTTTCCAATACCAGCAAATTATTTTTTTCTCTTTCTTCTTTCAATTTAGTTGCAACTTGTATTAATAAATCAGGATTATCTAATAATTCATCTGTTGTATACATTCCATGCTTTCTTATAGCAGGCAATATTTCACTTGTTACCCATTTAGTAAATGCTTTTGCTTCAGGTTTGTCACTTCTGAAAATAACCTTGTATAATCCACTTTCATTTACAATATTAGCATTTCCTTGACGACCTATGTTGAACATAGCCCGTTCATCTTCGTCCAATCTTGAAGCCATTTGTGTAGTATTTTTTATGTTTAAAGCTTTACATAGATCTATTAATACGAACCATGGCTCATTATCAATTACTATTGTTCTTACTTCTCCAAATTCCTCATTATTAAATATTTGTAATTCTCTTTCGTCTGATAATATTTCTGTAGAATTAATAATTTTTCTTCTCATTACTCCTCCTTAAAAATTAATATCTTGGTGTGATATATATTCTAAATAACTAGTGATTATCAAAACCAAGATACTTGTTTCTCTGTATTATATTTATAAAATAGTTTATGACATTAGTTATATATATTTTTATCCAATACAATATAACCATTATCTACTTTTTCCGATATTTCGAGATTAAGCTCATCAAAAATCTCTTTTCCAAACTTTTGAAATTTTAGTTTAACAAGATAGTCCATAAGTTTCATTTCTTTCATTATTTTGACATAATCTAGTACATCATGGTCGGCATTACTACAAATGCAATAGATAGCAGTCAGTATTTCAATTGTGACCTCTAATAGATCCCTTTCTTCTTTCAGGTCTTCTAGACTATAAAATGGGTCTGTCTTAGTAGCGTAACACAGGAAATTTGTTATGAACTGAAAAATAAACTCTAATTCTTTACCTTGAGTATTAGCCCATAAAAAATCATAAATATCTTTACTTTTGTCTTGCAAAAAGTGATTCCTCCCTTCTTCAGTTATTTTGTTGTAAAATAAAAAATAACCAGCGTAATAGTGGTTTATCTGTTTTATTCAATGTATTTAGTAATTAAATCAGAATAATATAAGATAGGTTTAAAAAATAAGAATATATGATATGTAATATATTTGTATAGAGTTAAATTTTATGCTTATATTATACCACATTAAAACAAAAAAGTCAATATAATTTTAAATTAAAAAAATAAAGAATAAAACACATAATTATTAGTATTTATAGGTTTTTATCTTCGTTTTCTATATAAATTTAAATTAAAAATAAATGATTGTATATTTTTGTTTTTTAATTGAATGAAAATTTATTATATATTCTAAAATGGGTCTAACAAATATCCAAGATTAAAATTTTTCTGCTCTTTCTCATTTTGATTTAACAAAAGGTTGTGTAGATTTTCTTCATTATTAAGGAACTCATGTTCTCAATATAGATTTTTCAGGAAAAAAAATATGTTGTTCTTGACTACTCAATATTAATACTTTATAATGTTCGTATATAATTTATGAACGAGGTTTGATATGACTAAAAAAGAAATGGAATTGAAAATAGAGGGATTGGAAAAAGATCTGAAGACAGCTTATGAAGTTATAAAAACTCAGCATAAAGAGACAGAAAACATACATTTGGAATATAAAAGCCTGGTTAGCCAAAAAGAATATGATACTTTGTTAAAAAGATACGGGAAATTAGAGGAAACATATAAGGAATTGCTTAGTTTATATAAAAGACAAGAGGAAAAACTTGAAAAAATTTATAGAAGGAACAGAGCCGGGAGAAAAAGTAAAATGACTGAAGAACTGACAGTTAACATTTATAAACTAAGAAAAGAAAATATGTCAATCAGGAAAATAGCAGAAAAATTAGGAGTTTCAATTGGATTGGTTCACAAAATACTGCATTTATGAGTAACAATATCGCTAGGTCGGACTTTTAAATGTTGTAATTGTTAGATCGAAACGACACAACATCCGATAATAAAATGTTGAATTTTTATGTTGATTTATCCTGGACATATTCCTGTCAAATTATTTTCTGAATTCCATAACTGGACTCCTTCTGAGGTCATCCTGAGTTCATGTAACGTTTTTTATTCAAAAAACTATCCGTCCCTTGTCTCTGGAATTTGAAGGGCTTAAAATGGCTCTGAGAAAAAAGGAAAGGATAACATCAAATTGATGATGCTATCCCCAAATTTTTATTTGTTTATTTCTTCTTCAAGCCTTTTTTTTATATATTTTACCCATTCTATAGGAGTTAAGTTATAATATTCATAATAGATCAAGGTTTCTTCTTCTATAAATTTATTTTTTTCCTCCTCTGTCATTTCGTTATAGTCCAAAAATTCTTTTATACTATTCAAAACCTTAAGTTTATTTTCATTATTAGATACAGTCATGTATTCATCTAGTGAATCATAAATATCATCTGTATCCATATTAAAATATCCACCTATAAAATTATTAAAAATTTTTTTCCAATTGTTCCAATCATAGCTTAGCCAACTTTTAATTTTCTCCATCTTTTATCATTTCCTCCTAGAATAAAATTTATCTTATTGGGTAAAATGTTTTAGGTATAAAAAACTCACCTTCTTTATCTAATATTATTTTTACTTTAGTCAAATCTATAAAATTTGTAAGATCATTACGGTAAACTCCTCTACCAATAGTACTATTCATATTATAATTCTCTATAAATCTATTGTCATTGGAATTATAAAGCCAATTTGAAATATCATTATTTAGATTACTTCCATTCCACAACACCTGTTTTAACGCATTGTTCATTGTCACATCATCTGAAAAAGTCGAAGCTCCACTTATTCCAGCATTAATAACTCTATTAACCAATTCTTGATCAGTCCATCCTGCATGTCTTTCTACCAAATGTCCTTTATCCATATTTCCAACCTTAGTAATTTCTGCCACACCATTTGGTGTTACCTGAATTGTCATATTCCCATCTACAAATGTTGGTTTTAAACCTGTTAATGCATTATGAAATACTTCAGTAACACCTGTAACCGGATTCGATATAAAAACTTGATTCGGTCTGACTTCTGTTGGAGTATATGTTAATGAACCTACACTTGTCTGAGATGTTCCTGGTAATCCTAATACATTTGTCATTCCTGATGATATCAGACTTGTTCCTTGTACTGCTCCTACTGAAGTTCTATCTAGCATTAATGTATTTCCATCTATTCTCCCGTATGCATTGGTTGCTACTCCATTTACATAATTCACTCTTACAAAATTATTTCCTGACAAATATCCTTCACTTGTTCCATTTTCTAGAGTATATATTCCATCTCCTTTACTAAAAAATTTACTATTATTTTTCCCTGTGGTTTGAGTTAATAAACCTTTAGAATCTTGTACTGCCATTCCTGATAACATAAAAAGACTTAAACTTAAAGCTCCGTCTTGTATTGCTCCTTCGTAATCTCCTGATTTTCCTCTGTTATAAGCTGATGCTGCACTTATTATTCCCTGTGGTGCCATTAAAGCTATTCCTGCTGCTTTTGCTTTACCATCAGGCATTTGTATTAATCCACTTCCTGCTAATGCCATCCAAGGTGCCCATTGTGTCGGATCTTCTACTATTCGATGGTCTACTAATGAAAATTCATTTATCGTATCTAATTTATTTTCTACTTTTCCTTTTAAATCAGGATTTTTCGTAACTACTGCCGCTGCTATTCCCAAATCTATTGTTGATATACCATCATATTTATTTCTATATTCTTCTGTTTGTTGTACTATTTTACTATCTTCCAAATTGACAACATTTGCAATAGTATTTGTAGTCTTAGTTATTTTATTCGATGTCTTATTTGAAGTAGTTATTACTTTGTTTCCTAAGTTTTTACTACCAGTTTCAACTTTTTTTCCCGCATCTTCGTTAAAGACTCCTACTACTTTACCAGCACCTTTTCCAATTGCTGCCACTGAGTTTCCTGTAGCATTTCCTACTGCTTTTACACCTTGTCCTGCTTTATTTCCAACATATTTAATTCCATTAGAAACTTTTTTACTCCCCCATTTTATTGCATCCATTGGATTTAGACTTATATAATCTAGTTGATCTTCTTCTAAAGAACTATATATTCCATTCCCTGTTATTAGTACATTACTCCCTTTTAATATTTCATCATAAAATTGATTTCCTTCTCCAGATATATCTTTTCTTCCTATAGATGTAAACCCTTCTTCTTGATTATGCAATGCTGTTCCTTTATTTACTTCTCCTTCTTTTTTATCATAAACATAAGGATTACTCGGATTATAATGATTCATTTCATACATTAAACCATTATAAACTTGCTTTGCATCTGACATATCTATCTTGCTTGGATCTAAGAAAATGACCATCATCCCGTCTTCTCTTAAAAATGCTCCTGCTTCGTCACCTTTTGACTCATCTGCAAATAGTACTAATATTGGTACATCGTTATCTATTCCAAAATTTTCTCTCATTCCATTGGCTGATTGATTTGCCAAAATTAATGCTTGTGCTGCTTTTTCATCTGGACTTAAATCTGTTCTTTCTTTTAGTTCTTTGTATTTTTTCCCCATTGTCAGTGTATTGTTCATGTCAGAATCTGTACTTCTTATTGTTCCAACTAAATTATCTAAAAAGTTACTGTCTTCGTTATTATTTGCTATTTGTATTGCCTTAATTATATCTCCAGGAGTATTTAGTAATCCGTTTATATCTTTAATTACTTGATTTCTCGTTGTTTCATTCAGCAAATCTGTATGAAGTACAGTGTCTATCTGCTCTACTACCTCATCTTTTGTTACTACCTGGGCTTTATTAATATCTATATTTATTCCCAGTTCCTCAAGATTCAGCTTCTTCCCTGCTTCTGTTATTTCTGTATTAACAAATGTTGCATTACTGTCCTGCTGTTTATCATGGCTCCCATACTGGATTCCTGTTTGTCCTATAGGGGTGGTATTTCCCTGTTTTTTACTTCCCAGTCCAATACCACTTACACTTATTCCATAATTACTTCCTTCATTATGGTCTTTCAAATTCTCCACTACTACCTTATTAGCTTCTATATTTAGTTTATTTTGATCACTTAAACTTCCTATTATGGCTCCGATATTTGTTAAAGTTTCTCCTACTTTAATATTTCCGCCATTCTCTGCTATTATTGTAGTCTGGTTATTTACCCACTTACTATCCTGATGGTTTTCTCCATAATTTCCACCTATTGTTGGTCTTGCTGATCCTGTTTGGGCTTCTGTCCCAGGTAATTTTCCTGATACATTTAAGCCTGCTCCCCAATTCTTTCCATCTGACTTGTATTCATCCTGTAAGGATATTATACTCAAATCTCTTCCAATATCAAAGTTTATTTTATCC
>RRZT010478370.1_pt1 | contig 11896 bp, 5 predicted proteins | sample 2165551 | NCBI WGS metagenome assembly RRZT01 (sample SAMN10456910, study PRJNA506462) | wastewater metagenome | biome: wastewater; feature: sludge; material: wastewater sludge; isolation source: wastewater sludge with Escherichia coli K12::gfp cells carrying plasmid... | place: USA: Moscow, Idaho ... | reverse complement strand
CGCATCCGCCTCGAAGCCGTCACCGTCAATACCGACCCGCGGGAAGCCACCGTGCTGCGCATCGCCCTGCGCTATGAAATCCTCGGCGAGCCCGGCGCCCACAACCTGGTGTTTCCCTTCTACCTGAACGGGGGTGCCTGATGGCCATCATTCCGCCCCGACTCGACGACCGCGCCTTTGACGATCTTCGCGCCGAACTGATCCGCCGCATCCCGATCCACGCGCCCGAGTGGACCGACCATAACGCCTCCGACCCCGGCATCGCGCTGCTCGAGCTCTTCGCCGCCCTCGGCGACAACCTGCTCTACCGCCTCAACCGGGTGCCGGAGGCGGCGCGGCTCGAGTTCCTGCGCCTCCTCGCCATCGCCCCCGAGCCGGCCCGGCCGGCCGCCGCGATGGTGCGCCTGGAAGCCAAGCGTGGCCCCTTCGCGCCGGTGCCCGTCGACTTCGGCACCGGCAGCACCACCCTCGAGCTCGCCGCTGGCGACGTGCCCTTCCAGGCCCTAGAAGAGATCACCGCGCTGCCGGTCGAACTCGGCGCCTGGGTCAAGCTGCCCTACACCGGCCCGCTGCTGCCCGGCGGCGTCGAAAACGTGAGCACCCTGCTCGCCGACCACCTCGGCAGCGCCGTGCCACCGGCCCTCACCCAATACCGCGCCGTACCCCTCGCCCCACCCGACGGCGGCCGCCTGCCGGCCCCGATCTCCAGCGGTGCCAGCGTGGACGGCCGCCTCTGGCTGTGCCTGCTGGCCCCCGAGGCCGCCATGGCCGAGGCCCTGCGCAGCACCGGCAACGACGGCGCCGCCGCCCGCAAGCTGATCCGCCAGCGCCTCTCGGGCCAGGTGCTCAACCTCGGCGTGCGCACCGACGACGCCCTGTGCGGCGCCACCGACCACCACCGCTGCCCCGACTCCGGCACCGACCCCGAACGCTGGCCGCTGCGCTGGGAGATCTCCACCGGCAGCTTCAGCGGCGCCGCAAAGCAGGTCGACCGCCTGCGCTACCAGCGCCTCGCCGTGGTCGCCGACAGCACCGACAACCTCGGCCACCCGGGCACCGTGCGCCTGCGCCTGCCCGAATCCGCGCCCAGCCCCGACGCCGAACCCTTCGGCAACTGGACCGCCGCCTCCTTCGAGCCCCCCGACACCGACCTGCTGGGCGTCGGCGAACTCCCGCCCCGCCTCGACGACGACAAGCTCGCCGCCCGGGTGCTCGGCTGGGTACGCGTCGCCCGTGCCGACGCCAGCCACCCGCCGCTGCGCCTGCGCTGGATAGACGCCAACGTTGTACGCGTCGAACAGGCCGTCACCGCCCCCACCGAGCTGCTGGGTTACGGCGACGGCCGCACCGGCCAGCGTTACACCCTCGCCCACCCGCCGATCATCCCCGGCAGCGAGCAGGTGCAGGTGTTCGGCCCCCTCGGCTGGGAAAACTGGACGCCCATCGACGACCTCGCCCTGGCCGGGCCCGACGACCCCTTCTACACCCTCGACCCCGGCGACGGCGGCATCACCTTCGGCGACGGCCTCCACGGCCGCATGCCCCTGCCCGGCGAGGCCATCCGCTGCCTCAGCTACCGCTACGGCGGCGGCGTGCGCGGCAACGTGGGGGCCGGGCGCATCAACCGGGTGCTACGCGCCTCGCCCGCCGCGGCCCTCGCCCTCAAGGCCGGTAACCCGCTGCCCGCCGAGGGCGGCGCCGACGCCGAGACGCTCCCCGAAGCCACTGCCCGCATTCCCCAGGTGCTGCGCCACAACGACCGCGCCGTGGCCACCGACGACTTCACCGACCTCGCCCTAGGCACCCCTGGCGTGCAGGTCGGCCGCGCCCACCTGCTGCCGCGCCACAAGCCCCACGAGCGCGTCGACGGCGTGCCCGGCGTGGTCACCCTGATCGTGCTGCCCGCCTACGACCCGATGCAGCCCGACCAGCCCACCCCCGACCGGGAGATGCTGCGCCGCGTCTGCGCCCACCTCGAACCGCGCCGCCTCGTCACCACCGAGCTCTACGTCACCCCGCCGCAATACGTGCGCCTGTCCTGCTCGGTGGCCGTCGAGCCCAACCCCGGCGCCGGCGAGGAAACCCTGCGCCGCCACATCGAGCTCGCCCTGCGCCAACACCTCGCCCCGCTGCCACCCTACGGCCCCGACGGCAAGGGCTGGCCCTTCGGCCGCAACGTGACCGACCGCGACATCGAAGCCGCCACGCTGCGCGTGCTGGGCGTGCGGCTGGTGAACCAGGTGCTCGTCGTCGGCGAAGAGATCGACCGCACGGGCAGCCGCCGACCGGTGGAGACCGCCGTCACCATGCTCGCCTGGCAGCTGCCGGTGCTGCTCGAGGTACGCGTCGCCATCGGCGCCAACAGCATGGCCGAAGTGCTGCCGCCCCTGGGCACCGAGCCCGCCGCCACCCCGCCGACCTCCATGCCGGTGCCGGTGGGCAACGAGGAATGCTGATGAGCGGCCCACGCTTCGCCCACCTCACCGGCCGCCGCATGTGGGAACGCTGCGACCACTCGGGCACCCGCATCGAAGGCAACCCCGCGGCCGTCACGCTGGCCCCGCGCCTGGACGGCGACGACCGCCCGGCCTTCGACGCCACCGACTACGCCGCCTGGCAGGCTGTGCAGGGCAGCGCCGTGGTGTTGCCCTGCGCGCCCGACCGCTGCGCCGACGCCGTGGTGCTGCTCGCCCGCCCCGGCCAAGCGCTCGCCCTGCTCACCCCGGCCGGCTGGCTGCCCCAGCCCGTCGCCGCGCCGGCAGAGCCCACGTTTGATGCCGTCCTGCTGGATTTCGCCCCGCTGCAGCCGCCGCCCACCCCGGCCGCGCCCGACGCCGTCGCCCTCGACCCCGCCGGCCGCCTGTGGCTGCTCGACCGGGCCGCCCGCTGCCTGCGTCTCCTCACGCCCGGCTTCCATCTACAAGCCAGCGTCCCGCTGCCGCCGGACATCGAGCCTGGTTTCTTCGGCTGCAGCGCCTGGGGACTGGTGGTCACCGACCGCGCCGCGCCACGCTTCATCGCCCAGCCCTGGGGCGGCGCCTGGCAGGGCTACGCGCTGCCCGCCGGAGTGGCGAGCGCCGCCATCGTCGCCCTCGCCGCCGACCCGGCCTTCCCCACCGCCGTCGCCCTCGTCAAAGGCCCGGCGGCCCAATGGCTGCTGATGACGATCGGCGCAGGCCGCGTGGACATCCACCCGCTCCCCCTCGCAGTCGCCCCGCTGCACCTGCTCCTCACGGCCGCCGACCACGTGCTGGTCGGCGAAGTCGCCCACCGCCCCGGCGACCCACGCCCCACGTTCTTCCGCGAATACCTGCTGAAGCCCGCCGGGCCCGAGGCCGAGCGGGGCTTCGCGGTGCGCGGCTTCGACGGCCGCGCCCTATGGCGCGAGGCCGGCGGTGATGGCCGGATCATGGCCAGCACCGCCGCCGGCGCCCGCGCCCTCTACCCGCGTGAGCCGGCGCTGGCGGGTAGCGGTGTGGTCGAAACCTGGGCCCTCGACTCGGGCATCTTCGGCTGCGTGTGGCACCGGCTGTTCGCCGACCTGTGCCTGCCCGCCGACTGCGCAATCACCATCGAGGCCAAGACCGCCGACGACCTGCCGCCCTTCGACCTCCGCCGTCCCGCCCGCCTGCCGGTGGACCAGGCCGGCGACGCGCGCCCCGCGCCCATCGACGACCCGTGGCCGCCGCTGGGCTCGCTCTCCGCCGACGAGGCCGAAGGCTGGGTCCGCCTCGGCCTCGCCGACCCGCGCCCGGCCCACGCCGACCGGCCCCTCGCCGACAGCGTCGCCGAGCGCCCCTCGCAAGACCCGCTGGCCAGCCGGCGCCAGCCCTCGGCCACGCCCCCAGCCGGAATGCGCAGCCACGAGTTCCTGATCACCGCCCCGCCCGGCCGCTACCTGTGGCTGCGCATCCGGCTCGCCGGCACCCGCCGCCAGGCGCCGGCCCTGTTCGCGCTGCGGGCCACCTTCCCGCGCCCGTCGCTGCTCGACTACCTGCCCGCTTACTGGCGCGCCGACCCCGAGGGCGCCGACGCCACCGAGCGCGCCCTGGCCCTCTTCGAAGGCTGGATGACCGAGCTCGACCAGCGCACCGACGCGCTGCCCGCGCTCCTAGACCCCCGCCTCGTGCCCGCCGAGGCCCTGCCCTGGCTGGCCTCCTTCCTGGCCCTCAGCTTCGACGCCCGAGTGCGCGAAGGCGTGCGCCGGCAGCTGCTGCAGGACATTGCCAGCCTCTACCGCCAGCGCGGCACCCTGCCCGGGCTCACCCGCCTGCTCGGCATCCTCGCCGAGGCGCCGGTGAAGATCGTCGAAGGCTTCCGGTTGCGCCGCCCCACCGCCGCCTTTGTGGGCAGCGCGCTGATTGGCCCCGGCCTCGAGATCGGCGGCAGCGAGAGCCCCCTGGGCGCCAGCGACGGCGACGCCTGGGCCCGGGAACTCGCCCGCGAACACACCGCGCTGCTGCTACGCCGCGCCACCGAGGCCAGCCCCTGCCCCGCTCGCACGCCGGACAATCCGCTGCCTGAGGATGCCCTGATCGCCTTCTACCGCCGCCACGCCCACCGCTTCACGGTGATCGTCCCGCGGGCCTGCGACGCCGCCCTCGCTGCAGTACTGGAGCTGGCCATCGAAACCCACAAGCCGGCCCACACCGTGCACCGCCTGTGCTGGCTGGATGCCGGCTACCGGGTGGGCAGCGCCAGCCTGGTGGGCATCTCCCACCTCGGCCCGGTGAGCCGCCCGACCCCGGCAGTGCTGGGCAGCGCCGTGCTGTCCACCTTCACCACCCTCCACCGCGGCCGTCGCGAAGACCGCTACCCGTATTTCAAACCCATGAACCCATGGGAGGCCTCGCCATGAGCAACCCCGCCGAACTCTCCGTTGGCAGTTTCGCGCCCCTCGACGACCTCGACCCGGCAACGCCGGGCGACCCCTTCACCCGGCTGCATTACCACTACGGGCAGCTCCTGGGGGCCGAGGATTTCAACACCGAGCAGCGTTACTTCCTGCTCCGCAGCCGCCTGCACAACGCCGTGCTGCACGGCTTCGGCACGGTGTGGGGGCTGAAGGTAGGCTTCATCGAGACCGAGACCGCGCTGCGCCTCACCTGCGACGCCGGGCTCGCCATCGACGCCCTCGGCCGCGAGATCCACGTGCCGCAAAAGGTCTGCCTCGACATCACCGGGCTCGCCTCCACCCGCTTCTGGGCCGACCTGGCCCCGCCGCCGGGCCTGCACACCCTGCCGACCGACGCCGCTGGCCTGCACCGCCCCGACTTCCCCGGCCGCACGCCGCTTGAGCTCGAGCGCCCCCGAGCCCCCGGCGACGACCCGCGCCGCCGCGTGTATGTGGTGCTCCGCTACCGGGCCTGCCTCACCGAGCTCGCACCAGCCGTGGTCCAGCCCTGCTCCGACCAGGACGCCGCGCTGGCCCCGTCGCGGGTGAACGACGGCTACCGGCTGTGCCTCGAGGCCGCCCCGCCCGACGGCGCCGGCCTGCCGATCCGCGACATCACCACCCGCCCGGCGCCGTCGGCCGACCCGCGCGAACGCCTGCTCGACCTCATCCTCAACCCGCCCACCGATCTGGCGCGGCTGTGGAGCGGTGCCGACGACGCCCCGCTGCTCCTCGCGGTGCTCGACCTCGCGCCGGTCGGCACGCCCCCCGAGCGGGTCAAGCTCGACGGCCCCATCGACAACAGCGTCCGCGCGCTGCTGCCCGCGGTGCAGGCGGTGGCCGACCTGGCCCTCGCCACCCACCTCGAGAGCCCCGCCGGGCTGCCGGCCTTCCAGGCCGTCGGCGTGTCGGCCGCGGCCGGCGCGGGCGCCGACGCCGGGCGCATGGTGGTGTCCGTTGCCACCAGCCGGCCGGTGCTGGCGGCCAGCCTGGGCGATGCCTCGGTGCGCGTGCTGCGCTTCGACACCGCCGCCGGCAAGTGGGTCGAGCCCACCATCACCCCACCCGCCACCACCGCCGGTGGCCTGAGTGTCACGGTGGACGAAGCCTGGGCCGACGCCACGCCCTATCAGGTGTGCCTTGCCGGCACCGGAGCCGCGGCGTTGCTCGCCAGCGACCACACCCCCCTCGCCGGCGCGGCGGGCGAAGCCGTGCCCGCCGGCAGCGGCCGCGACGCCTGCCTGTTCGCCACCTACCCATCAACCGCCGCCTGAGCCGGAGCCCATCATGAGCACATATCAGTGGAAGAACATGGATGCCGGCCTGCTGAGCATGGTCGCCAAGGTCGCCCGCAACGAGCCGCTCAGCGCCGCCGAAGAGCTCAGCGTGGCCGAATTCCTCAAGGGCTACGCCGGCACCAGGGGCGACTGGGGCTTCGCCACCACGCCCACCGGCGACGTGCGCGGCAGCAACAACCTGCGCCGCACCAACTGGTTCAACGGCCGCTACCTCACCGCCGAAGCCCTGTCGCGCCAGGACGTTTATTTCGACGCCCGCCTGCGCCTCGGCGCCCACGCGCAGATGCCCGGCATCGCCTGGGGCCTCGGCATCACGGCCACCGGCGCCAACGCCACGCCGGTGCACAGCGAATCCCGCGGCGGCGGCATGCCGGCCGGCCAGGCCCTCACCCTGCGCCGCGGGCTGGCCTTCGATCACGTCGGCCGCCCGATCCTGGTCTCGGAGCCCTTCAGCTTCACCATCGAGAAGCTCCTCGGCGCCTGGCGCAAGACGCCACAAAAGGTGGTCGGCGGCGGGGTCGATTTCATGCCCTGCGTGTGCCTCGTCGACGACCCCGCCGGCCCCACCGGCGGCAGCGCCCTGGTGCCCTCCGGCCCCTACCTGCTGGTGATCCAGCCCAACGAGAGCGAAGAGGGCGGCGCCAAGGTGATGGGGGAGATCTGCGGCGGCGCGGCGGCGGTCAACTGCCGCGCCGAAGCCTGGCGCGGCGGCTTCGGCCTGTCGCTGGTGCGCTTTCCGGTCGAGCTGCCGCTGCGCGAGGACCTCGTCTCGGCGTGGGATCTGCGCGGCACCCTGTCGGCCTACTTCTTCGACGTCTTCGAGCACCCGCTGTGGAAGCGCTGGGACCCGGACTTCCTCACCAAGGGCCCCTTCTGCAGCGACACCGGGCCGGGCCGCCACGACGCCGCGGCCGTCGCGCTGGCGATGGTTTACCTCGGCGAGGACGGCAGCGTGCTCTTCCTCGACCAGTGGATCCCCCGCCGCACCATCTGCGACAGCCCCGCCGAAGACTGGCACCGCACCCGCTTCGGCGCCCCGCCGCGGGCCGCCGCCTGGGCGCGCATCCACCAGTTCCAGTGCATGCTGGCCGAGAGTCTCGCCAAACAGCCCCTCGGCAGCGAGCGGGACGATCTTTATAGCCGCGGCTTCCGCCACATCCCGCCGATCGGCTTCCTGCCCATCACGCCGGAGGCCCCCGACGGCAAGCTGAGCACCGGCTTCGCCCTCGTCGACAGCGTGCTCAACAACGCCGCGGCCGCCCCCTGGCTGGTGTCGCCGCGGGTCGCCGGTGCCATCGAGCAGGCCCGGCGATATTTTCCGCCCGCCCGCACCCGCGTGATCGGCTACGCCGTGGTCGCCCTGCACGACGACGACATCCTTGAAGACCTCAACAACGTCTTCGACAAGGACCCGATCCAGCTCTCCCGTCGCCCGGCCCAGGACGACAGCGGCAATGTCGGGCAGCCCTTCACGCCAAACAACACCCATTACGGCCTGACCCAGGCCACCGAATACACCGCGCTGCCCGGCTACCTGGGCGTACTGGCCCGGCTGTTCGAGACGATGGGCCTCGACGACCTGGTCAACCGCCGCACCGAGATCGTCAAGCTGGTGGTGCCGCTGCAGGGCCTCACCCGGCGCCATCCGCTGGTCGGCTTCCTGCAGGAGGACGCCATGGACCAGACCGAGGCCTGGGGCGTGAACCCGCTGCTCACCGCCGGCGGCGCCCTCGGCCCCCTCGGCACCTTGCCCCAGGCCGAGGAGCTCGCCGGCCTGATCGCCAGGATCGGCCTCGACATGCTGCCGCGGCACTTCGTGGTGTACGTCAAGCAGCGCCTCGTGCTGCTCGACCTGCTGTTCTACGTGCTCGAGATCCTGCAGTTCCTGTTCAAGTTCCTGAGCGCCTTCGCCTCGCTGGCCGGCGGCACCAAAAAAGCCATCAAGACCGCCGAGCTGCGCCAGCAGTACCTCGCCCAGCCGGCCCAGAAGCGCGCCATCGTCGAGGCCGTGCTGGCCCAGCCCGACGTGCAGGCCAACCTCGTCCGCGCCGCCGACCTCAGCGGCTCCGGCCTCTCGGTGAGCCGCCGCAACCAGGACTTCCTCGGCAAGGTCGACACGGTCGAAGCGGGCCTCGCCGACAGCATCGCCGACCCGCTCGAACGCCGCCGCACCGCCATCGGCCAGGTGGCCGACGCCTACGCCGCCGAATACCCCGACTACCAGCTCATGCAGGTGCTGGCCGCCGTCCAGCCGCCCCAGCAGACGCTCATGGTGGTCACCCGGCTGTCGGTCAAGCGCCCCACCGAAAAGGCCGAAACCCTCGCCGACGAGCTCGCCGCGGGTGGCCCCACCGTGTTCACCGAAGTCGACGCCCAGCCGCTCTACGCCGACCTGCGGGCCAGCCTCGACGAGCGCAAGGTGGCCGACTATGTGGAGGGCACCGACAGCGCCACGGCCAAGCTTACGGTCAAGGACATCCTCGCCCGCCCGCCCGCCGAGGCCCAGCTGCTCCTCGGCGCCGACAACTACGCCAAGTTCCGCGCCGCCTTCCAGGCCGACCGCAATGCCGCCATCGCCGGGGCCGAAGAACTCGGCAAGGGCGTGCCGGAGGCTCTGCTCGTCAAGGTCGAGACCGAAATGAAGGCCGGCACCCCGGCGGAGGCCGCCATCGACAAGCTCAAGGCCGACACCGCCACCAACGGCAACACCCGCCCGCTCCTCGACCACACCGCCAACCTGCTGCGCATCACCGGCGGCAAGGCAGGCTTCCTCAACCTGGTCAAGCGCACCTGAGGCCGCTGCGCCATGAACGCCCCCCTCGACATCGGCCGCCTCAGCACGCGCATCCGCAGCAGCGAGCCCGAGCGGGCGCAAGCCCTCGCCGGGCAGCTGCGGCAGGTGGCTGGCCCGGGGCTCACCCGCGCCCTCGACGGCGCCGGCGAGCGCGCCCTGGCCCGCGCCGGCCTGCCGGCGGAGGCGATGGTCGCGGTGCGGCGGCTCGACCTTGCGCTGAGGGTTTCGGCGGCGGTGGATGAAAGGCAACTCGCCGAGGGCTGGGCCGCAGCATTCGAAGCCGCCCTCGCCGGCCTGCTGGCCCGCACCCCGGCGGGCGATGACGACGACGCCTCCGTCGTGTGGTTCGCCGATGCCTGGGGCGCCGAAGGCCGGCACCTGCAGCGCCGCGCCGCCGGGCTGCCCGACGCCTGGTGGGCGCAGGACCTCGCCGGCGAGGGCAGCCACCTCGCCGCCGCTGACACCCCCGATGGCCTCGAAGCATTGACCATCCTGCTGCGCTGGCTGGCCCGCGACCCGCCCCGCGCCGTCACCACCATCGCCGCGCTGGCCCGCAGCGACGCACGCATCGCCACCCTCCTCGACGCCGACGCGGCACGCATCCTCACCCGCCGCCTGCTGGCCCTGTTCGCCGGCAGTGCCAACGCCCAGCTTCCTTCGGCAGGTAGGCTGGTGGAAGGCACGCCGTCCCTCACCTCCGCCGCCCGACAACTGGAGCCGGCCCTCGAGCGCCTTGTCGAGCTGCGCACACCCCTGCTGGCCGCCCTCGGCACCACCTCCGGCCCCTCCCACGCCCAGGCCATCGCCGCGCCCTGGCTCCTCGCCGCCCTGTTCGCCGGCCAGCCCACACTGACCCGCCTTCCCGCCTGCGAGATCGAGCCTGCCCTCATGCGCTGGCTGCAGCGGCCATCGCCGCCCGCCCGCACGCCAGCCGATGCGCGCAGCGGGCAGCCCGCGCCCTCCGAGGCCCCACCGGCCCCACCCGCCAGCGGGCCCGACACCCTTGCCGCCCGCCACGAAACCCACACTGGAGGCCTGCTCCTGCTGCTGCGGCCGATGGCCCGGCTGAAGCTGCTGCCGGCCCCCGAACAGCTCGCCCAGGGCCTCGGCGACCTCGCCCTCACCGCCCTGCGCCGGGTGCTGGCGCCACTGCCAAACGCCGAGCGCGCCGTCGCCCAGGAGCGAGAGCGCCCACTACTGGCGGTGTTCGCCCCCGAGTGCGACTGGCGCGAACGCATCGCCACCCTGCCAATCCACGACGCCGAGGCCGCCGACGCGCTGCTCGACGCCCTCATCGATGCGATCCCCGCCGACATCGCCTTCGCGCCGGGCGCCCCGCGCCGCATCTTCGGCACGGCCCAGCCCGCCTTCGCCACCGCCTCGGCCCAGCGCCTCGCCTGCCTGCTGCTGCGCCCCGGCGTGCTCACCGTCAGCGCCTGGAGCGCCGAGCTGGCCTGGCCCCTGGCCAGCGTCGACCTCGCCCTGCGCCGCGCCGGCTGGGATCAGGACCCGGGCTGGCTGCCATGGCTAGGCCGCAGCCTGAGCTGGCGTTTCGGAGACGCCTCATGAGCGCCGCCCCGCAACTCGACCTCTGGCTCGCCCTCGCCGCAGGGCGCCTGCTGTTGCACCGCAGCGACGACGCCGGGCTCACGCGCCTCGCCGCCACCCGGCTCGACACCACCTCGCCCCAGGCCCTCTCCGCCAGCATCGCCAACGGCGCCGAGACGCTGTTCGCCGCCCTCGACGCCCAGCCCGACGCCGAGCCCCTGGCCCGCATCGCCACCGGCTACGCCCTCTCCGGCTTCGACCTCGACCTGCTCGCCTTCGCCGCGCTGCCCTGCTTCGACGAAGACGCCGCCGGTGCCGTTGCCGCCTTCACCGGCGGCCCACGCCGGCTCACCGTGGGCCTGGCCCTCAAGCTGATGTTCGGCGACTTTGCCGACCCCAACACCGTGCGCGCCGCCTTGCGCGCCTCGCCCCTGTGGTCCGGCGCCCTGATCCAGCCCGACGAAGCCCTGCGCCCACTGCTAGAACGCCGCCTCGACCCCACCGAGACCCTGCTCGCGGGCCTCGAAGGCACCGCCCCCACCGAAGCCGGTGCCGGCTGGCGCGCCCGCCGCCTCACAGCCCCGGCCCGGCAGGCCGCGAGCATCCTCCGCGCCGCCACCGAGCTGGCCGCCAGCGCCCCCGGCATCTGCCTGCACCTGTGCGGCAACCCCGAGCGCGCCGAGGAAGCCCTCGCCAGCGCCGGCCCCGCCATCGTCCTCGACGCTCCCGAGCCCGCCACGCCGCCCCCGTGGCCCGACGCCCGCCTGCTCAGCCTCGCCACCGGCTGCCGGGTCGCGCTGCGCACCGACGCCGCCGAACTCCCCGCCCCGGCCACCACCTCGCCTACCTTCGTGATCGCCCCGCCGAGCTTCGCGCTGCGCGGCCCCGGCGCCCATCTGCGGCGCCTCGAAGTGGGCGCCAGCAACCCCCTCGAGCTCGCCGACGCCTGGCAGCTCGCCCTCGGCTGCAGTCAGGCCGACGCCGACGAGCTCGCCGGCCGCAACTGGATCGACAATGACACCCCGCAGCACATTGCCGCCACGCTGCCCGCCGGCGCCGGCGTGCCCGAGGCCCTCGCCGAGCTGGCCCGCCTCACCCCGCCCCGCGCCCTGCGCCTGGCCACCCGCAGCACGCCCGACATCCCCTGGGCCCGCCTCATCCTGCCCGCCCAAACCGGCAGCCGCCTCGACGACCTGATCCGCCGCGTGCGCCGCCGGGTCGGCGTGCAGCTGCGCTGGGGCATGGGGCGCGGCGGGCGCGGCCGCTCGGTGGTCGGCCTGCTATACGGCGAATCCGGCACCGGCAAGACCCTCGCCGCCGAAGCCATCGCCACCCGCCTGCAGCTGCCGATGCTCTCGGTCG
>RRZT010137997.1_pt1 | contig 11896 bp, 6 predicted proteins | sample 2165551 | NCBI WGS metagenome assembly RRZT01 (sample SAMN10456910, study PRJNA506462) | wastewater metagenome | biome: wastewater; feature: sludge; material: wastewater sludge; isolation source: wastewater sludge with Escherichia coli K12::gfp cells carrying plasmid... | place: USA: Moscow, Idaho ... | reverse complement strand
GATATCTATAAATTTTATAGCTTCATTTTGTTTAGACATATTTTATCACCTTTCTTTGTATTTATATAATACATATCTAGTTTTATGTTATTGTAAAAAATAAAAAGAAAATATATAATGAGACCCCTAAGGATCTCAAAATATAGATTAAGAATAAATCAAAAAGAAAACGGCCCAAGATCTCTTTATTAATTTATTACAATTTCGTAAAACTTCCGAACAGGTAATTTTTTAATAGTTATTACCAAACTAAGATATTTTACTTCAGAGTACTACTTTTTTTTTATTAATTAATTATAACTATACCTTTTTATTGTAAGTGGAAAAAGGTAAAAAAAGTCACTACTACTTTTTCTATGACTAAGTAGCGAGTCAGATAAATAATAATAATACAAGATGTTTTTATATCTATTTACTTTTTAATTTACAGAGTTAAAAGAAACGAAAAGAAAAAAACTCCTGCCAGTGATTGAAAGGCTCACTAGATCCTCCGCTAGTAATAAGAATACTAATTTATATTATTAATATCTCTACCAGCTAATTGTCATTGTATCCATTTAAAAAACAAGAATTAAATGAATAAACTTTTTTTGAATTAATAGATTAAAATCTCTAATAAGAAGATATTAGTCTCCTAAAGAAAAGGCTTTTTATAATTAAATTCTTAGGTTAGTCATACATCCTTAAATCCTAGGCTACGTAATCTTCTTCCTAAATTTCTTAATCAATTCAATTCACAATTACATATAATTATTACTAAAGGCAGCATTTTTCAAAATTTTATTGTATGAATAGTAACTTCTACTAGAAAAGTATGAATAGTAACTTCTACTAGAAAGTTTCTGTAATTCCCTTTATCTTGCAAGTCTTTAATAGTTATGCATAATTATATTCCTATGTTGTCTCTTATCATAAATAAATCTCTTTTTCTAATTTATTCTAAAATAAGTTAATATATATAAGGGTTAATTCCATTTCCATTTAGGTTCCAATGGATTAACCTATATCACTTTAATTAAGATGTTGTATCTATATCATAAGTATACATCTTATCAGATATATACAATTCTACTTAAACCTAACTGTAATTCTTAATCTAATAAAATTAATACTCTACTTCGTATCTTCACTTTAATATTTGTATTTTCAAACTCCTATGTAGATTTATATATTATAATTCCTTTCAGTCATTTAATATATAAATTACTAAAATCTCATCTTTCTTAACCCCCCTTTCCCCCCTAATGTTTTCTTTTTTGGAAGTCGGAACGAATCCTATAATTTTTATGTTCTTATAAATTTTATTTTTCAAATTATTTTAAAAAAAGTTATTGTATTTACTAGATATTTTTATTTTAAAAAATTATTTAGGAAAATATTTAGACAAAAATTCCAATCGTTTTAATAAAAAAAATGATATCAAAGAACATCCAAATATTAATTTGACGATTATGGGTGCAGTGTAGGTTTGAAGGGGCCAGCTGTAAGACACGATGCGATGATGGATGATAAATTCTTACATTTGTAGGAATAGCCTGGGCAAGTGCCTGGGCACAAAGGACGGAGGACGTTAGCGTATTTTTTAACAAAAGTGCCTATTTATGGGCTTTTTAAAATTCTATTACAGGGCTAGTCCTTGTATTATATTTTTCGCTTTTTTCTAATTGCAACTTAAACTATTAGATATTAATAAACTGAAGAAAAGGAGGTAATAACATGAGTTATTTAGATAGTGCTACAGCAGCAGCGGTAAAGGCAAGTACTACAGCAACTACAGCTGCAGATAGTACAGGAACAGATTTATCACAAAGAGTAGATACACTATTTTCTGGTGGTAAGATAGGATCTTTTAACTTAGATAAACTAAGAGAGCTACTAGGAATTAGATTTAGTGATACATTAGGGGAAAGAAATACAGGAATAACTACAGAGAAAGGCACATCTAAAAATACATTCTCATTAGGAGGTATATCTAATTTTCTAGGTATAAATTCTGGCGAGAAAGAATATAATAAAGGAATGGATGCACAAGTATCAACTCAAGAAGAAGTTAGACAATCTGTAGACAGTGTATATGATAAAACAGTAAATGGATCTGAGTTTTCTATAGATGATCTAGTAAAGAAATTCAATCAGACTGTAATAAAGGATAAACTGCCATTCATCACTAACTTAACAGACGAAGGGTTAACTAAAGCAACAGTAGTTACTAATAGCGTTGATAAAGATGTATTAGTTAAAACTACAGTTAATGCAGACTTTATAGGATTAAAAGATAGATCTGATTTCAAAATAGGATTAGATAAATATATAGCAGATAAAGGATTAGTAAAAGCATCTTTATCTACTGAAGATTTAAGTATAGAAGAGACTGCTTTCACATCTGTATTCACTAGCTCAAGTAAATTATTAACTAAAGCTTATATAAATGAGAATGTAATATTAACAGGAACTGCAGCTAAAGATAAAACGATAAGCAATCTTAAAGCTTTCAATGTATACGAACCATTAAGAGTAGATACATCTACAACTAAATATATATTCACTAAAGATTCTAAATTATTCGAAGAAGCTATTAAGATAGATAACATACAAGATAAATCATCATTTGGAGCCACATCTACTTTATCAGAGAAGATGGGTGTATCTTCTGGTTTTAAATATACAAAGGAACAAGAACTACCTAATGCAGACTTTGGTATGTACATTGGTTTTCTAAAAGAAGGCGTTAGTTCAAAATCTAATAATGATTTAAAAAATCTTAAAGAATATGATCCTAGTATAACAGATACTAGAACTGACAGTAATAATAAGAAGCTAGAGTCTAATTCAGGTATAGCTGAGAAGGCCAAAATTGACCCACAGGCACTTTTAGCAGGAGCAGGCAGTGTAACATCAGTCTTGGGTAATGCAGGTGGTATAATCGATAATTTTGCCGATTCTACAGTTTCATATTATCAAGACACAGTAAATAAGACTGCATCTGCAGTTAAAGAAGGATTTACTATAGCAAACGGTATAACAGGAGCTATATCAGAGTTAACAGGATTTAAAAATATATTAGATCCTAAGATGGAAGAAAAGGTAAATGGATTTTTAGATAAGATGGGTATGGGTACTCAAGGTATAGGTAACGATACTAAGAGTTATTTAGATAGTACAATAGATTATGTAACTATTATGGAAATAGATGGTATTAAATTAGATAATACTTGCTTTCTATCATATTGTGAAAAGCATGACTTTATAAAAGGAAAAGCACCAGAGAGATTTATCAAGTTTAGATTAAACGCTAAGCATATGCAAAAGATTAAATTAAATGGTAAGAATAAGAAAGTAACTATTACAAGATATTACGGATATAGACAAGCATCACAACCTAATAAAGACGCAGGTCCTAATATGGCTAATTATAAGACATATGAGATATTAAAAGATTACTCATTAAAAAGTATTAAGCAAAATCTTAAATTGAGTAAAGAGAATGCTAAAGAAGCTGAAGGTACTGATAAAGAACTTAAGACTAGAGCAGTATTTGAGGCTATTGTTACTCCTCCTGCATTAACTACTAACCAGAAGGCTACTAACTTTAATGGAATACCTGTAAATAGTAAAATAAGTACTATTATAGGAGCAGCCTTTAAAGCATGTTACGCTAAAGGACAATTAGCATTATCTAATCCAGTTAATGATTTAGTTTTAGATAAAGTTGTATTTACACCTATGACCTTTCCACAAGTATTAACTAAGATGCAAAAGGATTATAAAATATTCGAAGGAGGATTTAATATATTCATAGATAGTGATGTATATTATGTTGTAAATAAAGATGGACCTAATAATATTAAATTTGATCAAGATTGGACTTATGTATTTAAGACTAATCCTAAATTAGGACAAAAGACTTATACGACAGTATCACCATCTAGAAAGAAAATAATATTTAATCTATTTGAAGATGATATAACTATGCCAACTGATAAGTCAGAACTCAAACCTACAGAAGATAGATACAATAAAGGATCTAAAACAGGATTAACACAAGGAACTACTAAAGATACAATAGTAACACACGTGGTCCCAGTAGCGCATGATTATATTTTAGGTAAACCAGAATCTAATCTACCTGTAGAAGACTTCGTAGTCAAACTTAAGAATTCATTTGTAACATTTAAACCAGGTGATAATATAGAAATACATTATCGTAAGAAAATATATAAAGGAACAGCTAAAGCTTGGGGGGCAGAACATAATCCAAATGGTAGGGTAGTAGTATTAAATGCTACAGCTAAGCAAAGTAAAGGAGCAGGATCTATATTAGATAGACTGGCACCATCTAATTTAATAGAGACTTACCAAGAGACAATGGCTGGATTAACTGCTAGAACAGATAATGCTGTAACAGATTATACACAACGTGGTCTAGATTACGTTTCAACTAATACAGGAGTTAATATACTTAATGTAAATAGCATGAAAGAAGCTTACTCTGCAGTGAGTGGTAGATCAAAATAACAATAATAATACCGAGAGAGCGCAATGCTCTCTCGGTTGTATTTGTGTCTTAATATCTATCTTGTCCTTCGTTTACTTTACTTGTACCGTATCCTTTATTAACGTCGTCATTAGAATTAGGAGTTACAATTCCTAAATCATCATTACCCCATGCTTTATTAGTAGAGTAGTTAGTTTCAAATTCAAATTTGTTTTTAATCTCTAATGATATATATAATATTAAATACATAGGTGTATCTAATTTAGGTGCTAAATCTATAATTGTAAATTCAATCATATTTTTTAAATAGTATCTATACTCAGCATTATCCGGAGGTATTACTATATCATACTCATTCACTACTTCCATAGTAACTATATCATTTCTTAAATGATTAACTTCAGTGTATGACTTAGGTGGATTTTCATATAAACACACATTAAATAAATCAGCTTTAGTGTAACCTTCTCCTTCAGCCCATTTAATAAGATCATTTATATAATTATCACCATCAATGAATGGATATAAATCTATCTTCTTACTTATACTAATTTCTTCGTTCCCTACAGTCTTAACTATTATATCTTCTTTAGCCCAAGTAAATGAAGTTTCTAGTAATGCATGCTTATCATCTATCACACGTTCTATTTCTATATATCTCTCATGAGTTAATATTTTAGCTTTGTCCATATCTAATCTTTCTACTCTATTAGATAAATCAGCTTTAATATCTTCTAATTCCAATCTATCGCCATATTTAGTTATAGCAAACATAGACGGAACCATTATCTCAAAAGTAAAGTTTCTAGTAAATGTATAAGTAGAATCTCCAGTAGCTAAATCATTTGGATTCCATTCTTGTGGATTTTGTAATCCTTCTACTTTTATGATTGGAGAAGCTGGGTATCTTATAAAGTAATAGTACTTAGCATCATTTCCATCCATAGCATAAAATACATTAAAATGTGAATTACTATTTAGAAACTTTAATACTGTATGATGATTAGTAGCATCTATATTAAATTTATCGCATATATAAAATATTAATTCTACAGGTATTTTAAAATCTACCATCATATCACAAGTATATGGGTAATCTTCCATTCTTATAGTCTTCCAAGCATTAATTGTATTATCTGCTTGATATCTACTATTCGTTGCTATACCAACAGTTAAATCTATCTTAATAGATTTCATACTCATACTAAGGCTCATATTATTAGCTACAGTAGAATCTTCGTAACTAAATATAATTCTCATATATTCTTCTACATCTAAAAAGTTAATAGCTTCTTTACCCATAACAGATGGATGTTTATATACCTCTGATTTATATGCATGATCTATATTGTACTTTAAACTCATATTGGGTTTTCTTGCTTGTGCTAACATCCCTCTAGGGAAGGTAAATGTTTTAGTATGATTAAGCTGTGTACTTATGAATGGTGGTGAGTTAAATTTAATAACATTCTTTAAATCATTAGATATCCATTTGTACACATTATTAAATATAGTACCATAAGTTACCCCTAAATCTACTACAACTATGTATTCCTTATTTCTGTTAAAATCTACACCTTCGTGTTCTATCTGTAAATTACTTCTCATTTTATCCTCCTATTCTGCTTTATCAAAATTATCATAACCAGATGCACACATTGGACATAGCCACTCATCAGGTAAATTTTCAAATTTAGTACCACTTGCTACATTTGCACCAGTATCACCTTTCTTAGGATCATATATGTATCCACACGTCTCACATATCCATTTTTCTAAACATGTACCATTTTCCATCGTTAAACCTCCTATTTATATTTATTCAATATTAAACTGTTCTGATTTGAAACAATTCGTTATAAACTTACAATAAAAAATAAAAAGGAGATGATTTAAATGGTATTTTTAGATACAATACCTAATGGTAGTTTATCTCGTACAATGGCGTATCCAGATAAAACAGTTAGACTAGATCGTGATACACTGTGTATTATACCTACTGACGATGAAGAAATATTTTATAAAATATGTGATAGATTAAAATTTGGTCCGTCTGTTTTAAAGATTAGATTACCTAAATCTATATTCGTACCTAAATTAGGAGTATACAAAGTTGGTGCAACAAATATTAGATATAATAACTCTAAAATAAATGATGACTTAAAGATAGCTAAAGATCATGGTTATTCTAATAGTACATATGTAGCAGGTGCTGTAAAGGATTTTAATGTATATGTTAATACAGTTAAACTAATACAAAAGTTTAATACATTAGCACTATCACCTATAAATAACTTAACTAGATGGAAAAGTATATTAACTTCACATTCTATGACACATCTTCATAAGTATGTTGTATTCACACCAGATAACGCATTAGTTAAGATTACATCACAAGCACAAATATTTAAAAAAGATTATAAGAGTAATAATTTATATATAAACTTCTTATATAACTTTTTATATAATTATGAAGAATTCAAGAAAACGTTTGATGGGTATGTATTTTTATTTACAGATTATAAAATTACATTCAGATTAGACTTATCTCAAATGAATGAGATGAAACACCAAGAAATAATAGGGTTACTATTTAAGAACTTAAAATACTTACAAATGGGAGTTGAATTAGTAGAAGGAGTTGATCCTGTAGCTGATGAAGTTATAGATTATAATTCTCCTGCTATACAAGCTGCTAGTAATGTGATAGATAATGTAACTTCTAATACTGACACTATTAAAAATGAAGCTCTTAATAAAGAAGTTAATACTATATTACAATCTGACGAGAAGACTAAAGAGAAAGCTACCAAGATAGAAGCTATATTAGCTAAGTCTGTAGGAAAGCAAACTAATCCATTAGAAGACGAGAGATTAAAGAGAATAAGAAAGAAACAAGAAGTAATCCAAGATAGAAACTTAACAGAGATATTAGAAAAATTAGAAAGTACTGCAGAATACGTATTAACTACTAAGACTATAACTAACACTGCTAATAAGTTTAATAAATTTTCTATCTACGATATGGATTCACAATATGAAGAGATAGCAGCTAAAGATAGATTAGCTATAGGAGAATCTTTTAGTACTAATGCTATACCATTATATTTAACTAATTATAATGAGAAAATAGATATGGACTCTACTGATACTAAATGTAAAATAGTTAAGTTCCAATTTGAATCTCCTCATAATGATGCTGATAAATATTCTTTCTCTATGAGAGTACCAGAATTAAGAGATGGTAAGTTTTTACATCTTAATGGCTCTGATAAAGTAATGATAAGACAAAAGTTAGCTAAACCTATTATAAAGCTTACTGACTCTGTAGCATTTACAACTTATTACAATAAGATGTTTATAGTTTCTACTAATGGTAATCTTAATAAACGTACAAGTAAAATTAAAAAGTATATGAAATATATTAGAAAGAATTATTCTAACTTAATACTAGGTAGATACTTTGACTTCACACCAGGATACTTTGCTCATAGACAAAAGAACATATTAGGACCTGAGTTATTAGAATTAAGTAGATATTTTTCTATTATAAAGTTAGATGATAATAATTATATAGATTTATCTTTTAATAATGAAAGAAATGATAAATTAAATGCTGGTAGCGATAGATATATATTTGCAGCAATTAATAACTTCTATTATGCATGTAATCCACATGATGATATTATAGAGATGTTAGATAGTACATATGATTTAATATCTGAAGTAAATATTCTAGATGTATTTGAAAACTTATTTGAAATGAATAATGATGAAGTATTTAGTAAATTTAATGTAATAAGAAAATCTAAAGGATCAGACAATATAATTTATTCTCATGCTAAGTTAATGAATCAAAGTATACCTTTATTAACTATACTGTTACAAGTATATGAATCTAACTTGAAATTACTGTTAGATAGATTAGTTGAAGATTATAACTTAGAATATAAAATAATATTAACAGAAGATAAATCTGAATCTAAAATTATGGATAAAGATGATGTAGATAACTTACAATTTTCAAACTTTATATTACAACTTAAATATAATAATACTTCTAATAGAACTTTACTAGCTCCTTTATTATCATATGATTTAGAGGGATTCGATTCTTTAGTATTGAATGGTATTATTGAAGATACAATTAGTTCTTCTAATCTTATAATGTATATGGAGAACTTTAGAGATTTATTTATAGATCCTATTACTAAAAGTGTAATGGTTGATTTAGGATTACCTGATGATTATGCTGGTGCTTTAATTTATTGTAACCATTTATTATTTAATTACGACAGATCAATATCAGATATAAGTTTACAAAATGAAAGAATGCCTGCTAACTCAGAAATCATACAAGGAGTTATGTATAAAGTAATGGCAGATTCATTTGTAGATTATTCTAATAAAAAGAAAAGAGGTTCTCATAGAGCAGAATTCTCTGTAGAAAGAGACGCTATTATAAATTATTTAAATGAGTTACCTAATATAGAAGAATCAAGTAAGATAAATCCTGTACAACATTTAGATAAAACGTTAACAGCATCAAATAAAGGTATCTCTGGAGTTAATAATAGTAGATCATATACAATACCTAAACGTATGTGGGATGAATCGTTCTACGGGGTATTTTCTGATACATCACCTTATAATGCATCAACAGGTATTTCTAAGCATTTATCTGTTAATCCTAATATAACTGATATAAGAGGATACTTTAAAGAGACTAACTTAGAAGATGTAGATCCAGATCAAATAATGAGTGTCTCTGAGTCACTTGGTACGTTTTCTCAAAGACATGATAGTTCACCAAGAACTGCTATGGGTATGCAACAGTTCAACCATTTAATGGGTGTACAAGGAGCAGAACCTGCACTAGTAACTTATGGTATGGATGAATCATTATCTCATTTAGATTCTGACTTTTGTCATAAAGTTAAAATGGATGGTGAAATAATATTTATCAATGACAGATATATCAAAGTTAAATATACTAACGGAGAATATGAAGTATTCGCTATTGATGAAATAGAACGTAACTCATCGAAAGCATTTTATATACCTAATGAAATGAAGTTAAACTCTAAAGTTAATTTAACTGTTGGAGCTAAACTTAAAAAAGGAACTATAGTAGCTTATAACGAAAATGTATATAAAGAATACGGAGACGATATAGTATTTATGTCAGGTCCTATTGTATACGTTGCACTAGCTAATACTAAATACTCTTATGAGGATGCTATATTAGTCTCTCAAAGCTTAGCAGATAAAATGGCAGCTAAAACACTTAAAAGAATAAGTGTTAAATTAAAACCTGGTAATAAGATTGCTTACTCTGTTGATAGATTAGGTGAGATTAAAGCAGGAGACGATATATTTAAATACTCAGAAGATACAGGTACTAACTTCTTATCTGATATGTATGATTTAGAAGAGTTAGATGATTTTCTACTTAAAGTTAAAAAATCTAATTATAATGGTGAAATAAAAGATATCTATGTATATTATAAATTAACTGAAAATGAATTTAATGCAATGGACCCTAGTATTAAAACTTATATGGATAAAATTAACAAATTATATAAAGTTAGATTTAATACATTTGATTTAGAAAAAGATCTTCCTAAATACGAACAGAATAGATTAATAGAACATGTAACTAGATTTACTGATAATAGAAAGAATAAAGTAAACGGAGATACAGTTGATAAAGGAGAGATATTGATAGAATACTTTATAGAGGTAGAACAGAACTTCTCTATAGGGGATAAATTGACTGTAGGGAACACTGCACTTAAAGGTATAGTATCAAAGGTTATTGATAATGAGAATCGTCCAACAGGAGTCGAATCTGGACGTTCTATAGATGCTTTATTATCACCTTACTCACCTTTATCTCGTATGGTGTATTCTTTATTCATGAATGGCATATTAACTGAATGCATGATTAAGATAAATGATGAATTAAAAAGTATAGTTAACAAATAAAAAAATAATAAGAGAGCATTACGCTCTCTTATTATTTTCCAACAGACCCCCTATCCTATAGATGAACTAGAACTCTCTAGTTGTTAGAGTCCCATCCCCACCATATTTTGTGCTTATATAACTGAAGACTTGGTGGTCTGTAAATACAGAGAACCCTGTATCAAAAACCATAATGTCTAATGGTTGTTGACAGAATACTCTGTCAATCATTATATATATTTTCCCTGTTGCTGAATCTTTTTTATCACGGAATCTATTCAAAGATTCAGTGATAAAATCCTCTGGATTTAGATTCAGAAGCTCAGTTGCATCCATCCTTTCTCTGCAAGTTGCATTGGTACTGATAGTATCAAACTCACTATCAATACTTATTATAATATCTTTTACTGTTTTCATTTTATTCTCCTTTTTTTTCCCGCAAAGGGAAATAGTATAAGATTAGATTTAGAATATATTTATATCCTTCCTATACACTTACATAATATATAAGTGAATATATTTTATTTTTATAAAAAAAAAAATAAGAGGGCGAAAGCTCTCTTATCTATTTTCTTTTCCAATAGACCCCTTAACAGAAAGTGAGGGGGTAATGTTAATCTCACTTAATACACAGTCGGTTTTATTTCGACCTACCACTGAGTATTTCAGTCTGTAATCTAACCACGGGTGATACAACATCCCGATGTAACTTTTATTGTTATTGTATCAGGATATTCCCGGTTTTAACTTATATAGTGAGGTCTCTTCAAGCACTAGTCTATGGTCAATTTACTTTTAATCTACTGGTTTTAAAGTAAATAACTATAGAACACCACTTAAAGCAACATATAAGTTAAATATATTTTTTACTTTGCTTCTTTTTTAATCCATCTTTTTATGATGGATTTTTCTTCCTTTGTAATCTTGTAATGAAAATCTCCAGATATCTCTGAAAATTGATTACAAAGATTTTTCAATCTATTTAATACTTTTTTAGAAGGTGTATTTTGCTTACCTCTTTTGAACCAGTGATAAGCTTCTTCTACACCCTCCTCTCTTACTTTACCAACTATTCTAAAAGTTAACTCTTTACTATTTAGAATAGTGGCTATTTCGTCTTCTATTTTCCTCCTTCTTGAACTTTCATCATGTATCCTTTTCGAATACTTTGAGAAAGCTCTATGTTGATATGACTCACTACCACACAGACTCCATACAGACGGCGGTAGTATTTTATTATTGTGACCTCGAGAGTAAATTATATTACCCTCTTCTTTTTTTTCATATATGTAATTTCTGACTAGAGCGCACTCTAAATCTTTCCTTAGTCCTAGCCAGAAATCAAGCTCCATTCCCATCTGTATTTCCTCCTAATTATTTTTTACAAAACTTCAAGTAAGATATTAATTTCATCTTGAAGTTTTGTTGTTTCTT
>RRZT011986502.1_pt1 | contig 11897 bp, 9 predicted proteins | sample 2165551 | NCBI WGS metagenome assembly RRZT01 (sample SAMN10456910, study PRJNA506462) | wastewater metagenome | biome: wastewater; feature: sludge; material: wastewater sludge; isolation source: wastewater sludge with Escherichia coli K12::gfp cells carrying plasmid... | place: USA: Moscow, Idaho ... | reverse complement strand
TCCCGTTTGGCGTTGTAAGTCTGGCAGCACGTATGCAGCAGGCACAGGCTGAGGCAATGTACAAGATGTATCTTGGCGGCGGAAGCGATATGTCTATCTGGAGTACCAAAATGGATGATTCCGATGAGACTTACGGTGAAAATGCGGTAACAACTTCTGTTGAAACTGTTGAAAAGATGTGTCTGGAGAAAGAACACGCTTCCGAGTATGATGTTGAAATCACAGATGATGAGCAGAAGGCTCTTGAGGAAGCTGCCAAGAACTTTATGGCTGCCAATTCCGATGAGACAATTGCAGAGCTTGCAGTTGATGAAGATATGGTGAAGACTTTCCTCGAGCTTGAAACATACGATGTGAAGATGAAGGATGCCATTGAAGCCAAAGCGGACGTGAAGCTGGATGAGAAAGAATATCAGCAGATGTCCTTCAGCTATGCAAGTGCAAAGGTCAGCGGAGATGATCTTTCCGATGATGATATCAAGAAGAATAAAGAGAATCTTCAGAAGTTTTATGACAAGGTTAAAGAGGATCCGGCTGCAGATTTCAATACTCTTGGAGATGAGATCTCCAAGGATATGACCGCAACAACCGGAACATGCCCTACCTATGAGGAAGGTGATGACAGTGCTGCCAACGGAACTACTTATCCAGATGAGGTTCGTACCGCTTTAAGAAAGCTGGACGAGGGTGCACTGAACGAGGAGATCATAAAGACAGATTCCGTATGGTATGTTGTGAGACTGGATTCCAAGAATGATAAAACTGCAACGGAGAGTAAGAAAGAGTCTCTGACAAACACCAAGAAGGATGATTTCTATAATGATACAACAGATGGCTGGAAGAAGAAAGCTGATATCAAAGAAGAGAAAAAATTGATTAAGAAGATCAAGATTACAGATAATCACAGCTTTACGATCCAGACTCCAACTCCGACACCGGACCCGGATGTAACTGAGACACCGACAGCAGATTCTGCAGAGGCTGAGGCAACCGAGACACCGGCAGCTGAGGAGCAGACTGATGTGACCGAGACACCGGAGACAGAGGGAGATTCTGCAAAGGCTGATGAGGAGACTGCAGACAGTACAGAATCTGAGGCAGCTGCTACACCGGAAGCTGAGAAATAAGATACCATGTTTACAATGGAATGATAAGAGAAAAGACAACGAGCCGTGTACGGGTTTATCGTACACGGCTCGTTTTTTGTAATGCTCATGCCTGCTTTACGGATCATCAGATCAGATCGAGATGCTCCAGTGCGTGAAGAATCCCGTCCCTGTCGACTGCGCTTGTCTGGTATGTGCAGTGCTTTTCGATGCCTCCGTAAGCATTTCCCATAGCAACGCCGACTCCGGCAGCTTTCAGCATGGGAAGGTCGTTGGGACTGTCTCCGAATGCATAGCAGTTTTCCCTGGGGATGGAAAGGCGATCCAGGAGAAATTCCATGCCTGTGGCTTTGCTGGTACCCTTTTGTGTGACTTCCCAGATTCCGTCTCCGTGATCAAAATAGGTGTAATGATCATTACAGAAGCTGCGGAATTTTTCGACATCGGAATCCGGCAGCATATGTACCAGGAATTTGTCATAGGAGTAAGTGCAGGCATCCTCCCGATTGAATTTTGTGATGTCGACCATTGGAATTTCTTTTCGCATTTTGACTCCGAATTCGGACTGGGCCGGAGATGCGCCATCATACAGGATCTCAGTGTTGGATTCAAAAATCGCCTCGATCTTGCATTTGCGGAGAAGGTCTACGGTTTCCTTGCACAGAAGATTTGGGACTGTGCGGAAAAAAAGCAATTTGTTGTCCATGTAAATGTGGGTTCCACAGCCGTATATATAGCCATCGAAATGAAGCTCTGAGAGTGCAGAGGGCATCATTACTTTGGTGCGGCCGGTGTTGATGAAAAGAAGATGACCGTTTTCATGGGCTTTTGTGAGGGCGCGGCTGGTGCTCTCCGGAACCTTGAAGGGGTGAGGCGTAAGCAGTGTGCCGTCTATGTCGAAGAACAGGATTTTTTTATCGTTCATAAGGTCTCCTTTAAAATGGGATTTCTTCTTCGGTGTTACTGTTATCAATGTCAGTAATATCATTAACAGGAAGCGGTTCTGCGGATGTATCTTCAACAGAGTTCAATGTGCTGACACGGATGCCGTTGAGTTCTATTTCACTTTCCATGGGGATCACAAGGCATTTTCGACCATCGATGATGCGGGTTTCTACCAGTTCTGCCCGGTCCGGTGCTACATGGATCACCACGTCAGGGGTTTTGATCTCGAATTTCCGGGTGTTGGTGATGTTGGATGCTACCAGAGCTGATTTTTCTCCTGCGGCAAGCTCATACTGTTCATCGAAGTTCTGGAGCTTTTCGTCTTCTACGCCGCATTCTTCGAAGAGACGTTTGACTTCGGATTTGGTGAGGACAACAGGTTCCGGTTCGTCCTTCTGGGATTCGATGAGATCGTTGAGCTTTTCATGGATCTCAAGGACTGTGTCGTAGGCACAGTCATCACCAAGGGTTTCTTCCACCAGAGCATTGAAGGAGTCACGCTGGGTTCCGGCAGATAGTGGTGTGGTGCAGCCGAAGACTTCTTCCATCATGGTGGAGCGGAGATTTTCGGCGTTTTTGGTGTAGTAGAGAAGTCCGTGGATATCGGTACTGCGGTCGTTGAACTGTGGGAAAAGGAAGCCCCAGTCAGGCATTTCTACCAGCCAGTCCCGGATACGGTCTTCAATATTGTTTGTCTCTGCATTGTAATGCAGGCCTGCTTTGGAGAGCTTGACCGGGCAGATACTGCAGAGGATGTGATCGTAGATCTCATCGGAAGCGTCGAACATTTCGGCACCGTCGGAGGATTTGCCGGGGATGTCGTAGACTGCGTGGATGAGGATGATGTAGTAGTTTTCACCGTAGTCGTAGTTTTCTATGATTCTGTCGTAGAAGGCTTCGGTGAGGGTGTCGTCGGTGAGTTTGCTTTTGCGGAGTTTCATGAGGAAGTTTTGGGTTCCGCCTTCGGTTTCCTGATCCAGAGGAAATTCCATGTTGATGAGGTTTTTTCCGATGGTGCCGGTGAGGGTTTTTCGGAAGATGTCGAAGTATTTGAAGGTTTCTTCCTCTGATAAGGATAAGAAGGCTTCTTTGAGTTCGGTTTTTTTGTTTTTTTCACCGTCTACGTAGCAGCCGCAGATGCGGGTGATGGAGCAGCGGTCAGGGGTGAATTGTTTTTTTATTTCTGCGATTTCTTTTTTGTTCATGTGTGGTTTACCTCGGTTTTTTGATTAGTTTGATTATAGCACAGGTGTTTGGTGGGGGCAAGATGACGCGGACGGACGTGTGAGATTTGCAGCAGAAGTCCGGGTGCCGTCGTTTCGCCTGGTCATACTAAGCGTCTGAGGTGTCTCACGGAGCGGCCGGCCCATAACTCGCCATGTACGCTGATGCGTACCTGGCTCAGACAGATGGGCCTTACCCTGCGGCTTGTGGCCGCCGGGTACCTCTCCGTGAGACACCTCAGACGCTAAGTATGGACCAAGGCTCACTCCAAAGCACCCGGACTTCTGCTGCAAACCTCACACTGTGCGGTCATGGTGGGAGGGATAGAGTGGTCTGACGGGAGTTGGATGAGCCATCAGCGCTGCGCTGGATGGCTGGGAGGAAAGGCTGAGTTTCCTTGTGGTTTGCCGGGGAGGTTGTGAGCGTCGGCGCGTTGCTGGACGCCTGTAGTTTGGAAGGTTGAGATTCCATGTGGTTTGGAGGGAGGTTGTGAATGTCGGTGCGTTGCTGGACGCTGGAAGGTGGTGTCGAAATTTGGAGATGGTTTTTTGTGGTGTTGTGGTGGGATGTGTGGTATGATTTGTATATCTTATAAGATCTATCCATTTATTTGGTTTCTTTTTTGCTTCAATGTCTGAAGCGTTTTTTCAAAAATATTTATAAAAACTGTATACAGGGTTTCTGAAGTGTTTGGTTGATGGTATAATTGTATATACCAGAAGGAGTATTGTTTGAGAGATAATACGATTTTTGATGATGTTTTTCGTACTATGATGGAGAAAATGACGTTTCTGGTCGTGCCTTTGATCAATGATGTTTTTCATACATCATACCCGGCTGATGTGGAGATTGTGCAGCTGCGTAATGAGTATCAGCGGGTGGATGGTGAGATTATTACGGATTCGCGGCTGTTGATCGGAAACAGGATTTATCATATAGAATGTCAGAGTACGGATGACACGACAATGGCTGTACGGATGATAGAGTATGATTTTGCAACTGCTGTTGAGTTTGCCAGAAAGCAGGGACGGAGGTATCGGATGGAGTTTCCACGTTCTTGTGTGTTGTATCTGAGAAATAGTAGGAATACGCCGGATTTTCTGGAAGTGGATGTGGTTTTTCCGGATGGAGGATGTCATTTGTACAGAGTGCCTGCCATTAAAGTAGAGAATTATACAAAAGATAATATATTTGAAAAGAGTCTTCTTATGCTGCTTCCTTTTTATATCATGCGATATGAAAAAAGAGGGCATGAGATGAGTGAGAATCCACAACTTTTTCAGGAATTACTGAATGAATATGAAGTGATCCGGAGTAAACTGGAGGTAGAGATCACTGAATCTGGAAGGTCTGAACTGTTCAGTGATCTGATTGGACTGATAACTCGGATATCTGATCATATTTTCAGAAATGAGGAGAAAGTCCGGAAAGGAATAGGTGAGATTATGGGTGGACATGTTCTGGAACTGGAATCTGAGAAAAGGGCAAGACTGATGGCGGAAGCTAAAGAACAGGGGCGAGAACAGGGAATGGCCCAGGGAATGGCCCAGGGGGAAGAACGACTTAGTGTTCTGATCAACAGGCTTATACTTGATGATCGTGGTAATGAGATCCAGAAGGTTGTTACAGATAAAGAAACGCGTGAAGCCATGTACAGAGAATATCAATTATAATAAGAAAAGATAAAGAGAATCCCCCACTGGTTTTGCTATCCATGGGGGATTCGTTGATTGATCTGAATCTTATAATACAGAATATCCGTAACTGCTGACAATAGCATCGATCTTCTGGCGGTTTTTGCACAGTGGGCAGTTGTCAGAGCGGTAGGAGTGATAGTCCGGGATGTCTCTGGCCTGAAAGATAGAGTGGACAGGGAGTGTGGCTACACTGTCTACACTGCTGTAGATGGCTGCCACGCCGCGGATCTTACCGCCATAGTACAGAACGCTTTCGATAGCTCGGTTCAATGTGGATCCGGTGGTGATGGAACCATTTAGGACGAGGATGTTTTTTCCATTGATCATTGGTTCATAGTTGTCGCGGAAGATCATCTGCCCGGTGCTGTTGAACTCAGGGGTGATGACGTAGATGGTCTGGTGTGCGTTCATGGAAAGGACGCCGGCTTTGGTCAGTTCTTCGGCGAGATAAGCACCGATCACTTCAAGTCCGTCCATGCAGACGATGGTGTCTACCGGAATGGATGCTTCGTAATTTGCTGCGAGAGCGGATGCAATACGCTGTGCTTCAGCGCATCTGGATTTCATAGTAGTGAGATCCAGGTAGTGTGTGATATGGGATTGGGATGTTACGAAGTGTCCCGGAATCATTTTAAGCTGTATGCGGTTGTCAGTGCGTGCATAAATTTTTATGATGTTGTCCTGATCCATAATAAAAACCTCCTGTCGTGATCGTGTTTTACGTGGTTGTTCAGGAGAATTATCCTGAAGGATTACGAAACAGATTTATTTAACCGAATGCGGATTGCAAATATCCGATTAGCTGTGCATATTATACCATTAATTTCAAAAAAATGAAATAATATAATGCAAAATATATAAAAAATATTCAAAAAATCAAGCGTATTTGTTAAAAAATATCCAATATCATGAAAACTTTGACAATAGGATCATTACTATAGAGTGAAAGTACTTGTGAGTACGTAGTAAATTGGAAAGAGAGTGTCATATGTATTATTGCGTATAAAAAAGAGGAGGAGAATCCCTATGGATCCTCCCCCTGTGAGAGTGAGTCAATGTCAGCCTTCAATAGATACATATTTATCAGCTTCAATCTCTTCAGCTGCTTTTTTCGGAATAGAAAGTCTCAGAACACCGTTCTCAAATTTTGCATGGACATCTTCGTTTTTTACACCATTACCAACATAGAAGCTTCTGCTTGTGCTGCCGGCATAACGTTCACGGCGGATATAATTGCCTTTCTTGTCTTCCTCGTCTTTGTCAAGACCCTTGGCAGCGGAGATGGTAAGATAACCATCCTTCAGCTGTACCTGTACTTCATCTTTCTTAAATCCTGGAAGATCTACATCCAGCTCATAGCCTTTATCTGTTTCACGTACATCAGTTTTCATGATATTTTTTGCATGTTTGCCATAAAGAGGGTTCTTTCCGCTAAAGAAATTATCTCTGAATCCAAAATCATCCATCCAGTCATCAAATAAGTTTTCTCCAAATACACTCGGGAACATCATAAGTCATTTCTCCTTTCAAATTGAAAAGCCGTTCCGGTGGATCAAGAAATCCAACTGTTGCCGGTATATAGTTACCACTTCGGGTTATTCCGCAGTGGTGATCGTTTGGTTTTATTCTGAACATCTGGAAGTTCTTTTTTATCTCCTTCCTTGTTCTATATGTAATATAACACCTGTTGCTAGCAAAGTCAAGAGGCGAGTGCTAAAAAGTTGTGAAGAATTTGTGTTCCGTAAAATGAAAAACTAATTTCCACCTTTAGCCCTTTATGTTCTTATATTAAAAAGCGAATCGGACAAGGTCTGAAAAGCTTATGCAGATTGAACATTCTGCAATGTTATAATAACTTTAAAGCATAGAAAAAACCAAAAAAATCAATATAATAAGGCATATAGACAAAATGTATTAAAAAAATTTTTCGTACATTCTTCTGAGTTGAACAGACGATAGAAAGACAGTGTTCATGAGTATGCAGGTAAAGCAAAATGTAAATGAAAAAGTACAGGAGGAGAGAATAATGCAGAAAAAATATGCAGATTTTAAGCTTGGGGTACCGGATTATGTAACAGTGGAAACAGAAGAGGAGAGACTTGTGTGCCAGGGAGGGCAGACGACAGTAGCTGCCGGTGCAACTACTGTGGAATTTCAGGACGCAGGTGAACATGAGGATATATTTGTCACATCCGAGGATGCAGTGAGATGTGTGAAGCTGAGATGGAACTATAAGATCCCGAAATCAGCCAGATTTCTGGGAGATGCCTGGGAACGTACCTATGGTGATGCGGAATGGCATGGAATGAGCGGAAACCGTTATCTGCCATGGTATTTTCTGGCGAAGCTTTCTGAGAAGGTTCTCTGCTTTGGCGTAAAGGTCCGTCCTTCTGCTATGTGCTGCTGGCAGGTGGATACCAAAGGAATTACTTTGTTTCTGGATGTTCGCTGCGGAAATACAGGAGTACAGCTGAAAGGAAGAAAGCTGTGTGCCGCACAGATCGTCTGCATGGAAGCAGAAGGAGCAGATACTTTTGAAACTGCACAGAAATTCTGTGAAAAAATGTGTACAGATCCGATCTTCCCAGAGTTTCCGGTATATGGAAGCAATAACTGGTACTATGCTTACGGTGACAGCTCCGAAGAGGAGATCTTAAGTGATACCGATTATATCCTGAAACTGACCGAAGGTGTAAAAAATCCTCCGTTCATGGTCATTGATGACTGCTGGCAGGAGCATCACCGCCTGGATGAATACAACGGTGGACCCTGGACAAAAGGCAATGCCAGATTTCCGGATATGAAAGGTCTTGCAGACAAGCTGGAGAAAAAAGGTGTCCGCCCGGGTATCTGGGTCCGTCTGCTTCTTAATGAAGATGAGAATATCCCGGATGAGTGGAGAATTTCCTATAATGACTGTCTCGATCCGTCCCACCCGGATGCACTGGAATATATCCGTAAAGATATCGAGAGGATCTGTGATTGGGGATACACGCTGATCAAGCATGATTTTTCTACCTTTGATCTCTTTGGAAAATGGGGATTTGAGGCGAATTTAAGAGACAATTCCATGGAGAAATGGCATTTTTATGATCAGACCAAAACCAGCGCAGAAATCGTAAAAATGCTTTATCAGGAGATTTATGATGCTTCCCGGAGCAACAACGCAGTGATCATCGGCTGCAATACCATCGGACATCTCGGCGCAGGCCTGATGCATCTGAACCGGACCGGTGACGATACCAGCGGACGTATCTGGGAGCGTACCAGACGAATGGGCGTAAATACGCTGGCATTCCGTCTTCCGCAGCACAATACGTTTTACCATATTGATGCAGACTGTGTTGGTATTTTCGGAATGATCCCATGGGAGAAAAATCGTCAGTGGGCAGACGTTCTTGCAAAGAGCGGTACACCACTGTTTGTATCCGCAAAACCTGGAGTTTTGAATCCGGAGGAATTTGAGGAGCTGCATCAGATCATGCTGCGTGCATCAGAACAGAAAGAGCATTTTGTTCCGCTTGACTGGGAAGAAATCGACTGCCCGGAGGTATGGGGAGAAAACGGCGAAACTATCACTTATGACTGGTTTGACAACGAAGGTCCGACCATGGATGCTGCGGTGGAGTACTATAATGCCAAGGTAGTTGTTCCGTAAATCAGGAAAAGTGGTTCAGCAATCCAGAAGATCCTCGGCATGATGATATTTTTCCCGGTATTCCCGTGGCGTCATGCCGGTTTCTTTTTTGAAGGCACGGGAAAAGGCAAATGGATTTTGATATCCGCAGGAGAACGCCACGCTGGAGACAGGGATATCCGTGATGGTCAGAAGCTCCCGGGCGTTGATGATCTTGGCTGAAGTCAGGAATGCTTGGGGTGTGGTTCCAAGATGTTTTTTAAAAAGTCCGTAAAGGTGGCTGCGGCTGATATGGAGATAGTCAGCAACATCTGTCACAGTGATATTCTGTAGCGGACTTTTTTTGATGTAATCAACAGCCTGTGTGATGTAAAAATTCTCATTGGATTCCATGGTGGTGTAGGAAGCATGAAATTCTTCCTCCAGCAGGGCAATGATCCGGTAAAGACCGCTCTGGATATAGGCCTCACCGGAAGGCGTCAGTTGTGGATGAGCCATCATTTCAAGAATAGTTTCCTGATATGGAAGAACCGAATTCAGCTGCTGGACCGGAGTTTCCCCGGTAAGATGGCAGTGTTCGCAAAGCGTTGGAGCGTTTTCCCCGTTGAAACAGATCCAGATATAAGTCCAGGGATCAGAAGGTTCCGCTTTGTAGAGAGAGCTGGTCACAGGAGGAATGAAAAAGCACTGTCCGGCTTTCAAGGTATATTTCCGGTTGTTCATATAGAAATATCCCTGTCCGCTCAGCACAAAATGGATGGTGTAATATCGCCGGACACCAGGGCCGTAGGACTGTTCCGGTGTACATTTTTCCCAGCCGCAGGAAATAAGATGAAGTTCTTTTGATGAAGTCTGGCGGTTCATGACCTGCTTGTTTTTCATGAGAGTTTTCTGCCTTTCGATATATGGTTATTATAAGTAATATCAGTTTAAAATATTTGATCTGAGGTGTAAAGAACAAAGATGAACTGATAGGACAAAAGACAGTTGCCGTGCGATAAACGTGTGGCAGCTGTTTTTCTGTTTTCTGCAAAAATTCAGACGTAATGCAGGCATTGTCTTGACACTTGTAAAAGAAAAAGGTTTACCACCAGGAAAAATATCGTTATAATAGGAGAAACGCAGTTTCTCTGCGGCAAAAATATAACGGTCCGGGAGATATCTGTGTCAGAAATATTGCTTATCCGGTGATATATCAGATGATATGAGGAATTTTCCGGTATGTAATAAGAAGGGAGAAAGATATGGCATATTTAGGTGAAGAGATCAAAAAACTTGGTTTTGGCCTTATGAGACTTCCGCAGAAATCAGAAGGTGTGATCGATGTGGAGCAGACCAAAGTCATGGTGGACAAATTTATGGAAGCCGGATTTACATATTTTGATACAGCATGGGCTTATGCAGGAAGCGAAGATGCTATCCGCGAAGCGCTGGTAGAGCGTTATCCGAGAGAAAAATATCAGTTAGCCACCAAGATGGCAGCCTGGATCAACTGCAAGACAAGAGATGAAGCTCTTGCACAGTTTAAAACATCTCTGGAGAGAACAAAGGCAGGATATTTCGACTTTTATCTTCTCCACAATCTTGGAGAGCACAGAACAAAATATTTTGATGAGTACGGTTTATGGGACTGGATCCATGAACAGAAGGAAGCCGGTCTGATCAGACATGCAGGATTTTCGTTCCACTCCACACCGGAGGAGCTGGATGCACTTCTCACTGCACATCCGGAAATGGAATTTGTACAGCTGCAGATCAATTACGCAGACTGGGAAAATCCGGTGATCCAGTCAAGAGCCTGCTACGAGGTAGCCAGAAAACATGGAAAACCGGTCATTATCATGGAACCTGTAAAAGGCGGCATGCTTGCAACTCCGCCGGAAGCAGTGGAAAAGCTTCTGAAGGAAGCAGAGCCGGAAGCATCCACAGCATCCTGGGCGATCCGTTTTGCGGCAAATCTGGAAGGCGTGATCACCGTACTTTCCGGAATGAGCAATGTTGCACAGATGGAGGATAACCTTTCCTTTATGAAGGATTTCAATGGCCTTACTGACAGTGAGAAGGAGACTCTTGATAAGGCAAGAGAGGCTATGAGCAAAATTCCTCTGATCCCATGTACAACCTGTAACTACTGTGCAAAGGTCTGTCCGATGGAAATTGGAATTTCCGGTTCTTTTACAGCAATGAATTATCTGACATTGTACGGAAATAAAGCCGCCGCAGCGCATCAGGAAGACTGGCTGGTAGTCAGTCATGGCAGAAAGCGTGCAGATAAATGTATAAAATGCGGACAGTGTGAGGAAGTATGTCCGCAGCATATTTCCATCCGCGAGGAACTTGAGAAAGTAAGCGAGGCTTTTTGCAAATAAAGGAACTGATCCGGCAGGAAGCGGATCAGGGTAAGGAGAGAGTTTAAAAATGGAAAAATTCAAAGCATTTCTAAAACGGAAGGATATCGAGATCTCTCTGAAGAGATATGGTATCGATGCACTGGGAGCTATGGCACAGGGACTTTTCTGTTCCCTGCTGATCGGTACGATCATCAACACCATTGGCACACAGTTTCACATTCCGTTTCTGACTATGGCAGTTGCCACAGTCAATGATACCCAGTATACAGTAGGTTCTCTGGCATCTGCCATGAGCGGCCCTGCCATGGCAGTAGCCATCGGTTACGCCTTGCATTGCCCGCCGCTGGTATTGTTTTCGCTGATCACCGTTGGATTTGCCTCCAACGCACTTGGCGGAGCAGGCGGTCCTCTGGCTGTACTGTTTGTTGCCATTGTTGCAGCTGAGATCGGTAAGGCAGTTTCAAAGGAAACAAAGATCGATATCCTTGTAACGCCTCTTGTAACCATCGGTGTGGGCGTAGGTCTTTCCGCATGGTGGGCACCGGCCCTTGGAAAAGCTGCTATGAAGGTAGGAAGCGTGATCATGTGGGCAACAGATCTGCAGCCATTCTTTATGGGAATCCTGGTTTCTGTATTTGTTGGAATCGCACTGACGCTGCCGATCTCTTCTGCTGCGATCTGCGCGGCTCTGGGACTTACCGGACTGGCAGGCGGCGCTGCAGTAGCGGGCTGCTGTGCGCAGATGGTAGGTTTTGCGGTCATGTCCTTCAGGGAAAACAAATGGGGTGGTCTTGTCTCTCAGGGAATTGGAACTTCCATGCTCCAGATGGGGAATATTGTCAGAAATCCAAGGATCTGGATCGCTCCGATCGTAACATCTGCTATCACAGGACCTATTGCAACCTGCTTGTTCAGGCTTCAGATGAACGGAACTGCT
>RRZT011628264.1_pt1 | contig 11897 bp, 13 predicted proteins | sample 2165551 | NCBI WGS metagenome assembly RRZT01 (sample SAMN10456910, study PRJNA506462) | wastewater metagenome | biome: wastewater; feature: sludge; material: wastewater sludge; isolation source: wastewater sludge with Escherichia coli K12::gfp cells carrying plasmid... | place: USA: Moscow, Idaho... | reverse complement strand
TTACATTAAGAGAATATCCTGTTGTTTATGAAGGATCTTTAATAGCTAGAATATTTGGAGTTAATAGTGGAAAAAATTGAAATCCTAAGAATAGAGTCATTAAGTAGAGAACCTTTAGTTGTCGAAGGTTACTTATTTAGGGGTACAAATCCAAAAGCACCAAAAATTGCGATAATTGGGGCAATGGGAGGAGATTCAATTCTTCCTTTATATTGTGCTTCAACTTTAGTTGATTTTTTTAACAATAAAGTAAAAAAAGAGAAAATAAAAGGAGATATATTTATCATACCTTCTATAAATCATTATGCTTTAAATATTGGAAAAAGGTATTGGCCTTTGGATAATACAGATATAAATATGATGTTTCCAGGATATGAAGAGGGAGAAACGACACAAAGAATTGCAAAAAAAGTTTTTGATGCTCTTAATGGTTATGATTATGGAATTATCTTAGAAAGACGACATGATACAGCAGTTTGTTTACCTTATATAAAATTATATAAAAGTGGATATGAAGATTTGGAAGCGGCTAAAAAATTTGGTTTTAAATTAATTCATCATAGAGTTATGAAATCAATTGATAGTGTTACTTTACAATATAATTGGCAACTTTGGGGAACAAAAGCTTTTTCTATTATTTGTCCAAGTATTAATCAAGTAGATAAAAAAACTGCAAATCAAATAAATCAAGCAATTATTAGATTTATGGATAAAACAAAGATTTTGAATTATCATATATTTAATGGATATGAATCAACAGTAATGGATAGAAAAATAATAAATGTAGTTAAAGCACCAAAAAGTGGTATATTTATTCCAACAGAAATACCTGGAAATTATGTATCAAAAAATCAAATAATTGGAGAAGTTGTACACTCTTTAGAAGGTAATGTTATTCATCAATTTTTAGCACCATGTAATGGAATGATTACTTGTTATTACGCAAATTCTTTGATTTTTGAAAATGCGGTTGCATTTAGAATTGCAAAAATCGGCTAAAATTTTAGTTGATTTTTTCTAATTCCAAAAAAAACTATTGACAATATTTCGAAATTAAAATATAGTTCTACCAATTAAGTAGGTGATAAATATGAAAGTTTCAAAAAAGACAGATTATGCGTTAAGAGCTTTGTTTGCAATAGCAGAAGCTGACAATTTAATTTCAATAAGAGAACTATCTGAATCAGTTGATGTTCCAAGAAGATTTTTAGAAAATATTATGCTCGAAATGAATAGAGCAGGTTGGGTAAAGAGTATTCCTGGTCGTTATGGTGGTTATGTTTTAGCAAAAGGTTCTGATGAAATAACTTTAGGTGAAGTAATAAGATATTTTGAAGGTATGATTGCTATGATATCTTGTGTTTCAGTATCAAATTATGAACCATGTAGCCAAGAAGGAAAGTGTTATTTTAGAAGAGTATTTTTAAATATTAGAAATTTAACAGCACAAATTCTTGATAAAACAACAATAGCTTCTTGTTTAGGACAAGCACCTGTTACAAAAGAAGATATTTATAAAGAAGAATTTATCGGTGGATTGGGTATTTAAGAATGTTTTCTAAATACCTTTTTTTTGATGTAAAAGAATTAATTTAAAAAGTTTTTTTAAAAACTCTTGACAAATATTTTTTTTATTATTATAATTTCACCAATTTAGTAGGTGATAGATTAATTTAAAAAATATCATCTAAGAGAAAAGGATAAAAAATGATGTGCGACATGTGCAAAGAAATGGAAAATAAAAAGAAAGAAACAGGTGAGATTTTTTTAAATCTTTAATTATCATACATTTAGTGTGTATTATATTTTTAGGAAAAAGTTTATGAGAAAAATAATTAAGAAAATAGTTGCAACTCTTGCAATTATTCCAGTATTGAGTTTTGGAGTTACAGAAGCAAAACAATTAAGAATAGGGTATCAAAAATCAGACCCAGGATTTATATTATTGAAAAATTCAGGGGAATTAGAAAAAAAGTTAGAGCCACTTGGTGTAAAAGTAACTTGGATAGAGTTTCCTGCTGGTCCTCAACTTCTTGAGGGCTTAAATGTTGGAAGTATTGATTTAGGAACAGTTGGAGAAACACCACCGATTTTTGCACAAGCAGCAAATGCAAAGATTAAATATATAGGATATAAATCAGCTTTTCCAAAAGCTGAAGCAATTATAGTTCCAAAAGATTCTTCTATTAAAACAGTTGCAGATTTAAAAGGTAAAAAAGTTGCTTTAAATAAAGGTTCAAATGTTCATTATTTGTTAGTGAAAGCTTTAGAAGAAGCTGGTTTAAAATATAGTGATATTCAACCAACATTTTTACCTCCAGCAGATGCAAGAGCAGCTTTTGAAAAAGGAAGTGTTGATGCTTGGGTAATCTGGGATCCATTTTATGCAGCAGCAGAGTTAAAAATTGGTGCTAAGAATTTAAGAGATGGTGTAAATTTAGTAAATAACTATCAGTTTTATTTAGTTGAAGAGAGTTATATTAAAAATAAAGAGATTATTGATGTAGTTTTTAATGAAATAAAAAAAGTTGATGAGTTACTTACAAAAGATCCATCAGGAACAGCAAAAACACTTTCATCTATAAATGGTTTAGATGTAGAAGCATTAGAACTTGCACATAAAAGAGCTGTATTTACAACTCAATATTTAACACCTAAAATCATACAAGATCAACAAGAAATAGCTGATACATTTTATGATTTAAAATTAATTCCAAAAAAACTAGATATCAAAAGTGTTGTTTGGACACCTGAAAATAGTAAATAAGAAAGGTAAAAAATGGCTTTAAATATATTTTGGTTTATACCTACTTTTGGAGATAGTCAATATTTAGGTGAAAAAACTGGTTCAAGAATAATTGATTTTAATTACTCAAAACAAATTGCAGTTGCAGCTGATAATTTGGGATTTGATGGTGTTTTGATTCCAACAGGAAGATTATGTGAAGACCCTTGGGTTGTTGCTTCAAGTTTAATAGGAGCTACACAAAACTTAAAGTTTTTAGTAGCACTTAGACCAGGGCTTTTGCAACCATCTTTAGCTGCTAGAATGACAGCAACTCTTGATAGATTTTCAAATGGAAGAGTTGCTATTAATTTAGTTGCAGGAGGAGATAAAACGGAACTTGAGGGTGATGGTTTATATCAAAATCCAGAAGAGAGATATGAAGCTGCGGCAGAGTTTGTAGATGTTTGGAGAGATATTCTAAAATCAAGTTATAAAAAAGAACTTGTAAATTTTGATGGAAAGTTTTATAAAACAACAAATGCAAAACTTTTATATCCACCAGTTCAAAAACCAACTCCTCCTTTGTTTTTTGGTGGTTCATCAAATGAAGCAAGAGAATTAGCTGCACAAAAAGTTGATTTATATATAACTTGGGGTGAACGTCCACAAGATGTTAAAGAAAAAATTGAAGATCTTAAAAAAAGAGCTTCAAAATATGGAAGAACATTAAGATTTGGAGTAAGACTTCATGTTATTGTAAGAGAAACTGAAGAAGAAGCTTGGAGCGTAGCTGAAAAATTAATAAGTAAACTTGATGATGAAACAATACAACAACATCATAAAGTTTTAGAAAAAAGAGAATCTATCGGACAAAAAAGAATGACAGCTTTAACAAATGGTGGAAAAGCTAGAACTAGAGAAGAACTAGAAATTAGTCCAAATTTATGGGCAGGAATAGGACTTGCAAGAGAAGGTTGTGCAACTGCACTTGTTGGAAGTCCACAAATTATAGTTGAAAGAATAACTGAGTACGCAGATATGGGAGTTGATACATTTGTATTTTCTGGTTATCCACATCTTGAAGAAGCATATAAATTTGCAGAATTAGTATTTCCTTTATTACCAAATAGAGTAAAAGATAAATTATCAGCAATTGTAGAAGGTGAAACCTTTGGTGGAGTTTTAAACTATGAAACTCACAAATAAAATAAAAGTAAGTTTAACAGAACAATTTATTATATGGTTAATACCAATTCTAATTTTGATTGTTTGGCAAATTGTAGTTCAAAGTGGATTAGTTTCTTCAAGAGTTATGCCAGCACCTCTTGATGTGATAATTGCAGGTTTTACTCTTACATCAAATGGAGAGCTAATTCATCACTTTTTAGTTAGTTTACAAAGAGCATTATTAGGATTAATTATCGGAGGAAGTATTGGATTTGTTTTAGGATTTATTACTGGATTATCAAGGTTAGCAGAAAATTTACTTGATTCTACTATACAAATGATTAGAACAATTCCATTATTAGCTTTAGTTCCATTAGTTATTCTTTGGTTTGGTATTGGAGAGTTTAGTAAGATTTTTTTATTAGCTCTAGCTGTATTTTTCCCAATTTATCTAAACACTTTTCATGGGTTAAGAAGTGTTGATAAAGATTTAATTGAAATGGGAAAAGTTTATGGACTGAATTCTTATGAGCTATTTAAAAATATTATTTTACCAGGAGCAATGCCTTCTATTTTAGTTGGACTTAGAATGTCTTTAGGTTTTATGTGGCTTTATTTAATAGTAGCAGAAACAATAGCTTCGAGTGAAGGAATAGGTTATATGACGATGAATGCAAGAGAATTTTTACAAACTGACATAATGGTTTTAGGAATTCTATTATATGCAGTTTTAGGAAAAATCTCAGATATTCTTGCTTCAGTATTAGAAAAAAGATATTTAAAATGGCATAAAGGTTATCAAAAATGAGTAATTTAAGTGGTATAGAAATAAAAACAAATAACTTAACGAAAAGTTTTGGTGATAGAGTCGTTTTAAGTGAGTTTAACCTAAAGGTTGATTCTGGTGAATTTGTATCAATAGTAGGAAGAAGTGGTTGTGGAAAAAGTACTTTTTTAAGATTAGTTGGTGGACTTGAAAAGTTAAGTTCGGGAAAACTTCTTTTAGATGAAAGTGAAGTTAATGGAGTAAATTCAAATACTAGAATAATGTTTCAAGATTCAAGATTACTTCCTTGGAAAACTGTAATAGAAAATGTGGCTTTAGGTTTACCAAAAGAATCCTATGACTTGGCACTTGATGCTTTAAAAGAGGTAGGACTTGGTTCAAGGGCAGATGAATGGCCGTCAAATTTATCAGGTGGACAAAAACAAAGAGTTGCACTGGCACGTGCTTTGGTACATAAACCAAAATTATTACTTCTTGATGAACCTTTAGGTGCCCTTGATGCATTAACAAGAATTGAAATGCAAACACTAATTGAAAAAATTTGGCAAGAGCATAAATTTACAGTTTTACTTGTAACTCATGATGTTAATGAAGCAGTTATTTTAGGTGATAGAGTGGTTTTAATCGAATGTGGAAAAATCACACTTGATTTAAAAATAAATTTACCAAGACCGCGAGAGAGAGGAACTCAAGAGTTTGCTAAATTAGAAGCAAATATATTATCAAGAGTTCTTGGAAATATGTATTATATTTAGAACTAAGGATTTTAAGTTGAGTTATGATGGGAAAATTATAGATTTTAGAAGTAGACCTGCATTGTTGGGTGAATTTTATGGTTCAACACCAGGAACAAAAGGTTATGAAACTGCAAAATGGTTAAATAGAAGAGTTGGTGCAAAAGATGATGAACACTTTACTAAATCTTTTACTTTAGATGGTTATATAAAAGAGATTAGAGATAGTGGTATAACAAATGCTGTTGTAATAGGTAGAGATACACCAGATTTATCAATTTCAAATGATGTAATCAAAGATATAACAGCTCCATATAAAGAGCTTATAGGAATTGCATCAGTTGATCCACAAACTAAAGGAATTGCTCAGACATTTGAAGAGATATATAGAGCAACTCAAACTTTAGGATTAAAAGGAATAAATGTAGAACCAACATTTGGAAGACCAGCAGTTTCTTTTGATGATAAGGATTTTTTACCTGTATATGATTTATGTCAGAGTTTAAAAATTCCATTATTTATAATGACTGGACCAACAACTCCAAATTTGGAACATACAAATCCTGCAGCAATTGGAAGAATCGCAAGAGAGTTTCCAAACTTGAAAATAGTAGTTTGTCATGGATGTTATCCTTATGTAAATGAGATGATAGGTGTTGCATTTAGATATGAAAATGTTTTTGTAGTACCTGATATGTATATATTTCAAGCAGGAAGTAAGCTTTTTGTAGAAGCAGCAAATGGTTTTTTTAAAGATCAACTTTTATTTGGGACATCATATCCTTTTAGACCGATGAAACAGACAATTGAAGATTTTATAAAATTAGGTTTTAAAGATGAGATTTTAGACAATTTATTTTATAAAAATGCTCAACGAATTTTAAATCTTTAATATTCATACATTTAATGTATAAGTTATATTAGGAATAACAATGGATAGAAGAAGTTTTATGAAACAAGCTTCCTTATTTTCACTTACAGCAGCATTACACTCTGGCTTGAATCTAAGGGCAGATACTGGTAAATATTTTGATGAAACGGTTAGAATAGGTTATTTACCTATTACAGATGCAAATGCATTATTGATAGCTCATGAAATAGGTTTATTTAAAGAAGAAGGTTTAAAATCTGAAAAGCCAACTTTGATAAGAGGTTGGTCTCCTTTAGTTGAATCTTTTACTGCAAAGAAATTTAATGTAGTACATCTATTAAAACCAATACCAATTTGGATGAGATTTGCTAATAATATACCCGTTAAGATTCCTGCTTGGGCTCATACAAATGGTTCAGCTCTTGTGGTTGGAAATCATAAAAATATAACTAGTGTAAAAGATTTAGGTGGTACTAATCTTGCTGTACCATACTGGTATTCAGCACATAATATTATTTTGCAAAAATTATTAAGAGAGAATGGTTTAACTCCTGTAATTCAAAGTAAAGAAATTCCTCTTAAATCAAATGAGGTAAATTTGCAAATATTACCTCCTCCTGAAATGCCTTTGGCTCTTGTTGCTAAAAAGATTGATGGTTATATTGTTGCAGAACCCTTTAATGCTTTTGGAGAGTTAAAAGCAAATGCTACAATTCTTAGATTTACGGGAGATGTTTGGAAAAATCATCCTTGTTGTGTTGTAACTATGCATGAAGATGTACTTAATGAACAACAAGAATGGAGCCAAAAAGTTATTAATGCAATTGTAAAAGCAGAAATCTTTATTTCTGAAAACAGAGTAGAGACAGCTAAAATATTATCTAACGATAAATCTGGCTTATTACCATTTGAATTTAAAGTTATTGATAGAGCAATGAATTTTTATGATAACCCAGTGTATGCACAAATTGGTGCAAATAGGAATAAAGAGAAATGGAATAATCATAGAATTGATTTTGATCCTTATCCATATCCTAGTGCAACAGAATATATTATAGAAGCGATGAAAGATACTTTAGTTGAAGGTAATTTGAAATTCTTAGATAATATAGACCCAAAAGTCGCAGCTAATGAAATTATTGATTATCGATATGTTACCAATGCAATAAATAAGTTTCATAAAACACCAATATTCTCAAGAAAAGAAGAGATAAATTTTTAGTATGAGAAGTAGTATAAAGTATAGTTTATTTGGGATTTTGATTTTAATGCTTTTTTGGCAGGTATTATTAATGATAGGAACTGCCATAAATGATAATTATGTATATACTCAAATTACACCTGTAAATGCAATAAAGTCATTATGGGACTTACTTTTTGAAGCAAAATTTTATGAACATATTTTTGCAAGTTTTTATAGAATTTTTTATGCATTATTTTTAGCTTTAGTAATAGGAATACCAATAGGATTGATTTATGCTAGTAATGAAAAGATAAAAATGATATTTCATTTGCCATTTCAAATATTGAGAATGATTTCTCCCTTATCATGGATGCCTATTGCAGTTTTAGTATATGATAGTTGGGATGGAGCAATTATTTTTTTAATAGTTATGGCTGCTGTATGGCCGATTATATTTAATCTAACACAGGGTATGGCTAAAATTGATATAGGTTGGATATATGTTGCTAAAAGTTTTCAAGCCAATTTATTTAATCAATTAAGATATGCGATTATTCCAGCAATTGCACAAGATTTAACAACAGGATTAAGATTAGCATTAGGAGTATCATGGGTTATTATTGTGCCAGCTGAATATTTAGGTGTAACTTCAGGTTTAGGTTATGCAATCAATGATGCAAGAGATACATTAGATTATTCTAAATTAGCAGCATTGATACTAGCTATTGGATTAATAGGATTTACTATTGATTCTTTTTTACAAAGTTTAAGTAATAAATATAAATGGAATTAAATAGAAGGAGGAAATAAATGGCAGAAAAACAAATTATTTTAGGTTCAAAAAAACTCTGTTATCAATATAAGAATTCTAAAAATCCAGTTATTAATAATCTTGATTTTGAACTATATGCGGGTAGTAAGAGTGCCATAATTGGTCAAAGTGGTTGTGGGAAATCTACATTACTTAAATTATTAGCACCTCTTATTCAACCAAAATCAGGTGAAATCTTTAATAATTCAAAAACTATGGGGTATATGTTTCAAGATCCTTATCTTTACCCTTGGTTAAGTGTATATCAAAATGTCACTATTGGTCTTAAAATATTAAAAAAAAATATCGACAAAAATGAGATTATTAAATTACTTGAAGGGCTGGGCTTAGGTGAACATATAAATAAAAAAATTATTGAGTTATCAGGTGGACAAAGACAAAGAGTTTCATTAGCAAGGACATTAGCAATTTCACCAGAAGTATTGTTATTAGATGAACCATTTTCTAGCTTAGATCCTGATACTACAAGAATATTGTGTCAAGATATAAATGAATATTGTGAAAAAAATAAAGTAACTTTGTTAATAGTGACTCATAATTATGAAGAGGCAAAAATTTTAGCTAATGATATTTATAGATTTAAAAATACTTCTTTGGGAGCAACATATTTAGAATCTGTAGATAAAGAGTCTTTAACTTACGTAATATAAATTAAATAAAAGGAAAAAAAGATGGGATATAAAAAGATAAATTTAGAAGGATTAAAAGAGTTACAAGTTAAAAGCAAAAATACTACTAATCCAATAAAAACGTTAAAATGTAGAACAGTTGCTGTTGAAAAATATAGACATGAAAATTATATAAGAGATTTAGATGCACATATTATTGATGAACCACATGTATTGTTAGGTGATGATACAGCTCCAAATCCAAGTGAAGCTGTTCTTGCAGCTTTAGGTAGTTGTATTGCTGTAGGAATACAAGCTAACTTAGTAAATAGAGGAATTAATTTTACTAAAATAGAGTTAAAACTAGAAGGTGACATAGATATTAGTGCTGTATGGGGAACTGGTGAATTAACAGAAAAAACTATTGGTTTTACTAGTATTAGAGTAAAGGTTGATTTAGAATCTGATTTAGATAAAAAACAAAGAGATGAGTTAATTGAACATGTATTAAATTTCTCTCCCGTTACTGGTTCTTTAAGAAATCCAGTTGAGGTTAAATATGTTGCAGAATAATTTAAATCTAGATAGTTTATTATCAAAACTTGAAAAACAAGTTTCAGATATTGATATTAAAGGAATTTATCCAGAAGAGATAGTTAGAGAGTTTGCAAAACTTGATGCTTATAAATTAGTTGATGATAATGGAGTATTTAATTTTGAGTATGTAATAAATTTACATACTCGTGTATCAACAATATGTTTAAATACAGCTTTTTGTATGTGGTGTCAAAGTGCTTGTGTTTGGTATTTACTAAACACTGAAAATACCTATTTAAAAGAGACATTTTTAAAACAGGTAATAGAAGGAAAAATTCTTGCTGGAACAGGTCTTTCTAATTCTATGAAAGCTTTTACTAATTTGGAAGAAGTAAAATTAAAAGCTATTAAAACTGATGGTGGATATATTATTAATGGTTCATTACCATTCGTTTCAAATGTTCAAAAAGGGCATTATTTTGGAGCATTAATACAAACTGATGATGGTTATATAGTTGGACTTATAGATACAAATAATGAATCTATATCTATACAAGATATTGATAATTTTTTTGCACTTAATGGATCTGCTACTGTTAAAACAACTTTTAAAGATTATTTTTTAGAAGAGAAGTTCTTAATAAGTGATAATGGGCAACAATTTATAGAAAAAATTAGACCTGGTTTCATCCTTTTACAATTAGGAATGGCATTAGGAAATATTGATGGTTGTATTGATGTAATTAAAAAAGAGTTAAGAAGAAAAGAATATTTAAATAACCCAATTTTTGAAGATAAAATAAGTTTATTTGAAGAGAAAAGAAAAGAACTTTGTTTTGGTTTAGATAAATATTTTACTAAGCCTTATACAAATAAAATAGAAGAATTAAAAGAGATTATCAAAGTTAGGTTAGATGGAGCTTTATTATCCCAAGAAGTTAGTAATGAAGCATTATTGTGTAGTGGTGGTAGTCGAGGGTATTTTGAAAAATCAAATGCATTTCGTAAACTTAGAGAGAGTTATTTTGTTGCTGTAGTTACCCCTTCTATTAAACATCTAAAAATATTACTTGCTACTTTGAGATAGAATATTATTAAAAAAAGAGAATAATATATTTTTAAGAAGAGCTATTTTATGGCTATTGTGATACAAATTTGTAAAATTATTTCAAAACCTCTTGACAAATATTTTTTTTATTATTATAATTTCACCAATTTAGTAGGTGATAGATTATAATTTAAAAAATATCATCTAAAGATAAAGGATAAAAAATGATGTGCGACATGTGTAAAAAGATTAAATATAAAAACAAGAAATAGGTGAGATTTTTTTAAATCTTTAATTATCACACATTTAGTGTATACATATAAAAAAGAGAAAATAAAATGATAAAAAATATAAAAAACATTGCATTAGCATCATTGCTAATTTCAACATTAGGTTTTGCAGATGATTTTGCATACGATAAAAAAGCTGAAGCAGAGAAGAAATCAATTGAAATCTTAAACGTTTCATACGATCCAACAAGAGAACTTTATGAAGAATATAATAAAGCATTCTCAAAATATTGGAAAGAAAAAACAGGACAAAATGTAACAATAAAACAATCACATGGTGGTTCTGGAAAACAAGCAAGAGCAGTAATTGATGGATTAAAAGCAGATGTTGTAACTTTGGCACTTGCTTATGATATTGATGCAGTTGGTGAAAAAGGACATTTAATTCCTAAAGATTGGCAAAAAAAATTAGATTTCAATTCATCACCTTATACTTCTACTATTGTTTTTTTAGTTAGAAAAGGAAATCCAAAAGGGATTAAAGATTGGAATGATTTAATTAAAGATGGTGTTGAAGTTATAACTCCAAATCCAAAAACTTCAGGAGGTGCTAGATGGAACTATTTAGCAGCTTATGCTTATGGTTTAAAACAAGAACTTGGAAGTTTAGACAAAATTGATTTTAACTCACAAAAATATAAAGTTGCTGATGAAAAAGCAAAAGAGTATGTTTCAAAACTTTTAAAACATGTTCCAGTTCTTGATTCAGGTGCAAGAGGAGCTACAAACACATTTGTACAAAGAAAAATTGGAGATGTACTCTTAGCTTGGGAAAATGAAGCATTTTTAGCAATAAATGAGCTTGGAAAAGATGAGTTTGAAATAGTTGTTCCATCTATTTCAATATTAGCTGAACCACCTGTTACTGTTGTTGATGTAAATGCTAAAAAAAGAGGAACATTTACTGTTTCAACTGAGTATTTAAATCATCTTTATTCAAAAGAGGGACAAGAAATAGCTGTTAAAAACTATTATAGACCAAGTCTTCCTGAATTAGTAAATAAAGAAGATTTAAAAATATTCCCAAAACTTGAATTATTTAAAATTGATGATGTTTTTGGAAGTTGGGCAAATGCACAAAAGGTACACTTTGATGATGGTGGAACATTTGA
>RRZT010383437.1_pt1 | contig 11898 bp, 9 predicted proteins | sample 2165551 | NCBI WGS metagenome assembly RRZT01 (sample SAMN10456910, study PRJNA506462) | wastewater metagenome | biome: wastewater; feature: sludge; material: wastewater sludge; isolation source: wastewater sludge with Escherichia coli K12::gfp cells carrying plasmid... | place: USA: Moscow, Idaho ... | reverse complement strand
GTACGACTAAAGCGGATTTGCGTCAGGTCGCCCTCACCGGCCTCGAGGCTTTTCGCGTACTGCTCAAGCGCCTGATCGGCGCGCCCCAGAGCAAGATCGATCTCGCTCTTGACCCAGGTCAACGGGCCGACATCAAATTCTGTCGCTGCATTCATGATGGGGCGCTATCTCCGATTTTTACGCAGGGCTATCAGCCCACCTTGAAGCCGGCAACCGAACCCTTTAGTTCAGTCGCCAGACCGGCCAGTTCGCCGACAGCAATCGCTGTTTTTTGCGTACCTGCTGTTGTCTGTTCCGTCACCCGGAGAATGTCCTGCATCTTGCCCGCAACGTTCGTCGCCGAATCAGCCTGCGTCCGTGTTGCGTCCGAAATGCTTTCGATCAGTTGCGCAAGGTTTTGCGAAACTTCGCCGATCTCAGCCAGAGCCTGCCCAGCAGCATCCGAGAGCTTGGCCCCTTCGACCACACCGCGCGTCGATTCTTCCATAGCGGAGACCGCGCCCTGCGTGTCGGTCTGAATCGTCTTCACGATGGCCGCGATCTGCTTGGTCGCTTCACCGGAGCGCTCAGCCAGGCGCTGCACTTCTTCAGCAACCACGGTAAAGCCTCGCCCCGCATCGCCCGCGGACGCCGCCTGAATTGCGGCATTGAGTGCCAGCACGTTGGTCTGCTCGGTAATGTCGGAAATCAGTTCAACGATTTCGCCAATCTCTTGCGACGACTCGCCGAGACGCTTGATCCGCTTCGATGTCTCCTGAATCTGTTCGCGAATCTCGTTCATGCCCTTGATCGAGTCCTGCACCGCGACCGTCCCCTTGCCGGCAGCCGCCAGCGATTGGCGCGCCACCTGCGCCGACAGGTTCGCGCTCCCGGACACCTCCGTCATCGAACTCGCCATGGCCAGAACCGAACGGCCGGCATCCTGAATTTCCACCGACTGCCGCTCGGCAGCGGCGAGCAGTTCAGCCGAGGTTTGCTGGGCGATTTCGGTTGCCTGGGTCACGCGACCCGCCGCATCGTTGATTCGCCCGACCAGCACCCGCAGTTCTTCAACCGTGTAGTTGATCGAGTCGGCAATCGCGCCGGTGATGTCTTCCGACACGGTTGCGGTAACGGTCAGGTCGCCGTCCGCCAAGTCACCCAGTTCATTCATCAAGCGCAGAATGGCGTCCTGATTTTGTCGGTTGACCATTTCGCTGACCAGTCGGCTTTGCTCGGCAACCTCAGCCTGGCGCCGAGTGTCGTCAAGGTAAATCTTGGCCATGAGAATCAGCGTAGCTAGAACCAGAACGACCAGAACGGCCAGTATCACACCATAGGTCGCTCGCTCGGCAATACCGCCCTGATAGGCTTCTGCCAGCACCTTGGACGAGCCAAGCAGTTCTTCGCTATCGCGGAAGATCTTCGATCCGGCGTGCTTTGCTTCGACCAGGCGCTGCATACTGTCCAGAATGCCTTTAACGGACTCCTGGTATTCCTTGTAGCTGATCTCGAGTTGCGTCAGATTGGTGCGCGTCTCCAGGTCATTCGTCGCCGATGTACCGAGAATGTCGCTTCCCTTGATCAGGGCTCCCAACAGATCCTTGAACGTGTTCGTATCCTTCGCCATCTGGAACGGCGTCTGCGGGCTGATTACATCTCCAACCAGCAACGCACTGGCGTTCTTGGCAATACGCTGCGTCAACATCACCATCTGGTTGGCAGCGGCGATTTCTCCAGCACTCGCGCCATTTTGCAGTTTGAGCGCCGCGACTTGCTCGGCCAGAAAAAGCATCTGCGAGTTCTTCTCGACGATGTCCGTCACGTCCTGACCCAACTTGACCAGATAGTTCTCCATGTCAAGCATCTGGGCCGAATCCTTGTCGGTCGCACTCCACGCCTTGGCCAAAGCCTGCAACTGCGGCTGAACATTATCCGGTGATGGCGGCACCGACGTTCCAGCCAGTTCGCCGCCGTTCATCAGCCGGTCAAGGTTCGTGGCGAACTGGCTGTGCGAGTCACGCATCTGCTTGAACGCGATCGAATTTCCTTGCAGCGCAAGACTCGAAGCCTTTGCCAGCCGCTGGGAAAGCATCTGCATTTCGCCCGCCGTTGCCACATATGCCGTGTTGTAAGTCGACTCGCGGCTATCGTGATAGACGATGCCCGCAACGAGGAACATCAAGACAAGAAGTACACCACCGAGGATTTGCAACTGTTTGGTGACCGAATACTGCCCGAGGAAATTCAAGCCGAATTTCTTCCCTGCACGCGCAGTTGGAGAAGGTTCCTTGCCCACACCCATTGCCGCCGAGACGGTTTGCTCTATTGAACCTTTTCGGCCAGACAAGAACGCAGGTAACTTCAACTCGAACGCCATCAGACTCTCCGATTTCACCGTTTCAAATGGACGGGATATTTATTGGTAATTACGATTTGACGAACTGAAATTCAAGCACAGATATCCATAAACCCTTCGTCAGCGAGCAGTGCGCGAACATCGAGTTTTTTCCACCGACGCCCCTCGCTGTCGGTGAAAGCCCGCGCAGCCCACGCGGGCGCATCGGGCTCGACGGCAACCGGCGTCAAGTTGTCCTCATTGCGCAATCCGAGCATTCGCGTCACCAGCAGCGCAGCATTGTTACCGTGCCGGGTGCCGACGAGGAGAAGGCGTGAGCTTGCATTCTGGGGGGTCGCTTCCTTGCCCTGGAAAACGGAGAAATCAGCGACCGAATACAGGCTTCCGCGGATGTTCGCGATCCCGACAAACCAGTGTTTCGTCAGCGGCACCGACGTTAGCGGCGGCAAGGGAACGATTTCGCCGGAGTCCGTCAAATCGAGCAGCCAGAAGTCATTGCCGGCCTGAACCCCAAGCAAACCTGCCGCACTCTTGTCGCCGACACCGGCCAGCCGCGTCGCCAGGTGCGCCTGAAATTCTCGAAGACTGCCTCGCTTAGCCATACAAAGGCTGACGGCTAGAGCGCAGCGATCTTGGACAGCAGTTCTTCGCCGTTGACCGGCTTCACCAGATAGTCCAGAGCTCCTTGCCGCAAGCCCCATATCTTGTCGGTTTCCTGACCTTTGGACGTACAAACGATGATCGGGATGTGCTTCGTCGTCTCATCCCGTGTCAGCGTCCGGGTTGCCTGATAGCCGTTGAGGCCCGGCATCACGACATCCATCAATACCAGGTCAGGCAATTCGGACTTCGCCTTTTCGATTCCCTCTTCACCGCTCTCCGCGGTGATGACCTGGTAACCATTCCTGGTCAATAGCTCGACCAAAACGTGCCGTTCCGTGGGCGCATCGTAGACAACGAGGACTTTCTTAACGGGCATTTCGATTTCTCCCTGAGTTACTCTCGGATGTTAGCGTGAGTCAGGCCGGTGAAGGCGCGTAGGTTGCGACAGCCTTCAAAAGACTGTCCTTGGTAAACGGTTTGGTCAGGTAGTGATCGGATCCGACCATGCGCCCGCGTGCCCGGTCGAACAGACCGTCCTTGGACGACAACATGATCAGCGGGGTGCTGCGGAACCGTTGGTTTTTCTTGATCAGCGCACAGGTCTGATAGCCATCGAGACGCGGCATCATGATGTCGCAGAAGATGACTGCTGGTTGGTGATCTGCAATCTTCGCAAGCGCGTCGAATCCATCTTCCGCCAGCACCACCTGACAACCGGCTTGCACGAGGAATATCTCCGCGCTGCGCCGGATGGTGTTGCTGTCATCGATGATCATCACCTTGATGCCGCTCAGGTTTGCTGCGTCGGACAATTCCTACCTCCAGAAGCCCTTCGGTTGGGTCGCGTACAGAATTCCGATCCGGCCGTTACAACCAGACCCGCACTATACATCAACAGCTTGTTCCTCAAGCAATCTGAGGCACTTATCAACGTACAGGATGCCTTGGTCCGTTCGCTCAGTGCATTGTACCGGCGGAAATTCGAGTTGATTGGAGAGCCAGGGCGAGGTCGATTCTAGCCAAAGACGCTCCACCGTGCCAAGCATCTATTGTGCGCCCGCATGGGGACTAATGACGCCAGGCGCGCGTCACGATGTCGCGAATGACGTGTAGCCGCCGGTGGAAAAAGTGGTCCGCGCCGGGGACGACGATGACCGGGAGTTCCAGCGGTTCCGCCCAGGACAGCACGTTGGCGAGCGGCACGGTGTCGTCGCGCGCGCCGTGAATGACGATGGTGTCGCTGGCGACTGCCCTGGTTTCGTACTTGCGCGCCCCCTCGACGTGCCCGGCGGCCGTGCCCACCAGCACCAGCCGCTGCGCCGGATGGCCGGCCTCGGCAAGCGCCTGCGCCACTCGCGTCTGCACATAGGCCCCGAAGGAAAAACCGGCAAGCGCGACCGGCAGGTCGCCAAAACGACGACGTGCCTCGGCGAGCACGGCGAGCATGTCTTCAGTCTCTCCGCGCCCTTCATCGTGTTTTCCGGCACTGCCGCCAACGCCACGAAAATTGGGCCGCAGAGCGACATAGTCCATACGCGTAAACGTGCGCGCCAGCGCGTGCGTCACCTTGTTGGTGTTGGTCCCGCCGTAAAGCGGATGCGGGTGGCAGACGAGCGCGATGCCGCGCGGGGCGCCGGGATTTTCGACCAGTGTTTCGATGGCGCCGACCGGACCGTCGATGAGTATGACTTCCTCGTTGCGATTCATATCTTCAGGCGCTCCACGACACGGCCATTGATCAGATGCTCCTGGATGATCTCCTCGACGTCGTCCTTGTCGACGTAGCGGTACCAGACTTCCTCCGGATAGACGACGATAACCGGCCCGTCGTCGCAGCGATCCATGCATCCGGCCTTGTTGATCCGGATCTTGCCTTTGCCCTTGAGTTCAAGCTGGCCGATGCGGTCCTTGGCGTAGGTCTGCGCCTCGGTGGCGCCAAGGTTGTTGCAGCAATCCTCGCCGTCGCCACGCTGGTTGCAGCAGAAGAAAACGTGATGTTTGAAATAGCTCATGTGTGTATCCGCCTCGTTGTGATCGGGTTTGACTGCTATCAGCACTTACGGTCTCCGCCCATTATGACCGGCACCGGACGGATCGATTCAACCGGCTCAGTTCCGGCGCCCGAGCGTTGTCAGGTAGGCCAGGGCGAAGAAAGGCCAGAGGCTGGCCGACAAGCGCGTCAGACCGTTGAAATTGAGGAAATGCCCCTGTTGCCAGACGCTGAAAGCGACGGCGGAATAGGGGTTGGGCGGCGCCAGGTTGACCAGCACAGTCCCGGCCATCAGCGCCAGACCGGCCGCAACGTGGCGCAACCCACCGGGCAGAAGCAGGAAGATGGACAAAACGCCGCCGCCAATCATCAAGCCAAGTCCGGCACCGGGCGTTAGCCAGGCGAGCGCTTCGGCCGGTCCGACAAGGATGGCCGCGGCCAGCGTGCGAATCGCCAGCGCAAAAACAAAGAACGCGAACAGTTCAAGATAAGGCGGCGATGTCCGCGCCAGCAACGTCCGGGCGACGAGGCCGATGGCCAACGTATTGCAGACGATGATTCCGGTTTCGATGGCAAAGAACGACGGCGCGGCGTAGGCAACGGTCGGCCGAATCTCCAGCAACTGGCGCAGGTCGCCGGCACCAAAGAGGATTGTTTCAGGCGACAACTGAGTCAGCAACCAGACACCGATCAGGACCAGACCGGCTTCTGCCTGCCGCGTCGGCGCAAGCGGGTGATGCTGCAACTGCGTCAGGCGGACGAAAAGGCGGTCGCCCTGTATGCAGGCGACGAGCGCGCCAAGTGCGGCACCCAAGGTATTGCAAGCGAGATCGAGATTCGAGGCGACACGCGATGGCAGCCACGTTTGCGAGCTTTCGAGGCCGAGACTCAGCCCGGAACCGAGAAGCAACGCCAGCAGGAATTGCAGCCAGCGCCAGGGCAAGCGGCGTAACGAGAGCACCAGCAGGAAACCGAGCGGCGCATAGGCGATGATGTTGACCGCCATGTCGAAACCGGTCCAGTAATGCGGCCAGCCGGCGTCGAGGAAAATCAGCAGAGGGAGCCCGGGATCACGCCACCCCGAAAATGGATGCAGGCTCGCGTAAATGATCAGCGCGGCATAGGCGAGTGCGGCGTAGCGAGGCAAAGCGCTCGATTGCCGCATCGGTGATATGGCCTGAGTCGCTTGCGAATCAGTTCTTGCGCTCTTATCCAAGGGAGAGATCGGGTGGTAACGGGACGATTGATGGAGTCATTCTAGCCTCGCAACGCCATCGGCGCCCGCGCCGCAACGGCGCTTGAACACGGGCGTTTCGCAAGCGCAGGCAGCGACATTTCCGCGAACGCCAACAGCCCGAATTTTTGGCCTGGTTGACAAACATCAATTTAATCAATAGACTGCGTTTTCCGTTGCAATGCGTTTGATAGCGCATTGCATTTTTTTTGGCTGAAAACCATTCGACCTCTGGCATTTCCCTGGTACCAGAACTTTCAGTTCTTACTCTTTAGCAGCATTCGTAGTCCTCGCCCAGCGGTCTTTTCACCGTCACAAAACTGGGCTCTGCACCCCCCTGAAACCTTTGTCGCCCGGCATGCAGTATTGGTTGCGCGATGACAACAGTGAAGGAGAGAGCATGTCTGCAACGATCTCGCTCAAAAAACCGATGGCGCGCAGCAGTAACGTCGCGCTGGACCTGATTCAAATTTTATTGGTCATTGCCGCTTTCTTGTTTTTCGTCGGCATGACCCACCTCTTCCTCAACAAACAACCTTCTGCCGAAGTGATGGAGCAGGAACTGCAACCCGTCTCCTTGGATGCGGCTGTCACCACCGTGACATTCAGGAAGGAAATCCCGGCGCAAGTCGCTCAACCTGTACTACCGGTACAGGCTGCGCTGAGTCAGGACACGACGCCCCCTCTGCCGGCAGCCCCCGTTCTTTCCCCACAGATGCAGAACGCGCTCGGCTACGTACATCGCCGCTACAAGGTGTCGCCCGAAGCCCTGACACCGGTGTTTGAGGTCGCCCAACTCATCGGCAAGGAGAGACGCATCGATCCCATGCTCATTCTCTCGATCATCGCCATCGAATCGCGCTTCAACCCATTTGCCGAGAGCTCGATGGGTGCCAAGGGATTGATGCAGGTCATTCCGCGATTCCACACCGACAAGTTGCCGGCCGGCGCAAGCGAGCGCTCGCTGCTCGACCCGGTGATCAACGTCCAGGTCGGCGTAAAAGTGCTCGAGGAAGCCATCCGCCGCCAAGGCGGACTGGTCGCCGGTCTGCAGCAATACGCCGGATCTTCCGACCCGGAAGGTGCCTACGCAGCGAAGGTGCTGGCCGAAAAAGAGCGGCTCGAACAGGCCGCTCGGCGCAAGAGCGGCGCCGTGATCATCCCCGGCGCAGCCTGACCGCCTCTCCCGCAGACTTCAGTCCGGCATCACCAGTCCGGCGCTTGCCATGCGCCGGATGGTTTGCCGCGCTTCGACCGGCAGCACGAGTTCGGCCTGCGCCAGCGGCGTCCCGATTTGCTCGTCGAAGTGCAGGAGCCCGGTTTCGTCCTCGCGCAGCACCTGAGCTTCGATCAGATTCCCGATCAGCGCCGAGAAGGTCGCCTTTTCCGCGAACTCCGGTGTATTGAAGTCATAGAGCAGCGCCAGACGGCCGGCGAGCAGGTGGCAATCGTTCTCCAGGTCACGGCGCGCGCGGCGACCCGTTCCATAGTGCTGCAGCAGCGAGAGCGTCAGAAAGTGGCGTTCCAGAATCGGCCGTAGCGTCTCTCCCAACAGACGCAGCTCGGCGAATTCCTGACTGCTGGTTTCCGGCGCGAGCAGGCGTCCTGACGCGTTGCGCTGCAACAGGCCGCGGCGGACCAGCACTTCGATCACCGTCGCCGTGACCGCCGGCAACTCATCGGGCGACCAGCGCAGGAACAGTTCGGTAGCCATCAAACCATAGATGCCGACGACGGCTTCATTGACGCGCCGCTCGTCGAGGTGGCGGTTCTGGTTGATCAGGCAGGCGATCAGCGCCGGCAGCGCAAAGACATGCAACACGTTGTTGCGGAAATAGGCGAGCAACGGCGCGTCGCCCTCGGGGATGCGGATCAGGTCGCCGAGCGAGTGCGCGATGCGCTCGATGATACCGAGCCGCTCGACATGGCTGACGATCTGCCGCGGCGCGAGATGGCAGGGAATGATCGTCGTCGAATACGGGGCCTCGGCAACGAGCGCCTGATAGTGCGCCAGCACACGGTCGAGCACCTGTTCGTCGGCCGTGTGGCGCGGCGTGGAAAGGAGCGCCAGGGCGACGAGATTGACCGGGTTGATGACGACCGCGGAATTGATCCGGCGCGCCAGTTCAAGCGCGGCCCCCTGCGTGACTTCGCGCGACCAGCCATCCGCACCGCTGAGGTCTTCGCCGGCCCAGCCCGGGCGGCTGCGTTCGAGGAACTCGGCGAGCGGCAGCGGCTCGCCGAAATTCACGTGCACCTTGCCGAACACCCGCTTGATCTGGCGCGCGCTCTTCAACAGCACCCACAGCGACTCTTTCTGCTTCGGCTTACCGGCCAGTTCACGCACGTAGGTGCGGCCTTCCATCACCTTCTCGTAGCCGATATAGACGGGGACGAAGACCAGCGGCCGCGTGTGCTCGCGGATGAAGCTGCGCACCGTCATCGCCAGCATGCCGGCCTTGGGGTTCAGTGTCCGGCCGCTGCGGCTGCGCCCGCCCTCGATGAAGTACTCGAGCGGGAAACCGCGCGTCAGGATGAGGTGCAGGTATTCGTGAAAAACCGCCGCGTAAAGCGGCTCGCCCTTGAACGAGCGGCGCAGGAAGAAGGCGCCGCTGTGGCGCAGCAGGCGACCGACGAGCGGCAGGTTGAGATTGGCGCCGGCGGCGATGTGCGGCGGCGTGAAACCGTTGTCGTGCAGCAGGTAGGAAAGCAGCAGGTAGTCGATGTGGCTGCGATGCGCCGGCACATAGACGATTCCCTGCCCGGGCGCGATGCGCGTGAGGACGTCGAGATTGTGCGTTTCGATGCCGTCGTAGAGGCGCGTCCACAGCCAGGAGAGGAACAGCTCGAGGGCGCGCACCGCACCATAGGAATAGTCAGAAGCAATCTCCAGCGCGAAACGGCGCGCGCGCTGCTTCGCCTCATCCGGCTGAATACCGTGCTTTTCTGCCTCGTCGGCAATCGCCTGGCGTACCGTCGGCGCGGCGAGCAAGGTCTCGACTTGCGTGTTGCGGTGTGAAAGATCGGGCCCGATGGCCATTTCGCGCTGGCGGCGGAAATGCACGCGCAGCACGCGCGAGAACTTGCGCAGCGCCTGTTCCTCGTTGAGCCCTTCGCGCGAAATCGAGCTCAACGCAATCGGCGTATTGAAGCGCACGAGCACGTTGCGCCCGTGCAGCAGAATCGTCAGAAAGCGGCGCAACGGCCCCGGCTGGCGCCAGGTTTCCGAGAACAATGCCTTGAGAATCGAGTCCTGCTTGTCGGGACTGCGCCCCCAGAGGATGACGACCGGAACGATCTGCATGTCGAGTTCCGGATTGCCCAGCGCCTCGCGCATCAGCGCCGTCATCAGCGTCGAATGCGCGTAGCGCTGGCGCGCCGTGGCGCTCAACGAGTGTTTGCGGTTGAGGAAGAACGCGGTGTGCGGAAACAGCTTGCTGCCGATGCGTAGCGGCGCGATCGCCGGCGGCAACCCGGCCGACTGCGATTCCTTGAACAGCACGAGCAGGTTCGAGAGATGGTGATCCTGCAGGACGTAGCACACCGGCTTTTCCGGATCGAGCCCCAGTTCCTGCGGGCTTTCCGGAAAAACGGTCGGACGTACCCAGAAATACAAAACCCGGCGGGCCAGCGGCAGAGCCCAGCCGGGCAGATCAAAGAAGCCAGTCATATCGTTGTTCTTGTCTGAGCTTCTTCCGGTTCAGCGGAGGTCAGTCGTCGTCGAGCGCCACCATCTTGAACTGGGAAGCGAGTTGTTGTTGGGTGTTGGCAGGCACCGGGGCGTAGTGCGAAAACGCGATGCTGTAGGAACCCTGCCCTCCCGTCAACGACTTGAGCCGCCCCTGATAATCGTCGAGCTCGGCGAGCGGCACCTTGCCGCCGATCGCCATGCTGCCGGTGCCGCGCGGCTGCGTGCCGGTGACCTGGCCGCGCTTGCTCGAGAGGTCGCCGGCCAGATCGCCGACCGCCTCGTCCGGCGCGAGGATTTCGATCTCGACGACCGGTTCGAGGATGATCGGCGTCGCCGCGCGGATCGCCTCGATTGTCGCCTTGCGGCCGGCGGTATAGAACGCGATGTCCTTGCTGTCGACCGAGTGCGACTTGCCGTCGTGCACGATCACGCGCACGTCGTGCACTGGGAAGCCACCAACGACACCATCTTCAAGCGCCTGACGCACCCCCTTCTCGACGGCGGCCATGAAGACGCCGGGGATGGTACCGCCCTTGACGATATCGACGAATTCGAAGCCGGCGCCGCGCTCGAGCGGTTCGACGCGCAGCATGACTTCGCCGAACTGGCCGGCGCCGCCGCTCTGCTTCTTGTGCCGGCAATGGCCCTCGGCCTTGCCGCTGATCGTCTCGCGGTAGGGTATCTGCGGCGGCTTGGTGTCGAGTTCGATCTTGAACTGCTGCGCCATGCGCGAAAGCTTTGCGCGCAGGTGCATCTCGCCGAGACCACGGATCACCGTCTCGTTGGTTGTCGGATGGCGCTCGACCTTGAAGCAGGGATCTTCGAGTTCCAATTTGTGCAGCACGTCAAAGAGGCGCTGCTCGTCGGCCTTCTTCTTCGTCTCGACGGCGAGGCCCTGCATCGGCTGCGGGAATTCGAGCGGCTTCAGGTGGATGTGGTCTTCGTCGTGCGAGTCGTGCAGGACGCAGTCGAATTCGATCTCTTCGACCTTGGCGATGGCGCCGATGTCGCCGGGAACCAGCGACTCGACTTCGACGTAGTCCTTGCCCTGCAGGCGATAAAGATGGCCAACCTTGAACGGACGCTTGGCATCGCCGACGAGCAGTTGCGACTCTTTCTTGATCGTGCCCTGATGCACGCGGAACACGCCGAGCTTGCCGACGAACGGGTCGCTGACGACCTTGAACACATGCGCCAGCACGTGCTTCGAGGCATCGGGTTCGGCGTGGAAGGCTTCGGCGTTCGGGTCGTTCAGCGCGCCCTTGTAGAACGGCGGCGGATTGCCTTCGGCCGGGTTCGGCGCCAGCTTGGCGAGCACGTCGAGCAGCTGCGGGATGCCGGCGCCCGTCTTCGCCGAGACGAAGAGGATCGGAATCAGGTGCCCGGCACGCAAGGCCTTCTCGAACGGCGCGTGCAGTTCGTCCGGGCTGGGATCGGCGCCTTCGTCGAGGTAGCGGGCGAGCATGTCCTCGTCTTCCTCGACGATCTGGTCGATCAGCGCGCGATGGTCGTCGGCGACCGAGTCGAAATCGCTCTCGCCGCTGTCGTGGGCGAGCAGCTCAATGACGTCGGCGCCGTGATGCGCTGGCAGGTCGAGCAGCATGCATTCGCGGCCGAAGCGCTCGCGGATCTCGCCCACCAGCTTCGGCAGATCAACGTTGTCGGCGTCGATCTTGTTGATGACGATCATGCGGCAGACGTTGCACGCGGCGGCAAAACGCATCATGCGCTCGGTCGACAGTTCGATGCCGGTCTGCGCGTTGATGACGACCAGCGCCGTATCGACGGCGGCGAGCGCACCGATCGCCTGCCCGGCGAAGTCGGGGTATCCGGGGGTATCGAGCAGGTGGATCTGGGCGTCCTGCCAGGAGAAACTGCAAACGGCGGAATTGAGCGAATGACCGAGTTCTTTTTCTTGCGGATCGAAATCGCAGACGGTGTTGCCCTTTTCAACTGAACCGCGGGTGGTGATCGCGCCGGAAGCGGCGAGCAGCGTTTCCGCCAGCGTCGTCTTTCCGGCGGCACCGTGGCCTACGAGTGCG
>RRZT011626643.1_pt1 | contig 11899 bp, 13 predicted proteins | sample 2165551 | NCBI WGS metagenome assembly RRZT01 (sample SAMN10456910, study PRJNA506462) | wastewater metagenome | biome: wastewater; feature: sludge; material: wastewater sludge; isolation source: wastewater sludge with Escherichia coli K12::gfp cells carrying plasmid... | place: USA: Moscow, Idaho... | reverse complement strand
CGCCGAGGGGCTGCACGCCCTCGTGGCCAGCTCCGCGGGCCTGCCCATCCTGCTCACCAGCACCGACCGCCTCACCGAGTTCGTCCTCGGCAACTGGCCCGAGCTCCCGATCACCGAGACCCGCCTCGTGTGCGAGCTGCTGGTGCGCCTGGCCATCAGCCACGCCACCGTGCCGACGGTGCCGCCCGCAGTGGCCGCCGAGCAGGTCAGCACCGTGCTCGGCCCCTTCCTCGTCGAGGTCCGGGCCGCGCTCCCCCACTGAGTACCGCCCCCTGAGCGCAGGCGCACCACCTCGCCCATTCCGGGTGGTGACCACCTGGAGTCGCTGGGTTACCCTCAGCGCGACCACCATCAGAACGACAACGGACAGGAGCCCGCTGGTGACCACGGACGCCGAAGCGATCGGGCCGATCGACTTCATCCTCATCGAACTCGACCCCGACAAGGTCCGCGGCGAGGCCGCCGCCGCGGTGCTGGACCTCGTGGAGAGCGGCACCATCCGCCTCTTCGACGTCGCCCTGCTGGCCAAGGACCTCGACGGCAACGTCGTCGCCGTCGACCTGGCCGAGGCCACCGCCGACGCCGGTGACTTCAGCGCCATCGCCGGCGCTCAGTCGGGCATCCTCGACGACGAGGACATCATCGCCGCCGGCGAGGCCCTCGAGCCGGGCAAGCTCGGCGCCCTGCTCGTCTACGAGAACGCCTGGGCCGCCCCGTTCGTGGGCGCCGTCCGCCGCGCCGGCGGCGAGCTCATCGCCTCCGCCCGCATCAACGCCGCCGACGTGCTCGACGCGCTGGACGCGCTCGACGCCGCCGACTGACCGAACCGCCCGAACGAACCACTCGCTCAGAAGACACAGGAGAACGACATGCCAGGACTGCTTCGAGGCGTCGCCCGCACCGCCGTCGTGGCCGGCACCGCCACCGCCGTGAGCGGCCGGGTGCAGCGCCGCCAGGCCGAGAAGTACGCCAGCCGTGACGCCCAGATCTACGCGGACCGCAACGCCGCGTACCAGGAGGACGTCCAGCAGCAGCAGGCCGCCCCGCCCCCGCCGCCACCGGCCCCCGCGGCTGCGGCCGCCGAGGAGACGCCGGCCGACCAGATCACCCGCTTGGGCGAGCTGAAGGCCCAGGGCCTGCTCACCGACGAGGAGTTCGCGGCCGCCAAGGCCAAGGTCCTCGGCATCTGAGCCCACGCCACGCCTGACCGGGGCGACGGTGGCCGCGACCCCGGCCGCCGTCGCCTCGTGTCGTTTTCCGAACGGCCCTCTGGCTCGCTCCGGAGACCGTCACGGCAACCCAGCCCCGGCCGAAACGGCCAGGGCGACGTCTTCCTCCACGAGATCCGCGTTGATGGCGATCGCGGCGGCCGAGCCGGCCCCTGCGGAGGTGATGACCTGGGCGCGAGGGTCGACGACGTTGCCCGCGGCCCACAGGCCGTCGAGGCTCGTGCGTCCGGTGTGGTCGACGATGGCGAAGCCGGCATCGTCGACCTCGCAGCCGAGCCTCCCCAGGAGGTCGTCGGCGTGCGGGACGATGATCGGACGCACGAACACCGCGGCTCGGGGCACGACCTGACCATCGACGAGCTCGACTCCGGTGAGGTGGTCGTCGTCGACCACGAGCCGCGCGACCTCACCGTGCACGACCTGGATGCCGCGTGCCTCGAGCTCGGCCGCCTCCTCGGGCGAAGGCTCCTGGGTGTGCGCGAAGTAGATGACGTCCTCGGACCACTGGCGGACGAGCTGCGCGTGGAGCACGGACCCCGGGTTGGATCCGAGCACCCCGAGCGGTTGGTCCCGGACCTCCCAGCCGTGGCAGTAGGGGCAGTGCAGGAGGTCCTGGCCCCATCGCTCCTGGACGCCGGGGACGTCGGGGATCTCGTCCCGGACGCCGGTCGCGACCAGGAGGCGGCGAGCCGCCAAAGCGGCACCGTCGTCGAGGCGGACGGTGAAGCCGGGTTCGGCGGTCGCCTCGACGTCGGCGACGACCCCATCGATGACCTCGACGTCGTACCCGGCGATCTCGGCCCGACCGGCCGCCAGCAGGGCAGTGGGTGGCATCCCGTCGCGTGACAGGTAGCCCTGCATGTGGGCGGCCGGGGCGTTCCGAGGCTTCCCGGCATCGATCACCGCGACCCGGCGGCGGGCTCGTCCGAGGACGAGTGCCGCAGACAGGCCGGCGGCTCCGCCACCGACGATCACGACGTCATACGACTGCGTCTCCATGGTTCATCACCTCGATGAGCACTCTGCACCCCGGATTCGATCCTGGCAACATTTGTTGCTGTTTCCGGGAATCCGTGCTTGGCTCGGAACCATGGATCCGTCCGGGTCGATCAGCGAGGTGCTCGCCGAGGTGGGACCCCGCCTGAAGCGGGTGCGCACCCAGCGCGACGTGACCCTAACGGAGCTCGCCGCCGCAACCGGGATCTCCAAGAGCACGCTGTCACGACTCGAGTCGGGGCAGCGCAAGCCCAGCCTGGAACTGCTCCTGCCCATCGCGCAGGCCCACCGGATCCCCCTGGACGAGCTGGTGGGCGCTCCGGAGATCGGCGACCCGAGGATCCGCTTGAAGCCGGAGAAGCGACGAGGCGGTCGCATCGTCGTCCCGCTGACCCGCCAGCCCGGCGGGGTGCACGCGTGGAAGGTCGTCATCCCTCCCGAGCCCGGCGAGCCGCAGCTGCGGACCCACGAGGGCTACGAGTGGCTCTACGTGCTCGCCGGCGACCTGCGCCTCCTCCTCGCCGACCACGACCTCACGATGCGCCCTGGGGAGGTGGCCGAGTTCGACACCCAGGTCCCGCATTGGTTCGGTCCCGCAGGGAAGCGCCCGGTCGAGATCCTCAGCATCCTCAGCCGTGAGGGGGAGCGCATCCACGTCCGCGCCGCAGCGCGTCCCCGATCGGTCGACGAGTAGCCGACCGAGCGCCACCGCTCACCGAGTCGCTCCTTCCACGGCACGATCACCACCTGCGATCACCACATGTGGTGGTGACCGCTCACCACGGGGGTTCGTACGGTCCCCTGGTGCAGCGCGAGATCAGGGTCGAAGGACACGTCGGAGCCCACATCGGCGTCCCGCGGATCTCGCTGACGCGCATCGAGGCAACCACTGACGAGGGCGCGCTGCCCCCCGACGGAAGGAATCGACCATGGCACACCAACGGCTGATCCGATGATCGAGCTCAACGACATCTCCAAGCGCTACGGGTCGACCGTGGCCGTCGACCACCTCAGCTTCGAGGTCCGCCCCGGCGAGGTCACCGGGTTCCTCGGGCCCAACGGTGCGGGGAAGTCCACCACCATGCGGATGGTGGTCGGCCTCGATACGCCGACCTCGGGGCGGGTCACCGTCGATGGACGGCCCTACCGCGACCTGCGGTTCCCCCTCCACCACATCGGGGCGCTGCTCGAGGCCAAGGCCATCCACCCCGGGCGCAGCGCCCGAGACCACCTCCGTTGGCTGGCGGACTCGAACGGCATCGGCCGGCGCCGGGTCGACGAGGTGCTCGACCTGGTCGGGCTCACCGACGTGGCCCACCGCCGATCCGGAGGGTTCTCGCTCGGCATGGGCCAGCGGCTCGGCATCGCCACGGCACTGCTCGGCGACCCGGGCACGCTGCTATTGGACGAGCCCGTGAACGGCCTGGATCCCGAGGGCATCCAGTGGATCCGCGAGCTGCTCCGATCGCTCGCCGGCGAGGGCCGATCGGTCCTCGTGTCCAGCCACTTGATGAGCGAGATGGCCGTGACCGCCGACCGCCTCGTGGTCGTCGGTCGCGGGCGGCTCATCGCCGAGGGCACCGTGGAGGACGTCGTCGGCCGCAGCTCGAACGGCCACGTGCGGGTGGATGCCGCCGAACCCGACCGCCTGCGGACCCTCCTGCACGAGCGCGGCACGGAGGTCTCGGTCCAACCCGACGGATCCCTCGCCGTCACGGGGATCGCCGCTCGAGAGATCGGGATCGTCGCCGGCGCCGCCGGCATCACCCTGTACGAACTGGCCCCCCATTCGGCGTCGCTGGAGGAGGCCTTCATGGAGCTCACCCGCGACGCCGCCGAGTACACCACACAGCGAGGAGCAGCCGCATGACCACTCTCTGCGTCCCCACCACCGCCGTTGGACGGCCGAGCCGGCACCACCTGTTCGTGGCCAACCTCCGGGCCGAATGGACCAAGTTGCGATCGGTCCGCTCGACGGTCTGGACCCTGCTCGCCACCGTCGGGCTGGCCATCGGCTTCGGCGCCCTCATCGCCACCTCCCAGATGAGCAGCTGGGACACCCTCGATGCCACCGAACGGCTCCGGTTCGACCCGACGTCGTTCAGCCTGAGCGGTCTCTTCCTCGCCCAACTCGCGGTCGGCGTCCTCGGCGTGTTGGTGATCACCTCGGAGTACGCCACGGGCCAGATCCGGGCCACCCTGAGTGCGACGCCACAACGCCTCGTCGTCTTGGCGGCGAAGGCCACCACGTTCACCGCCGTCGTGCTCGTAACCGGGTTGGCGGCGTCCTTCGCCGCCTTCTGGACCGGGCAGGGCATCTTCGCCTCGAAGAGCCTCGAAGCGTCGATCGGCGACCCCGGGGTGCTCCGTGCGGTCGTCGGTGGGGCGCTCTACCTGGCCGGGGTCGGACTTCTCGGGGTGGGTGTCGGCGCCATCGTCCGACGCACCGCGGGGGCGGTGGCCGCCCTCGTCGCCCTCTTGTTCATCCTCCCCCTCGTCATGGGGTTCCTACCGTCCTCGTTCCAGGAGGCCATCGGCAAGTACTTCCCGGCCCAGGCCGGCATGGCGGTCTTCAACGTCGTCGCCGATCCGCGAGCCCTCTCGCCCTGGGTCGGGTACGGCGTGCTCCTCACCTACGGCGCCGTCTCGCTCGCCGTCGGCGCCTGCCTCCTCGTCCGTCGCGACGCCTGAGAGGAGCACCCCATGCAAGCCATCACCTCAAGGGGCTACGGCCGCCCCGCCGACGTGCTCCGACCCGGCGTCGTCGACGAACCCGCGCTGGACGAGCACGAGGTCGTGGTCGCCGTGCACGCCGCGGCCTTGAACCCCGCAGACTGGCACCTGATCCGCGGCATCCCCCTACGTCGCTGCGGCCGAACGCGAGCGAAGGTCAGGGTGAGGATCTGCCCCGACGCCCACCAGCACGACACCGGTTCGTGGACCGCCACGATGCCCGGAGCGCCGCCGGGGTCCTGACCGCCGGCCTCGTGGCGTGGTCTGCTGGAGCGATGGACGCGGGCACGAAGCGGGGGCAGGCCCGGGTGGGCTGCTCGGGCTGGGTCTACAAGGACTGGCGCGGCGTGATCTACCCGCAGGGCCTGCCCCGGCGCCGGTGGTTCGAGCGGTACGCCGAGCAGTTCGACACCGTCGAGATCAACAACACCTTCTACCGGCTGCCGCCGGCGCCGACCGTCGAGCACTGGGCGGCCCAGGCACCGCCGGGCTTCGTCTACGCGCTGAAGGTGGGCCAGTACGGCAGCCACCGCCGCAAGCTGCGGGACGCGCCGACGTGGCTGGCCCACCACCTCGAGCGGGTCGAGCTGCTGGGGGCGCACCTGGGCCCCAACCTCCTGCAGCTCCCCCCGCACTGGGGGCGCGACGTGGCCCGCCTCGACGAGTTCCTGGACGCCGCCCCCCGCCGCCTGCGGTGGGCGGTCGAAGTGCGTGACCCCTCGTGGCTGCACGACGACGTCTTCACCACCCTCGAGCGCCACGGCGCCGCCCTGTGCCTGCACGACCTGCTCCCCGACCACCCGTGGGTCCGCACCACCGACTGGACGTACGTGCGCTTCCACGGGCCGCAGGCCCGCATCGAGAAGTACGCCGGCCGCTACGGCGGCCGGCGCCTGTGGCGGGCGGCCGACCGCCTCACCGGGTGGCTCGACGACGGCACCGACGTCTACGCCTACTTCAACAACGACATCGGCGGCGACGCCTGGCACGACGCCACCTGGCTGGGCGACCGCCTCTCGACCGCGTCGCCGCTCGCGGCGACGCCCACCCGCCGGTGCGCCGGTGCCTGAGCTCAGCGAGCCCGGACACCGGCGACACCCGTGGCGGCCTCAGACCTCGAGCGCGTAGGCGACCGTGCGGCGCATCGTGTTGCGGTCGGTGTGGTGCAGGAGGTCGGGCAGGTTGCTCATCTTCAGCACCGAGTCCTCCTCGTAGGTCATCTCGCCGTCGCCCACCGTGACGGTGACCTCGTAGTGGACGCACTTGGCGTTGGCGTCGAGGTACGGGTTGGTGGCCATGCCGTAGTCGGCGCCGTCGGCGTCGGCCACCAGGGTGAAGGTGGTCGCGTCGGCCGCCGCCGCGCCGCCGGCGAGGATGGCCGAACCCCGGGGGATGATGAAGGCCCGCATCACGTGGCCGAGCTCGGCGTCCCACAGCCAGTAACCGAGCTCGGTGTGGAACGGGTTGACCTCGTCATCCCGCCACATGGCCGACTTGTAGTCGAGGCCGTAGAGCACCTGCCGGCCGTTCTCGACGGGGCCGAAGGGCTTGAAGGTGGCCTTCTCCCGGTACGGGGTGTCCGCCACCGCGCCGATGTCGTGGTGGAAGGAGACGTCCAGGCCCTGGTCGCCCTCCCACTCGCCGGCCAGTGCTTCGAGTGGTCCGAGAAGTGTCATGGCCGGAACGTAACCCGTCGGAACGGGGAGCGGCAGGGGCGAAGGTCACGCTGCCGGCCGCCAGGCACCAGACTGCGGCCATGAGCTGGCGCTACGAGGATGGCGGCCCCCAGCGGCGCCAGCTGGTCGACGGCGGGCTGCACCTCGGGCCGGGCGAACGCCTCGGCGTGACCACCCGGGTGGCGCCGGCGGCGACCATGGTCGTGACGGACGAGGCCGGCGCCTTCTACCTGTTGCGTCACACGGCGGGAGACGGTGCGATCGCCCTCGTCGAGCGCATCGACCCCGTCACCCTCGAGCCGCTCGCCCAGTCGCCGGAACTGGCCGCCGGCCCGGTGTGGCCCGGCGGCCTGGGGGTCGCCCCCGACGGTGCCGTCCACGTGGTGTTCGGCCGACACGCCCACCGCCTCGGGGCCGACCTCCAGCCGACCCACACGACCCGCCTGCCCCGCGACCGCCCCTACAACAGCTTCGTGGCCCTGGCCGACGGCCACCTGGTGACCAAGGACTTCGGCGGTTCACTGCCCGCCCACCACGTCGACGCCGCCGACCGCGAACCCTGCGAGCTCGTGGTCCTCGCCCCCGACGATCTCACCATCGTCGCCCGCCGCATGCTCCCGGAGGCGTCCATCGCCCGCCTCTCGGCCGACGGCGACACCGTCTACGTGGTGGGCGACACCCACCTCTTCCGGCTCGACTGGGACGGGACCCGCCTCACGCCCGACGAGGCCTTCACCGCCCGCTACCGCACCCTGGACGGCCAGACCTACGGGTGGGACTGCGTGCTCGCCGCCGGCGCCGCGTGGTTCCTCGACGACGGTGAGGGCAGCGAGCACTACACCGGCACCCTCCGCGGCCACGGCGTGTCGACCGCCCCCTTGCACCTCGTCCGGGTCGACCTCACCACCGCCGAGGTGGCCACCGTGGAGGTGTGCGGCCTCCCCGGGGGGCTGGTGGCCAACCCGCCGGTGGTGGACGAGGCGCGGGGCATCGTGGTGGGCTACGACAGCGGCAACGGGGTGCTGGCCGGGTTCGACCTCGACACCCTCGAGGTGCGCTGGCGCCACGACCAGGACCACGGCGGGCACCTGCTGCTCTACACCGCCACCGGCGAGGTGGTCACCGGCGACCACGCCGACGTGGTGGTGCGCGACGTCGTGTCCGGCGACGAGCTGGCACGCGCCGACGCCGGCATGGGCATCCAGTCCGTGCTGTTCCCCTGCCCCGGCGATCAGCGCGACTTCTACGTCTGCACCTTCCTCGGGGTGTCCCGGGTGGCGGTCGCCGGCTGATCCGTCGGCGGTCGGCGCGGGGAGGTGCCCGGTAGGATCGAGCCACCCGATGCCCACGCGCCGAGCCTCTCTCGAACCCACGACCAACCTGCGGCGGGCGCTCGTGGGCCTGCTCGTGTTGCTGCTGGCGGTGGTGAGTGCAGGCGCCGTGGCGGCATCCGCAGGGCCGGGCGCCCTCACGCACGACGTCACGGTCGAAGAGGGACGCCTGGACGAGCCCACGAGACGCACCCGCCTCCGGCGCTCGAACCGAGCGCGACGCCAGCCCCTTCAGGTCCACCGGCACCGGCGACCCGCCGCCGGCGCTGCACCGTCGCCGTCGTGGCCCCACCCGACGCGCCTGACGCCCACCCCTGGCGCGATGCGCTGGTCGAGGCCGCCGCGGCGCGGCCCACCCCTCCTCCCCATCTCCACCTGAACGGGCGCGGCGAGCGCCGCGCCGTCGTGTCGATGTCCGAGGAGGCATCCCGTGAACGATCTCCTGCCCCAGTTGGGGCTCGTCGCCGTGCTGGTGGCGCTGAACGCCGCCTTCGCCGGCACCGAGATGGCCCTGGTCTCCCTGCGCGAAGGCCAGCTCCAGCGCCTCGAGGCCGAGAAGGGTGCCGGTGCCGTGCTGGCGCGCCTCGCACGGGAGCCGAACCGGTTCCTCGCCACCATCCAGGTGGGAATCACCCTCGCCGGCCTGCTGGCCTCGGCGGCGGCCGCCGTCTCGCTGGCGGTCCCGTTGGAGGCACCGTTGTCCTTCCTCGGCAGCTTCGCCGAACCGGTGGCCGTCACCGTCGTGACCCTCGTGCTGGCCTACGTCACGCTGGTCCTGGGTGAGCTGGCTCCCAAGCGCCTCGCCATGCAACGGGCCGAGCGGTGGGGTCTCGTCACCGCACGCCCCCTCTCGGCGATGACCGTCATCACCCGACCGGTGGTGTGGCTGCTCTCGAAGTCGACGGACCTCGTCGTGCGCGTCCTCGGCGGCGACCCTTCCCGACAGCGTGAGGAGGTGACGGAGGAGGAGCTGCGAGAGCTCGTCGCCGCCCAGGCCAGCTTCACGGCGAAGCAGCGCGACATCATCGACGGGGCCTTCGAGGTCTCCGACCGCACGTTGCGGCGGGTGCTGCGTCCCCGCCGCGAGGTGTTCGTGCTCGACGCCGACGAGCCGACCGAGGAGGCCATCGGGCACCTCGCCGCCTCGAGCCACTCCCGCGCCCCCGTGGTGGCGGGAGGCTCGCTCGACGAGGTGCTCGGGGTCGTCCACCTACGCGACCTGCTCTCCCGCGAGGGCCAGACGGTCGGCGAGGTGGCCTCCGAGGTGCTCGCCCTGCCCGAGTCGGCCGCCGTGCTCGACGCCCTGCACGAGCTCCAGGTCCGTCACCAGCAGCTCGCCATCGTGGTCAACGAGCACGGTGCCACCGCAGGCATCGTGACCGTCGAGGACCTGATCGAGGAGCTGGTCGGCGAGATCTACGACGAGTCCGACCCGGACGTGCTCGCCGTCCACCCGCAGGCCGACGGCAGCCTCGTCCTGCCGGGGACCTTCCCGGTGCACGACCTTCCCGACGTCGGCATCACCGGGATCCCCGATGGCCCCTACGTGACCGTCGCGGGTCTCGTCCTCGACCGCCTCGGCCGGATCCCCACGACGCCCGGCGACGTGGTGACGATCGAGGGCACCACCTTCGAGGTGACCGCGACCGCGCATCGGGCGATCACCCAACTCGTCGTCCGCCCGGCCGGCGGTCTTCACACGGATTTTCGCCACGACTCCGTACGATAGACGTAGTGCAATGCACGAACTGATCTTCCGTAGCCTGATCTTTCCAGAAGGGTCACCCGCATGTTCCGCAACACCCTGAAGACCACCGTCCTGCTCGCCGGCCTCGCCGGCCTGCTGATCGCCTTCGGCTCGCTCTTCGGCACCGCTGGCGCCGTGATCGGCGCCCTGCTCGGCCTCGCCATCGTCGGTGGCTCGTACTGGAAGAGCGACGCCCTCGCCATCCGCGCCGCGCGCGCCGTGCCCGCCGACGAGGCCCGCATGCCCGAGTACTTCGCCATCATGCGCGAGCTCTCGGACCGCGCCGGCCTTCCCATGCCCCGCCTCTACGTGTCGCCCGAGCCGCAGCCCAACGCCTTCGCCACCGGGCGCAACCCCGAGCACGCCGCCGTGGCGGTCACCGAGGGCCTGCTCGCCGTGTGCACCTGGGACGAGGTCCGCGGGGTCCTCGCCCACGAGCTCGCGCACGTGCGCAACCGGGACATCCTCATCGGTTCCGTGGCCGCCGCGGTCGCCACCGGCATCTCCTTCATCGCCAACATCGCCATGTGGGGCGCCATGCTCGGCGGCAGCGACGACGAGGACGGCAACCCGTTCGCCCTCCTGGTCGCCGCGCTGGTGGCGCCCATGGCTGCGGGCCTGCTCCAGATGGCGATCTCCCGCAACCGCGAGTTCGAGGCCGACCGCACCGGAGCGGAGCTGATCGGCACGGGTGAGCCCCTGGCCCGTGCCCTCGAGAAGCTGGAGGTCACCGCCGCCCGCGTGCCGATGGACGTCGCGCCGTCCCAGGCCCAGGCCTACATCGTGAACCCCCTCACGGGGCGGGAGGTGCGCTTCGCCAACCTCTTCCGCACCCACCCCACCACGGCGGAGCGGGTCGCCCGCCTGCGCCGGGCCGCGGTCCAGCCCGCCTAGCGGGCGCGATCGACCGGGTGGCCCTGGCGGCGTTCAGCCGACCAGGGCCACCAGCGCGTCGAGCTCGTCCTGGGTGCCGATGGCGATGATCACCTGACCGACCTCCAGCGCGGTGTCGGGATCGGGGTTGGTGAGAAAGTTGCCCCGGTCGTCACGCAGGGCCAGGACGAGTGCCCCGGACCGATCGCGGATGGACGCGTCCCGCAGCGATTGGCCGACCAGCGCGGACGAGGCCCGCACCGGGACCTCCTCGAGACGGAACTCGAGGGTGCGTTCGTGCATGACCACGTCGAGGAACGCGGCGACGTGGGGACGAAGCACGAACGCCGCCATGCGGGCGCCGCCGATGCTCTGGGGGTTCACCACCCGATCGGCGCCGGCGCGGCTGAGCTTGTCGTCGCTGTCGCTCGACCGCGTCCGGGCCACGATGAAGAGCGCCGGGTTCAGGGCCCTGGCGCTGAGGGTGATGAACGAGTTGGCCGCGTCGCTGTCCGCGGCGGCCACGAGGGCGGCGGCCCGCTCGATGCCGGCGCGCCGCAGCACGTCGTCGTCGGTGGCATCCCCCACCACCGCGTGGACGGCACCCTCGAGGGCCTCGGGGTCCGGGTCGATGACGACCAGCGCCTGGCCCGCCTCTGCCAGCTCCACGCCGATGGCGCGTCCGACCCGGCCCCATCCGCAGATGATCACGTGCCCGTGCATCGAGGCGATGGTCTGTTCCATGCGGCGTCTCCCGAGGAGCTCGTTGAGGCGTCCTTCGAGGATGGTCTCCACGAGGACGCTGAAGGCGTAGAGGACCGCGCCGACGCCCACCAGGATCAGCACCATGGTGAACGCCTTGCCGGCGGCACTGAAGGGCTCGACCTCGCGGAAGCCCACCGTGGAGACGGTGGTGACCGTCTGGTAGAGCGCGTCGAGCAGCGAGAGCCCGAGCAGCAGGTAGCCGACGGTCCCCACGGCGAGGACGACCACCAGTACGGCCACCGCCCCGGTGAGGCGCCGCCCGTGGGTCATGGCCCGACGCTAGGCGCGGGCGGCGAGGCGGCGGAGCGGGGGGTCGTTCTTCGGCGGCTGCCTGCGGGGCGGGAGGTCGGCCAGGAGATGGGCGGAGATGTGGGCGATCTCGGCGACGGCCTGCTCGAAGCGCTCCTCGACCTTGGCGTTCGGGTGGGTGATGCCGCTGATCTTGCGCACGAACTGCCGAGCGGCGGCCTCCACCTCCTCCTCGGTGGCGGGCGGCTCCAGGCCCCGGAGGGTGGTGATGTTGCGGCACATGCCCGCGAGGCTACGGGG
>RRZT010436420.1_pt1 | contig 11899 bp, 12 predicted proteins | sample 2165551 | NCBI WGS metagenome assembly RRZT01 (sample SAMN10456910, study PRJNA506462) | wastewater metagenome | biome: wastewater; feature: sludge; material: wastewater sludge; isolation source: wastewater sludge with Escherichia coli K12::gfp cells carrying plasmid... | place: USA: Moscow, Idaho... | reverse complement strand
TTTTTTAGTTAGACGCATCTAACTATATTTGCAGAAAAATAAACAAATAATGGAAGAGCAGATAGCCCGATTAACAGAATTAATAACTGATACAGAACACTCTGTATGGACTAACTCTGGAATAACCGACATAACCCCATCGCAAGTAAAGTACATTGAGGCTATCGCTGGGCTTGTGAATCCAAACTTGACAGAACTCTCAAAGGTCCTGAACCTAAAAAAACCAACAGTTAAAATCACTCTCGACAAACTAGAAGACAAGGGATATATAACTCGAGTAAAATCCGACTCTGACAGACGAAGCGCACACATTCACCTCAGCGAAAAAGCAATTATAATCAACTACTTGCACAACGCAGCTCACAAACTGATCATCGATATCATTCGCGCCAAACTTACAAACGAAGAGGTTACAACTCTTCAGCAACTCATCTCAAAAATCACAAAATAACACAAACACAATGACAATCAACGACAACTCTCGATTCAACGGTTTATCGGAAAAAGAGGTAGCCGAAAAACAAAAACGAGATGGTTTGAATGAGCTTCCTGGCTCAAAAAAAAGAGGTGCACTTTATATTGCAGCAGGAATTATCAAAGAGCCAATGTTTATGCTCTTAGTAGCCTGCGGAACGCTCTATCTTATTCTTGGCGACATTAACGAAGGGATCATGTTGATGAGCTTCGTTTTTGTGATCATGGGTATCGAATACTATCAAGAGCGGAAAACAGAGAAGGCCTTGGATGCATTAAAAGATTTAGCAAGTCCAAGAGCTTTAGTGATCAGAGATGGAGAGACACGCAGAGTTGCCGGAAGAGAGGTTGTAAAAGATGATTTAATTGTTTTACAAGAGGGCGACAGAGTTCCTGCAGACGCAATAATCCTCACATGCAATAATTTATCGGCTGACGAATCTCTTTTAACTGGAGAGTCTGTGCCAGTAAGAAAACGCGAGGCAGAAGAGAATGAACAGAGCGTTACCCCAGGTGGAGACGACCTACCTTATGTCTACTCAGGTTCAATGATTGTCCAAGGAAATGCTGTTGCAAGAGTAATCGCGATTGGGTCAAATACAGAAATTGGGAAAATTGGGAAGGCTTTAGAATCTGAAGAGGAGGAGCCTACAAAACTTAAGAGAGAGATGGGAGTCTTAGTGAAGAGACTTGCAATTATGGGAGCAATTCTATGTATCTCTGTCATCGTTATCTTCACTCTCACTAGAGGCGATTTATTAAAAGGCTTCCTTGCAGGCATTACCCTTGCAATGGCGATGCTCCCCGAAGAGTTTCCAGTTGTGCTCACTATCTTTATGGCAATTGGAGCTTGGAGAATGTCTCGAAAAAGTGTCCTCACCCGCCGTCCATCGGCAATTGAGACATTAGGCTCTGCTACTGTTCTTTGCAGCGACAAAACGGGAACGATTACCAAAAACAAGATGACTGTCACAGCACTCTACAATAGAGACCACGTAAATTACACAGTAGCAAGCAACGGAGTGCCAGAAGAGTATCACGATATTATTGAATTCGGAATTCTATCTAGCCAAGTCAATCCTTTCGACCCAATGGAAAAGGCGATTATTTTGATTGGAGAGAAACATATGAGCGAAACCGAACATATTCATACAGACTGGACAATGGTCAAAGAGTACCCTCTTTCTAAAGAGATGCTTGCAATGTCCAGAGTATTCATAAATCCAGCCTCAAACCAAAAAGTGATAGCCGCCAAGGGTGCTCCCGAAGCAATTTTCGACCTATGCCATCTCCCTATTGAGAAAATTAATATTTATGAAAAGGCTGTATCAGAAATGGCAGCAAAAGGGTTAAGAGTACTGGGAGTAGCAAAAGCTCATGTAATCGATAAAACTCTACCCGAAATTCAACACGATTTCGATTTTGAATTTATAGGACTTATTGGTCTCTCCGACCCTATCCGAGAAGAGGTTCCATTAGCGGTAAAAGAGTGTCGCGAAGCAGGAATCAGAGTAATTATGATAACCGGAGACTATCCTATCACTGCCTCCAATATTGGTAAAGAGATTGGAATTGAGACCCCCGAAAATGTAATCACTGGGCAAGAGTTGGCAGCAATGAGCGAAGAGGAGCTGAGTGAAAGAATCAAGCATGTTAACATTTTTGCAAGGGTAATTCCAGAGCAGAAACTTAAGCTAGTTAATGCACTAAAGAGAAACGGCGAAGTGGTGGCGATGACAGGAGACGGCGTTAATGATGCTCCTGCGCTTAAGGCAGCCCATATTGGAATAGCTATGGGCGAAAAGGGAACAGATGTAGCTCGTGAAGCATCCGCTTTAGTACTGATGGACGACAATTTTGCCTCGATTGTAGGTGCAATCAAAATGGGCAGAAGAATTTTTGACAACTTACAAAAGGCTCTAGGATATATCTTTGCAATCCACGTTCCAATTGCAGGTCTTTCACTGATTCCTGTATTAACTGCCGACCTTCCTCTAATTCTCTGGCCAGTACACATAGTCTTCTTAGAACTCATTATCGACCCTTCGTGTTCGGTGATCTTTGAAGCAGAAGAGGCAGAAAAAGATATTATGAAAAGGGCCCCGAGAAAAGCAGATCAACCATTCTTTGGTTCAAAGAAAATCATAATGAGCTGTCTACAAGGCGTTAATGTATTAATAATAACACTATTAGTCTATTTCATTGGATTATATGTAGGTCTAAATGAAAAAGAGGTTAGAACCATGTCATTCATCACCCTGATTGTCTCTAACATATCAATCATACTTTCCAACAGATCATGGAAACAGAACATATTCACTATAATCAGAACTCCCAATAGTACAGTTAAATGGGTTTTAGGAGGTGCACTTTTCTTTTTGATTATTGTTCTAGAAGTTCCATTCTTCCAATCACTATTTCAATTCAGTTCACTTAAGTGGTACGAAATTGCACTCTCTGCTACTGCAGGTCTGTTCAGTATTCTTGGATTTGAACTTTATAAAAGAATCAATAACCAAGTTTTATAATTCCCTCTTCCGAGAGAGATTTATCCTCTTTCTGCCTTATCTTAAATGAATTAAGATTAACTGTCATCCCAATCCAGAGAATTCTGGAGTTACTTTTACTCCTATTGCTAATTTTAAAAAACGAATTATCGCTATTTACTATCCACTCTTTACTATTCAGAAGATCAGATATTGCAACTGAAATTGCAAGTTTCCCCCCGATAAAACGTCTTTTTGCACTTAAATCAATCACATTTTGAGGGTTAACCACAAATTGTGGCAACCTTTGCGTACTAACATAGTTATGAGAGACCTGGATATCCATGTTTTTATCGGGATAGATATTTAGCCTTATTAGATTTTGAAACCCTACTCCCCTATTGTTTACACCAAGTACATCCGAAGAAATAGTAAAATCATTATAATACAACGATGCTGCAAGATTTAAATCAAGCCATTTTGAAACCTTTGTCGATAAATCAAAATCATTCCCAACTTTGATACTCTTATCAACATTATTGTAGGTCAATAATAGCTTATCAGTAGAATAAGGCATTGTGACTTGAGTTATCATATCTTTTGTATAAGAGTAGTAAACTGAATTTCTAACATCTATCTTACCTATCTTCGAAGAAACTGCTAACTCTATTTTATCAGTAAGCTCTGGATTCAGGTTTTTATTCCCTTTTTCAAATGTCATATCATCAATCATATTAATAAATGGATTTAACTGAGGATATTGCGGACGAGAAATTCTTCTATTATATGTAATAGCCAAGTTACTTGAACTATTGATCTTATAACCTAACGAAACAAAAGGAAATAGAGATAATTTATCTTTATCAAATGACTCATTAGTTGTATGTTGTTCGAAATTAGAAAAGGAATATTCTCCTCTAGCACCAATTTTATAGGTTAATCTTAAAGTAGATGGAGACGTTAAATTAAAATAGAGAGAGCTTATAGTTTCATCATGTATTAGGTCACTTGTAAATTGGTTATCTATCTGCCATAAATCACCAATCCGCTTATAAAATTTATAATCAAACGAATTCCATCTAAATGAGATCTTTGCACCACTTTCAAATCTTGATTTTCCAATAAATGATAAATAGTCTGATTGGAGAGTAACAACAGATGGATGTCCACCACCACTTGACTTTCTGTTCAAAATACCAAAATCATAATAGTTTGCAGGTCGAGACCCTTTGGTAAAAGAGAAAAAAAGCTCTGTTGAAAGCTCTCGTTTTCCTGGAGTTGAAATATGTTTATAAACAATCGCCCCCTCTTTTGTTTGCCTTGAGAAGGTTATATCATTATATCTTCCAAGCGTGTAAAAGTTTTGATTAGTAAATAACGATGGAAACATAAGTTTAACATTAGCCTGAATGAGATTCTTAGGATTAAGGTTAAAAAAGAGCGTTGAATTTAAACCATTAACTAGAGATCTTCTTAATGATGTCGCACTATTTTCCGAAGCGACCATTCCATTGACATAAAACTCTCTTTTCAAATAACTCTCGATACTCTCATTTTCATTCTTAATTGAGTATCCAACTTCTAAACCCCATTTATCTCTTTTAAAACTAAATCCCAAATTACCATTAACTCGATTTTGTATCCCATAATTTAACTGAAATACAGAGCTATATCCATTTTGATATCTCCTTTTTGACACAATATTAATAATTCCCCCTGTCCCTTCAGCATCAGATTTCACATCGGGGCTAGATAAGATTTCTACATAGTCAATTCCTGACATTGGTATTGAATTAATTGACGACAAACTAGTTGGCCTTCCATCTAATAAAATAACGATATTTTTATTTCCTCTTAAATATATGTTGTTATCATTATCGATGGTAACTGATGGATCGGACTTTAAAACATCCGTAATATTTGAGCTTACAGTAGACAATGTGCCGCTCATTGAAATTTTTGTCTTTTCAACTGACACTTTTCTTTCATCTGCCTTCCCTACAACTGTTGCTGAATGAAGTAGATTCTCATCCTTTTCTAGGTAAACAGGCTCTAAAGTCATATTACTGCTAATTTTTAAATCAGAGACATATGGCTTATATCCTAAAAATGATATTTGCAGTTTATACTTGCCTCCTTTTGGTATATTTAACTTGAAATGCCCTTTGTTATCTGTAATTGACCCTGCAACAACCTTGTTTAAAGCATCATATATAGCAATATTTGCATAATCCAAAGTCTCTTTAGTAGACTTATCCAGCACTAATCCCCTTAACGTAAACCAACTACCCTCATTCGAAGATTGAGAGAAAGAGACAGTTGTAAAACCAAGAAATAGAAATAGAAATAAAAATACAATCCTCTTCATTTTTAACCGTTTTCGTTTTGACAAAGTTATTGCTAGAAAGTTTAATCAGAGATTTATTATAACTTTATACAAAATCTCCAGAATTGAACAGTCGATTTATCATAATATTAATATACTTTCTCTCATTCAGTTTGAACTCAGTGGGAAAAGATACTCTAAGAATTAAAGAAATTACTGTAGACAATCCATTTCTTAAATCAGGTGATACCCTTCTGCTAAAAGCCGTCATAACAAATGGCGATGGCACCTATTGGATGGGTTTAAGTTTGCGTGACCCATTAGGCAGATGGTTCGATGTGCCGTCTCAACAAATAACCCTCTCTTCACAAGAACAGACAATGACTTTCAAATGGAGAGCTCCAAACTCCACAGACTTTGTCTCTGGTGACTTTTCTGCCAGGGTAGCCATTTGGGATCGGGCTCCAGAAGAACCAGACCCAGTCCGCATAGAGTACGTCGACCTAGAAAAAGTTGCGACGATCTTCCGCCATATCGATGATTTTGACCATTTAGACTACAGAGTGTGGAGAGTTATAGAGAAGAGAACACCTGGATTAGGCTTTTTTAAAGCCGAAAATGTAATCGTCCAAGATGGACTTTTGCAAATGAAATTTCCGATACTCACTAAAGATGGTGGGGAGATTGCAACAAACGACGGAGTAGTTCCCCCCTATGGAACTTTCAGAGCCAAAATCAAGACTCCAAGCAAAATGAAGGGAACCTACACAACATTCTTTTTATATAATCCGCATAACGAAGACGAGGTAGATATTGAACTATGGAATAATAAAACTAATCAGATAGATTTCACTATATGGATTAAGGCTACAAAGATCTTTAGTGATAAAGTAGAACTCCCATTCGACCCCTCAAAAGAGTTTCACGAATACAGAATAGATTTCTACCCTGGAGAGATTAGCTTTTGGGTAGATGGGCAGAAATATAGCTTCTATAAAGGAGAAAAAGGGATGCCTACGAGTAAAATGAAAATCTATATCAATAATTGGTGGCCGAAATGGATGGAGGGATCTAGAAAACTGAAAACCGGGCAAGCACTGTATGACTATATAAAGTATTAAGAAATGAACTTAAAAAACTACCTGATGATCATGTCCTTATTCACTGCACTATTTAGCACTGCTGCCGCTTCTGGCAAGGACAACCCTATCATTCCCGCGCCTGTCTCTTACCAAGAGAACGACGGGTATTTTAAACTTAATGGCTCTACTATTATAACAACCCCTGCAAATTATCAAAAAGCGGGCTTTGTTGCCTCTCTTAAAAAAGGGATTGAACTTAGATGCGGATTAAAGTTAGAGTCATCTCCAGTTAAAAATCAAGCAGTAAAAGGAATTATTTTTAACCTCAAAAAGGATCTTAACATTCACCCCGAAGGTTATAAAATGGTGATAGGCAAAAAAACTATCACAATAGAAGCATCGAGTGAAGCTGGTCTTTTTTATGCGGTTCAGTCACTACTTCAACTAATTCCCACTGAATCAAAATCAAAGAGCATTAAGATAAAATGCTCCGAAATCAATGACTATCCACGTTTTGCATGGAGAGGTCTTCATCTCGATGTATGCCGCCATTTCATGCCAAAAGAGTTTGTACTCAAGTATCTCGATTACATGGCACTCCACAAACTAAACAGATTCCACTTTCATCTAACCGAAGACCAAGGCTGGAGAATAGAGATTAAAAAATATCCAGAACTCACAACTGTCGGATCTTTCAGATCGGAGACTTTAGTTGGGCATGGAGCCAAATCTTCAATTTTTGATGGGGTACCACACATGGGTTTCTACACGCAAGAAGATATAAAAGAGATTGTACGCTATGCTGCCGAAAGATATATTACTGTTGTTCCAGAAATAGAGATGCCTGGTCATGCATTAGCTGCCCTTGCCTCATATCCTCACTTAGGCTGCACAGGCGGTCCATATAAAGTTGCAACTAAATGGGGAGTTTTCGACGACGTGATGTGTGCAGGAAAAGAGAGCACCTTTGAGTTTTTAGAAAATGTGCTTGACGAAGTTATCGATCTGTTCCCTAGCGAACTAATTCACATTGGTGGCGATGAGTGTCCAAAAACAAGATGGAAAGAGTGTCCATTATGCCAAGAGCGAATCAAATCCAACGGGTTAAAGGATGAACATGAACTTCAAAGTTATTTTATTGGGAGAATAGAAAAATATCTGAACTCTAAGGGAAGACAAATCATTGGATGGGACGAAATATTGGAAGGAGGGCTTGCTCCTAACGCTGCTGTAATGTCGTGGAGGGGCGAAAAAGGGGGAATAGAGGCTGCCAAGATGAAACATAATGTAGTTATGTCACCTGGAAGTCACTGCTATTTTGATCACTACCAATTCGATCCGCAAACAGAACCTCTTGCTATCGGAGGATTTACGAATCTAGCAAAGGTCTACTCCTATGAACCTGTTCCAAAAGAACTTGCAATAGAAGAGCAAAAGTATATTATGGGTGCACAAGCAAATGTATGGACTGAGTATATTCCAAATCCAGAACATGCAGAATATATGGTATTTCCAAGAGTTGCAGCCTTGGCAGAAGTTGTATGGTCGCAAAAAGATAAAAGAGAGTATAAAGACTTTAAACGGAGACTTGATATTCTTGTAAAATTATACGACAAGATGAATATAAACTACTGTCCTTTAGAGTTTAGACAAAAATAGCAAGACTACGGTACCGGGAATGAGACATAAAACGAAGAACCTCTTCCCGGCTCCGATTCTGCCCAAATATCTCCCCCAAGAATATGCACATAAGCTTTTGCAATCGAAAGACCTAACCCTGCACCTTGATATGGAGAGGACAGTCTTGTGTCTGCCTGTTCAAACCTGTTGAATATTGCCTCTAGCTTCTCTTTTTGAATACCTATACCATTGTCTCTTACATAGATAGTCAACAACCCCGCATTAATTTCATACCCTAAGTCAATTTCCCCTTTGTCACTAAATTTGATTGAATTACCCAATAGCTTACAGATTATTTTTTTCAAAAGCTTTTCGTCGGTCTCAATCAATAAAGGAGAATCCCCATATGGTTTAATAAAATTTAATTTAAGCCCTTTGGTCTCCAAATCACTTTTATAAAAATCCGCAGACTCTTCAAAAATTTGAATAACATCTGTAGTCCTCTTTTCGGGATTAACCGTCTCTGACTGAATAGCAGATATATCAAGGATATCTGTCATAACAGTTATCAAACGATAACCGCTTCTCTCTAATAACTCAATATAATCTCTCTTTGTCTCTGTAGATAAATCTGGATCCTTAAGCATATCGAGAAAACCTAAAATTCCATTCATCGGAGTACGTACTTCGTGGCTAATGTTTGCTAGAAATGCAGACTTCAGACGATCGCTCTCGATTGCTTTTTGTTCGGCTTGGCGAAGCTTCATAATGTGGCGTCTAAGAATAATATAAAACAGAACACCTGTCACCAATACATAAATCCATCCTTTAACCATCTGAACAACAACCAATACATCCTCATCATCAATTATTGTATTGAAGAAAGTGTCGGAAAAAGCAATCCACAATCCTCCCAAAAGAAGATAGAAAACAGTAATCCTGAGTTCAAAAGATAATTTTTTCATATGGAAAGGGATTTATGATAAAACAAGAATTGAGAATAATTGTTTAATAAGAAACATTTTGATAAGAATATGAGACAAACAGACAAGGAGATCTTCGACATGAGACGAAACTACATAAACAAACCTATTAGAGAGATTGACATGAAGGGTAATCCTTTTGAACAATTCTCTTTGTGGTTCGATGAATCGCTCTCAATCGAGACAGCTGAGGCTAATGCAATGGTTCTTTCAACTTGCGGCAAAGATAATCGTCCATCGTCTAGAGTCGTTCTTCTCAAGAAATTTGACGAAAAAGGATTTACATTTTTTACAAATTATGAGAGTCACAAAGGAGAAGACATACTATTCAACCCAAATGTTGCACTTCTATTTTTTTGGGAAAAATCGATGCGACAAGTAAGGATAGAGGGTATTGCAGAGAAGACAACTGCCGAAGAGTCCGACGAGTACTTCTACTCAAGACCCGCCGAGAGCAGAATTACTGCAGCCTATTCGAAGCAGAGCAAAGAGCTTAGAAGTAAAGATATTTTCAAACAGAAGTTAGATAATATTTTCAACAGTGGAGCTTATGTCAAACGTCCAGACAATTGGGGAGGATACAGAGTCCAACCATTATTGTTTGAATTTTGGCAAGGTGGCCCAGGTCGGCTTCATGACCGTTTTGAGTATAAAAGAGGAGACGATTTGCTTTGGACATTCAAAAGACTTTATCCATGATTGGTAAAAACATAGTTATCATCGATGGTGATTGCGTGCTTTGTAGTAGAAGTGCCTCTTTTCTCTCAAAAATTGATAAGAATAAGAGGCTCGAGTTTATACCTTACAGCTCGTCGAAAGGGAGGAAATATCTTAAGGAACAAAATCTCATTAACGATATTGCGCAATATGTTGTATACATAACTCCAACCAGAACCTTCATAAAGTCCGATGCAATTATTCATATGACTGCCGACACAGGAGCACTGCAAAAGGCTGTTCTACTGCTACTATTGGTACCAAAGTTCATTCGAGACAAAATTTATGACTATATTGCGGCGAAAAGAAGAATATTTTAATCATGGATATCACCCTACTGGATTTTATCAACTCTAATCGCACTCCATTTGCAGACTCTCTATTTGGAATAGTAACAGAAACAGCCGGCCCTTTTGCTTGGGGCATCCCTATTCTCCTTTTTATCATAGCTTTAATCTATAAAAACAAAACATTACGCAATAAAGCAATCACTCTTTTTTTGATGGTTGTAATTGCAGCAATTTTCTCAAATATCCTCAAATATTCAATCGACAGAACCCGTCCTTTCAAAGAGTATGACTTCATTGAAAAACTATCTTCCGGAGGCAGCCCATCATTTCCGTCTGGCCATACAACAGATGCTTTTGTTCTTGCAACAGGTTTGTTTCTTCTGTTTTTCCGTAGGTCTCCATATGCATTTATAGCCTATCTTTGGGCAATAATGGTCGGATATTCAAGGATGTATCTAGGCGTTCACTATCCATCCGATGTCTTAGCAGGAGTTGTTTTAGGACTCTTTTCTGCATATTTAGTACTGTTGATTTCAAAAAAATCTGGAAAAATTTTGTCGATAAAATAAAAACCCATAATTTCGTTTCGGGATTTTACGAAATGATTTATGGAAAAAGAACAACACTTCTCTGACAATCAACAGAAAATAGCCAAATATTCTAAGGCACTCTCGCATCCTGTCAGAGTATTTATTCTCGAACATCTTGCAGGCAACAAATGTTGCTATAGCGGCGATATGGCTGACATACTGCCAATTGCACGATCTACTCTTTCTGAACATCTAAAAGAACTTAAAAAAGCAGGACTAATACAAGGAGAGATCAATCCTCCTTACATTAAGTACTGTGTCAATCGCACTAATTGGGAAGAGGCAAAAGAGTTACTAGGCAATTTTTTCAATCAATAATACATTTAACAGAACTATGAATATAAAAGTACTTGGTCCAGGATGCCCAAAATGTAAGGCACTGGAAAAACTAACCAGAGAGGTAGTAGAACAAAACGGAATCAATGCCGAAATTAGTAAAGTAGAGGACATTATGGACATTATGAGTTATAATGTAATGTCTACTCCAGCACTTGTTATCAACGAAAAAGTAGAGATTAAAGGTAGAGTTCCATCTGCAGAAGAGATAAAGAAAATATTAAATCAATACGTATAAAATGAAAAAGCTCATATTCTTATTATTAGTATGCTTACAAACATCTTTTTTAGGCACATCACTATTTGCTCAAAATGCACCAAAAACATCTGACATTGAAGTTTTATACTTTCATTACACTAGGCGTTGTGCAACCTGTCTGGAAGTAGAAAAAAACAGTAAAGCAGCAGTCTCTTTAATAGCTTCCGACAAGGTGAAAGCAGGACAGTATTCATTCAAAAGTATTAACCTCGATGATGCCTCAGCAGATAAAATTGCAAAAAAATTCAAAATTGGAGGTCAAGCACTAATCGTGGTTAAAGGAGACAAAAAATGCGATATTACAAACATAGCATTTATGAATTCTGATGACCCTCAAAAGATTAAAGAGGAGATCAAAAAAGCTGTAGATAAGATAAAATAGAGAAAGATGGAATTTCTTCAGTCAATCTTAGAAAATACTCAATACTCATTCCTCACAGCTATAATCCTTGGTTTGATGACAGCCATAAGTCCTTGTCCTCTTGCCACAAACATCTCTGCTATCGGATTTCTCGGAAGAGATATCGAAGATAGAAGAAGAGTGTTTATTGGGGGACTTCTATATACAGCAGGACGAGCATTCAGTTACACACTAATTGCAGTTATCCTCTATTTTGGAGCAGAGCAGATGAATGTCTCTGCGATCTTTCAAGGTTGGGGAGAAAAATTTTTAGGTCCTTTTTTAATTATCATTGGAATTTTCTTGCTAGACCTTATCAAACTAAATTTTTCTTTA
>RRZT012022318.1_pt1 | contig 11900 bp, 8 predicted proteins | sample 2165551 | NCBI WGS metagenome assembly RRZT01 (sample SAMN10456910, study PRJNA506462) | wastewater metagenome | biome: wastewater; feature: sludge; material: wastewater sludge; isolation source: wastewater sludge with Escherichia coli K12::gfp cells carrying plasmid... | place: USA: Moscow, Idaho ... | reverse complement strand
ATGCAATACTGCCCGAAACGCAGGTATTGTTATTCAGGGTTTTCCGCAAAAAAAAGTGACCGATGTTTTATTTAAAGGGATTGATATTAAAAACGCCAAAATCGGGGTTTCTGTTAATAATGTCCGTAATGTAAGGATGGAAGATGTAAATATAGGTGGTAAAGTCTTAGAAACACCTACATTTGCACACTGAAATCTACAAACTCAGCAGTCCATCGGGCAAGTCAACATAAAGTCGTTTTGATTCATGGTCAATTTCCTGTATGTAGTCATCGCCAACGGGAATCAGTAGTTCATCATTCTTTTTTTCGATTACAAACAAAGCATTTTCTGTAGTTTGATCGACTTCAACTATTTCGCCAATTTCGCCAAAAGTTTCATCGATTAATACAAATCCAATGAAGTAATCCAGTTCAATATCAGTGTCGTTGATAACTTCAAGATAAGTTTTTGGTAAATAAATAGATAGCCCGGCAAAAAGTCGGGCTTTTTCTTCATTATTAATACCTTCCAGCTTAATTAATCCCGTTTCGTTGGATTTTGAACGGTAACTCTCGATATAGAAAGGCACATATATACCTTCAGTTTGGATGATGAGATAAGGGATTTTTTTTGAGTCAAAAATGTCCGTGGTGAAACTGAAAGACATTTCACCATTTATACCATGGGGTTTGTTAATTTGTCCGATTGGAAAGACATCATCCTGATTAATCATAATTTTACTTCATTTTATATTCGGTTGTAAAATTACGAAAAACACATGAATAATTACGTTTGAATTACATCAATTGAGATTGGCGCAAAACGATTTGTCGTTATTAATAATAAACTTTTTTTTGCTCCGCGAGTAACTGATTTCGTAATTAAATGATTTTAGCTCTTCAATTAACATGTAAAGAGTTGAACGGTTAACGCCTAAATTGTTTGCCAGAATTTCAGGACGTCCGGATTTTCCCTCCTTAATCAAGTCGTGTAATTTTTGTAATTGCTGCATTTTGTTGAAAACACTCATAACAATAAAAATTTGAATTCAATAAAACACTCGTTTCTGATTGTTTTAGTATGTGTGAATTTTTGAAGGTTTTAATTTGCTGCAAAAATAATCAAAAAAATATCATTGTGCAATATTGAGCCGCGGAAAAGTTATTAAATGAAACATTTTGCTTGTATATTATGGGTTTATTTATGCAATTTTGAGTTACTTCTTGTTTTTTATCAATATCCTGTATACATGTCATGATATTGGCTATTAGGATTGTCATTAGATTGTTTCTTCAAAAATTAGAATTATATTTGCAAAAAGAACTATTTGCAGAACAATGACTGAAATAAAAGCATACATTTTATATATAATTATCATTGTATCAGTTATTTCATGTCGGCCAACAAAGTATGTTGGAGAGAATGAATACTTGTTAGACAAAGTAATTATTAAACCGGATAATAAGGACGTTTCCGTTACTCAATTAGAAGAATACCTAAGGCAAACACCTAACTCCAGAGTTTTTGCACTCTATAAACTACAATTGAACATCTACAACTTGTCGCCACGCGATACGCTTACGGGTTGGAACCGGTTCTGGAGAAGAACTTTTCGGGCGTTAGGAGAGGCTCCTGTAATCTACGATCAAACACTAACTTCGATTACACAACAGCAGTTAAGGCAAGTGTATATTAACCGGGGATACATGAATGCCTCGGTTGATACTACAGTTATCAGAAAAGGTAAAAAAGTGGACGTAACTTATCAAATTAGGTCCAATCGTCCCTATTTAATTGGAAAATATGTGTCGTCAACCGGTTTTGCATTGCTCGACTCATTTACAATGGATAAATCACGCTCTTACATCCGTTCCGGTGCTAATTTTGACGCTGACGTGATAAATAAAGAACGTGAGCGAATTGCAATCCACATGCGTAATAACGGTTACTTTAACTTTATAAAGGATTTTGTAGTATTCAGAGCTGATAGTATTAAAAAAGATCATGTGATCGATTTGTATATGGATATACGACCGGCATTAAAAATGGATGGAGTTTCGCCTAAAAACTGGAAGGTATTCAAAAAGTATTATATAGGAAATGTGGTGTATGGTATTAATAGAACTGATTTAGCATCGAATTCTGATTCTGTAAAAAAAGATACGGTTGTATTTAGAAATTATAAGTTAGTAGATAAGCCGAATGACAGGTTTATAGCTCTGGATGCATTGGTGCACAATACTTATATTGAACCCGGAAGTGTGTACAAGGATATTGCTACCGAAAAGTCCTATTCTTCTTTAAATCTCTTGGCTCCCGTTAAATATGTAAATATATCGTTCGAAGAAACTGCAATAGATAGTGTTTTGGATGCTAAGATTTACATTGCTCCATCTAAAACTATCAGTGTATCGGCCGAAATTAAAGGAACGCTTACTAAAGGATATGGTGGTGGTGAGTTTCAGTTAGGCACTGTTAATAAAAACTTTTTTGGAGGTGCCGAAGCTTTGAGTATTCAAACACGCTATGCATTTGAAAAACAAAGCTCTGATTGGGCGAAAGAATTAGGATTGCAGTTGCGATTAATGTTTCCGAAATTTATTTTTCCGTTTGGAAGCTATGATTTTAAACGTAATATCCATGCAAATACTGAATTTACAGCTAATATTAGCTATCAGAATCGTCCGTCAGAATTCTCGCAGACAAATATTACCGGCGGAATGAATTATACATGGATGGTTAACCGAATCACACACCGATTTGAGTTGTTTAACCTGAGTTATGTTTATTTTCCATTTATCGACCCTACTTTTCAATCTAATTATATAGATCCCGGATACTATAATAAATACAATTACAAGGATCATCTGATAATGCGCATGGGTTACAATTATTCATATAGTACATTTAGTCAGAATCGACCGTTACGAAACTACATAAGTCATAATTTTAATCTCGAGTCGGCCGGTAATTTTTTGTATTTGATGAATAAAATACTCAAAACTAAAAAAGAAGATGATGGGTATTATAAAATATTCAATGTAAGATATGCGCAATATGTAAGGGGTGAATACAATACATCTTATAATCAGATATTTGATAAAAACAACCGTATTGTATATCATTTAGGGATAGGAGCAGGGCTGCCTTTCGGTAATGCTGATATTATACCCTATGAGCGCAGGTTTTATAGTGGTGGTGCTAATAGTGTAAGAGGCTGGAGCGAAAGTCGTTTAGGTCCGGGTGTTTATCAGAGTTCTAAATCTGTACGTACCCGTGATTACAATCAGGTAGGCGATTTGAAACTTGACATGAACCTCGAATATCGGTCAAAACTTTTTTGGGTACTCGAAGGGGCTTTGTTTGTCGATGCCGGAAATATCTGGACTATCAAAAATTACAGTTCAGAGCAACCTGGTGGTCAATTTAAACTTAATACATTTGGCGAACAAATAGCCCTGGCTTATGGAATGGGAATGCGTTTTGACTTTTCGTTCTTTATTTTCAGATTAGATATGGGTGTACGAATGTACGACCCGGCTAGGGATGTGAATGATAGATGGAGACTCGGGCCAAAATGGGGGCAGGATTTTGCATTCCATTTAGCAGTGGGATATCCTTTCTGATTACTTACAGTGTAATGTGCTTTGCACTTGCAGCTGTTTTTAGAAAAATGGAAGCAGATGCTGCAAATTTATCGGTCGACTCTGTAGTGTAATACGCAATTTCACCATTTTTTGAGCACTTTGCGTTTATTCCTGGATGTCTTTGGAGGTAATCTGCCAGACTATTGGCTACAATCTCACCCTGCGATATAATCTGAATGTGTTCGGGAGTATATTGCTTGATTTTTTGAATAATAAGTGGATAATGGGTACATCCAAGAATTATCGAATCAATTTTCTCATCTTTTTTTAATAGATTATGTATATTCTTCTGAATAAAATAATCTGCTCCTTCTGAATCATGTTCATTGTTTTCAATCAGAGGCACCCAAAGCGGACATGCCTCCGAAGATACAACAATTTCCTTGTGCAACTTTGCAATTTCCAATGGATATGATTCCGACTGTACAGTACCGGGAGTTGCCAGCAATCCAACGTGTTTTGAATGCGTAATTTCGCCAACGGCTTCAACGGTAGGTCGTATAACTCCAAGTACACGTCTTTCGGGGTCAATTAGAGGTAAATCATTTTGCTGAATAGTACGTAAAGCCTTGGCTGATGCTGTATTACAAGCCAATATTACCAAGTGGCAACCCATTTCAAAAAGTTTACGTACACACTCCAGGGTATAGTTGTATACAACTTCGAATGATCGTGTTCCGTAGGGGGTTCGGGCGTTGTCACCTAAATAAATATAATCGTATTCAGGCAATTTTTCTCTTATTTTTTCGAGAATTGTAAGCCCCCCATAACCTGAATCAAAGATTCCAATTGGTCCGTAGTTTGCAATATCAAAGTCCATATCCATAACTCATAACTTAATTCATAACTCAATACTCTGTACTCAAAACTATACTTAGTCCATCATCTGGCCTGAATTATCACTCATTTGTATCATACGGTCGTATTCAGCTGGCGTTAAATCCATAAAATAGAAATGGCTAGGGTTCATAACGTTACCATTTAAATGTACTTCGTAATGCAGGTGAGGACCTGTTGATTTGCCGGTATTTCCAACTTCGCCAATAACTTCACCCCGCTTCACTTTTTGTCCATTTCGCACCTTTATTTTACTCATGTGTCCGTAAAGTGTTTTATAGCCAAATCCGTGACTTATTTGTACACAATTGCCATAGCCCTGCTGCCAGCCCGTTGAAATCACCGTACCGTTTCCGGTGGCAAAAATGTCGGTGCCAATTGACGCCGCAAAGTCCATTCCGGCATGAAAACGTCTGGTTCGATATACAGGGTCAATACGCCAGCCGTAACCGGAGGCCATTTTTTTCAGGTCTTTATTCATTACCGGTTGAATAGACGGTATGCATTTGAGCATTTCATCTTTATTTTTGGCCAATTTTACAAGGTCATCAAACGAACGGGATTGAATATAAATCTGCTTACGTATCTCGTCCATTCTTTTAGTAGTATTCGATACAATTTCAGAGTTAGTCATCTCACGTAATTGTTCATAATATTCTGTATTGGCTACCGTTGCTTTTCTTACTTCCAAAGGAATAGGTTCAGCCTGAAAAACTACCCTGTATAAGTTGTTATCACGCTCTTGTAAATCAGTCATTACTTCCTGTGCTTCATCGAGTTGCCGTTGAAGTAACTTATATTGAGCCATCATTCGACTTTTTTCAGCGCTCATTTGCTTGGCCTCAGGCGATTCAAAGGTGGATACAAATATAAAAAAGAAAAGTGCTCCCAAAGAAATTGCCGAAAATAAATGAATGAAAATTTGTTTCACTTTCGAAGTAAAACTCTGAATGATTGGCTCGTAATTAAGAGTATCGGGGTTGAAGTGAAACTTTATTTTTTTTGACATGAAATGTAAATCGTAGTGTTTTATTCGAAAATAGGGATAAAAATACCGTTTTTATCGTAAAAGTAAGGAGATTTCATATATTTATCATCCAAACATAAACTTTTAATACCAGTTTTGATGCAAAAATAATAATTTTGAAGTACTTTTGCAGTCCGAATTTGATATTATTAACCCAAAGACCCCTAAATCCCCTTTTGGGGTTAGGGGGCGATACGTAGAATATAAAATGACTTCACAGGAAATTCGTCAATCATTTCTCGATTTCTTTGCCTCAAAAGGCCACAAAATTGTGCCTTCGGCTCCAATGGTTATTAAAGATGATCCCACGCTAATGTTTACAAATGCAGGGATGAATCAGTTTAAAAACATTATTTTGGGCAATGACCCCATTAAATATCCACGTGTAGCCGACTCGCAAAAATGCTTGCGTGTAAGCGGTAAACACAACGACCTGGAAGAGGTAGGACACGATACCTATCACCACACCATGTTCGAAATGTTGGGCAACTGGTCGTTTGGTGATTATTTTAAGAAAGAAGCCATTGAATGGGCATGGGAATACCTGACTGAAGTCCTGAAACTGGACAAAAATCGCTTATATGCCACCGTATTCGAAGGCTCACCTGCTGAAGGATTAGGACGCGACGATGAAGCGGCCGAAATCTGGGCGCAATTCCTGCCTGCCGATCGTATTATTAACGGAAATAAAAAAGATAATTTCTGGGAAATGGGCGATACAGGTCCTTGCGGTCCTTGCTCTGAAATCCATATTGATATTCGCCCTGATAGCGAACGTGCTTTGGTGGATGGATTGACTCTGGTAAACGAAAGCCACCCACAGGTGATTGAAATCTGGAACAACGTATTCATGCAGTTCAACCGCAAAGCCGACGGTTCGCTCGAAGGACTTCCTGCAAAGGTAATTGATACCGGTATGGGCTTCGAGCGCTTGTGTATGGCTGTACAGGGAAAACTATCCAATTACGATACCGACGTATTCACACCTATCATTGGAGCTATCGGCACTGTTTGTAGTGCAGAATATGGCCAAAACGAAAAAACCGATATCGCCATGCGCGTTATCGCCGATCATATCCGTACCATTGCTTTCTCAATCACCGACGGTCAGTTACCTTCAAATGCTAAAGCCGGTTATGTAATTCGTCGTATTTTGCGTCGTGCTGTACGTTATGGTTATACTTTTTTAGACCAACGTCATGCCTTTATGTATAAGTTAATCGATACGCTTTGCGATGTTATGGGCAAAGCATATCCGGAACTGTTGGTACAAAAAACGTTGATTGAAAAAGTAATTAAAGAAGAAGAAGAATCGTTCCTGCGTACGTTAGAAACTGGTATCCGCCTACTTGACAAAGTAATGGACGATGCTAAAAAGGCTAACAAAACCGTCATTGCCGGTAAAGATGTATTTACCTTATACGACACTTTTGGATTTCCGTTAGATTTGACAGAACTAATTTTGCGTGAGAATAGCTTCACAGCTAATATCGACGAGTTTAATGCTGAAATGCAAATTCAAAAGGACAGAGCACGTAATGCTGCCGCTGTAGAAACCGGCGATTGGGTTATTGTTCGCGAAGGCGACAGCCAGTTCGTAGGATATGACTTTACGACTGCTGATACTGAAATTCTTCGTTACCGCAAGGTGAAACAAAAGAATCAGGAATACTATCAAATCGTTCTTTCGAATACACCTTTCTATGCCGAAATGGGTGGTCAGGTAGGCGATACCGGTGTTCTGAAATCAGACAGCGAAACTATCGAGATTATCGATACTAAAAAAGAAAATAACCTGGCGGTACATATCGCCAAGAAGTTACCTGCTGACGTTACTGAAGCATTTACGGCTATTATAGACGTTGAAAAACGTCGCGCATCTGAATGCAATCATTCGGCAACTCACTTGCTCCACGAAGCTTTGCGCGAGGTATTGGGCACACATGTTGAACAAAAAGGTTCGTTCGTAAGCCCAGAGTCATTGCGTTTCGACTTCTCGCATTTCCAGAAAATGACAAAAGACGAACTTCGCGCCGTAGAAGCATTGGCCAACAAAAAGATACGTGAAAACTATCCGCTACAGGAACGTCGCGAAACACCTATAGCCGAAGCTCAGGCAATGGGTGCGATGGCTTTGTTTGGCGAAAAATACGGCGAAACTGTTCGTGTGATTCAGTTTGGTAGCTCGGTGGAACTTTGCGGAGGAACCCATGTGGCTTCTACCGGCAATATCGGACTGGTACGCATCGTAGCCGAAAGCTCGATTGCCGCTGGAATCCGTCGTATCGAAGCTATTACAGGTAAGGCCGTTGAAGACTTACTGGACAAACAACAGGACACTCTGGCTGAAGTTAAAGAAGTGCTCAACAACGCACCAGATGTGCTGTCGGCCGTACGCAAACTCAGCGATGAAAATGCTGAACTACGCAAACAGGTTGAAGCTTTCGTTCATGAAAAAATAATGAGCTTACGAGATGCCTTGCTTGCCAAAGCTGCAGATGTTAACGGTGTGAAAGTAATCCGCTACGAAGGCGCACTGACTGCCGATCAGGTAAAAACGCTGGCATTCCAGATTCGCAATATACGTAGTGAGAAACTATTTTTCGTAGCAGGATGTGTAGTGGATGGTAAACCATCGCTAACTGTACTATTGAGTGATGATTTAGTTAGTGCTGGCTTAAACGCAACCAACATTGCTCGTGAAGCAGCCAAAGAAATTCAGGGTGGCGGTGGCGGACAAGCTTTCTTTGCCTCGGCGGGTGGTAAAAACCCTGCAGGAATACAAAAGGCTGTTAAACTGGCACTTGAAGCACTTAAATAACCAATAAAAAAAAGTTGTCCGTAATTCCCGGACAACTTTTTTTATATTTGGAAATAGTGATTACAATTCTTTTTTGCTGTGTTTCAGTACTTTTGCGTCGGTGTAAAAGAATATCTCCTCTGCCATGTTGTTACAATGGTCACCAATACGTTCAAATTTGCGGAAAATACTTAATAGCTCCATGCATTCAAATGCTCTGTCAGGATTATCTTTTATATATTCAGCAATTTTTATTGTTGCATTTTTGTTTATTTCGTCTACCAGATAATCTTCGCTGAAGATGTTAGCCGCAACCTGAGGTTTTTCGTTCTCAAATGCCTCCAAACTAAGTGTCATCATGGTGTTTACATGCTTCACCATATCGTTTAATTTCGTATCGCTAAATACACCTGCATCAAGAATAATTGATGGGTTAGCAATCAGAATTCGTGAAATTCCATTGGCAAAGTCGGCAATACGTTCTAAATTTGAATTTATTTTTAGTACAGCCAAAACAAAACGCAAATCAATTGCAACAGGTTGGTGCAAAGCAATGATATTTTCGCATGCACTATCAATTTTCAACTCGTAAGCATCGATTTTTTTCTCACGCATTGAAACCTGCATAGCAAGTTCTTTATTAAACGAAAGAATAGCTTCGCCGGCATTGTAAACCTGCGATATGGTCATTCGCCACATTTCTAAAATATCATGGCGTAATGCTCCTAATTCTTGTTCAAGGTGTCTCATATTATTGGGTTGTGTTTTTGTTGTTGATTCTTAGTTAATTCTATCCAAAACGTCCTGTAATGTAGTTTTGTGTTGAAATTTCAGTTGGGTTGGTGAAAATTTTAATTGTATCGTCAAACTCAATCATTTCACCCAGATAGAAATAGGCCGTTTTGTCGCTCACACGCGATGCTTGCTGCATGTTGTGTGTTACAATCATTATGGTGTATTGCTTTTTTAATTCGTGAATTAAGTCCTCAATCTTTGCAGTTGAAATGGGGTCGAGTGCAGAAGCAGGCTCATCCATTAATACTACTTTTGGCGAAATGGCTAATGTGCGGGCAATACACAAGCGTTGTTGTTGTCCGCCTGATAAAGCAAATGCTGATTTGTTAAGTTTATCTTTTACCTCATCCCAAAGTGCAGCGGCTTTAATCGACTCAACCACACGTTCTTCGATAAAGTTTTTATCACGAATACCATTTACTCTTAATCCATATGCAACATTTTCGAAAATAGTTTTTGGAAATGGGTTTGGCTTCTGAAAAACCATTCCAACTTCTTTACGCAATTCATCGACATGAACACCGGGCGCATAAATGTCTTTACCTTCAATTTTTACTGAACCGGTAAGTTTTGTTCCGTCAATCAGGTCGTTCATGCGGTTTAGTAATCGTAGAAAAGTGGATTTACCACAACCTGAAGGACCAATCAATGCTACTACTTTGTTTTTTTCTACTTCAATGTTGATGTTTTTAAGGGCGTGAAAATCGCCATAATAAAAATCAACGTTTTTTGCTTCTACTGTCAGCATATGTTTTTTGTTTTATAAATCTTGTTTGTATTTGATGTTGAAAATCAAATTAATTCATTTTTACTTTTTTCGAGAAATAGGAACGAAGCATGCTCGCTAATATGTTTACTATCAGTATAATCAGAATAAGTACAAAAGCCGTTCCGTATGCCATTCCGCGCGATGCTTCGATATCTGTACCGCTGGTTGAAATTACATATAAATGATAAGGAAGTGCCATTACCTGATCAAATATACTGTTTGGTAGTTGTGGCAAAAAGTAGGCAGCTACAGTAAAAAGAATTGGAGCAGTTTCACCTGATACCCTACCGATTGATAGAATTAATCCTGTAATTATGTTTGGGAATGCCATTGGTAAAACTACTTTCTGTATTGTTTGTAATTTTGTTGCTCCTAAAGCCAGACTACCTTCTCTGAAAGATTTGTCAATTGCTTTCAAAGCCTCTTCTGTTGTACGAATTACCAAAGGTAATGATAATAAACCAAGAGTTAATGATCCGGCCAAAATTGAATCGCCAAAACCCATTGTATTAACAAAAAGCGACATACCGAATAAACCGAATACTACCGATGGTACACCACTCAGATTATTGGTCATAATGCGTATAAATGATGCCAGTTTATTGTCAGTAGCATATTCGTTCATATAAATTCCCGACATAATACCAATCGGAAAACTAAACAAACTACTTCCTAATACCAAATAGAATGTACCAACTATTGCCGGAAAAATTCCACCTTTTGTCATTCCCTCCTCTGGAGCAGAACTAATAAATTCCCAATTTACCACACTTATTCCTTCCCGAATAATGAAACCAAGGATAAGTATCAGGATGCCAACCACTGAATAACTCATTAATTTAAACAGTGTAAAGGCTATTGCTTGTGTTAATCGTTTATTTTGCATATTTTTTCTTCGAAATAAATTCAGCGCTAATGCTTAAAACTAGTGTAATGACAAATAAAATTGCTCCTAAAGCAAACAGGGCCATATAATGTCCGCTTCCGGCAGGAGCTTCTCCTAATTCAGCAGCGATAGTTGCTGGTATTGTACGTACTGGTTCCAATAATGTGTGAGGAATTACAGCAGCATTTCCGGTTACCATCAATACGGCCATGGTTTCACCAATTGCACGTCCGATACCTAAAACTGCTGCAGAGAGTAGTCCGGATTTTGCATAGGGTATTATCACTTTATAAATGGTTTGCCAGTGTGTGGCACCAAGTGCCAAACTTGCCTCTTTCATTGAGCGGGGTACAGTTCGCATGGCATCTTCGGCTACAGTTATAATTGTAGGCAGTGCCATTATTCCCAAAACAATAGAACCTGCAAGTGCTGTTTCGCCAACGGGCAGGCCGAATGATGTTTGAAGAAATGGGACAATTACTACCAATCCGAAAAATCCATATACTACTGATGGTATTCCGGCAAGTAGTTCAATAAGTGGTTTTAATACGTTTCTTACACGCATAGTGGCAATCTCGGCCAAATATACTGATACTGCTAATCCAAAAGGTAAAGCTAGCAATATAGCACCCAGGCTTACCCAGAACGTACCTAATATCAAAGGTAGTAAACCATATTGTGCTGATGGTGTAGAGGTTGGATACCATTCGCTCCCGCCAAAAAAGTCACCGGGTTTTATTGTTTCATGGTCAAAAAGCACACCTTCAAAGTTTTTTGCTACGTATTGTTTAGGTAGAAAGAGAATAATTCCGGGTGTTTTTGCAGTTAGTTCACTGGCTTTAGCCGGAATGTGCTCAAATTCGGCTCCCAATTCTTCTTCAGTATAATAATTGGTCATGTCGCTTAATCGTACCAATTCAATTGCTAAATCTTCGCCACCTACTTCACTCCAATTGGTGATTTCGCTGTCAAAAATTTCCTTAATCTGATAAGAAGAAAGATGTTTTACTTTATTTTCTTTATTAAGTGCCAAAACATAACCTTCTTCTACAACTGGAGTATTAAATAATCCGGATGCTTCCTTAAAAAGGAAGATTACAATTAATAATATGGTAATACTTGTAATACTCCCACTTATTAGTAAACTGCCCTCTACT
>RRZT011037375.1_pt1 | contig 11900 bp, 8 predicted proteins | sample 2165551 | NCBI WGS metagenome assembly RRZT01 (sample SAMN10456910, study PRJNA506462) | wastewater metagenome | biome: wastewater; feature: sludge; material: wastewater sludge; isolation source: wastewater sludge with Escherichia coli K12::gfp cells carrying plasmid... | place: USA: Moscow, Idaho ... | reverse complement strand
TAATATAAAACGTAATATCTTTAATAGGGAATATTGGACTTATAAGTGAGATTTGTTTTGTAGTTTGATGGTTTTTATTTCGTACTGTATATTTTGAATTTGATTGGTAATAAAAGCCTGTATGAATAATAAAAACGTAATTGCATTTTAGTGATTAGAAGATTACGAAGTGCGTGTACCATTCATGTTGGGAATATGCTATATACCCAAAGCTATTAAACGTAAATATAAAAGATAAAATACGGTGGAACTTTTTCAGACGAATTTTTCGCATTTTTTCGCTCGCGCTGGGATAACGTTTTTACTCCAAAATCATTGTAAATCGAAAAAAAAGCTCATTGTTGATGATATTTCAGGCTATACATTAACTAAGAATTTGATTGAGTGCTGAAAATTTGACTTTTGTTCGCATGATTATCTATTAATTTACTTGCATCATTAAAATAAACCATAGTAGTTTTTATGTCAGTATGGCCGAGTAATTTTGATACTGTCAGTAAATCTGTTCCGGAAAGAATTTGTAATGTACCAAAAGTATGTCTTGAAGTATGAAATGTGATGCGTTTATTGACTTTTAGTTTTTCTATAAATTCTTTGAGGTGTCTACCTACCGTTTGAGGGCATAGCTGAATTTCAAAAACATATTTATCCGTATTTATATTTTGCTTTCCATTGCTGAATTCTAATAGGGTGGCTGCTGCCCAAGGAGGAATTATACCTATTACTGAATCCTTTGTTTTTATTTGACTTTTGATGAATCGCTTTTTGTCCCAGTCGATATGAGACCATCTTAAATCTAATATGTCCGATATTCTTAATCCGGTATAGCAAGCAAGTAAAAACATTTGTAATGAAGCCCGTTTTGTTGATTTGACCTTGTATTGTGGTAAAATTTTTCTCAGGGCGACTAACTCTTCAAACTCTAAATATTCTTCCCTAACTTTAGCTTTAGGCATCTTGAATTGTAGGTATGGATTTTTGATATTTATATCATGATTGATCATGTCTAAAATGACAGCACGTAAATTTTTATGCTTATTTTCACGACCTCCATCTTTATTGTTTTTGACATCTCGTAGAAAGTCATCAAAAGATTCTATGAAATTTAAATCTACATCCTTTATTTTTAAATCTGGAGAAAATTCCTTGAGCCTTTTGTAAGTACCTTCATAAATCCTTATAGTGTCTTTGTCCTTTTCCGCCTTTCGTTTTCCCTCTACGAATTTTAAATAGTAATCATAGAATGAAGTATTCTCAGGTTTGATTTTCCTTTTGTTGTTATAAAAGTCTTTGACGAGTTGGATTGACAATTCTCCACCTGTTGCAAGTTCGGTAAGTAAGTGCGTTTCTATTCTTACTTTCTCATTTTGTATGACTGTAAGCAACGGATTATTTTTAGGAAGTTGTTTATTTGAATCCCATAATTTTCGGTCTATTTCATGACCAGTAGGAATTTTTGTTTCTTCCCCCATTACACGAATTCTTAAATGAATTGGAAACTTGCCATTTTTGAGTGGTTTGTCTGTCCTTATACAAGGGTTTACTGAAAAAGGCTTCATGTAGTTGTTTATTAATTCATGGGCTAAATTAATAAAGATATTGGGAATACAAAGCGAATAAAGAAGAAAATCTTTGTATTTGAATTCAGGGTGGCTTAATTGTGGACTATTTATTTTCCGCCCCTATTTCCGCCTTAATGAAAAAAAAGAAAGCTCTAAGTAGCTTATTTAAACATACTTAGAGCTTATCTTTGCGGTATGGACGGGACTCGAACCCGCGACCCCCTGCGTGACAGGCAGGTATTCTAACCAGCTGAACTACCACACCGTGGAGCAATTGTGTTTCTCAATTGCGGTGCAAAGATACGGCAAAATTTTATATCTGCAATAGTTTTGTGATAAAAATGTCAACTTTTTTGAAAATATTTTTTCATGCACTGATAATGAAAGTGTTAGTCAGAGTGCTTCAGAAGGCTATTTTTACATCAAATTGAAAAGCAAATTCCGTCTTTCGGATGAATTTGTTATCTTTGCATTCCGTTTATTTAAAAACTGAAAGAAATGAATCAACATGAGAATACGGCCACGCTTTTAATTCACTGTCCTGACAGACCTGGTATTTTGGCCGCGGTGACCGAGTTTATTAATCAACACAAAGGAAATATATTATATCTCGACCAATATGTAAACCGTGAAGAGTCGGTTTTTTTTATGCGTATTGAATGGGATTTGTCAAATTTTCAGATTCCTAAGGATAAAGTAGAGGAGTATTTCCAGACCTTGTTAGGCTTACGTTATGAAATGAACTTCCGTTTGTATTTTTCGGACGCTAAGCCACGCATGGCCATTTTTGTTTCAAAAATGTCGCATTGTTTGTACGATTTACTTTCGCGCTATGCAATGGGAGAGTGGAATGTGGAAATACCTGTCATTATCAGTAATCATCCCGACATGGAGCATGTAGCCCGTCAGTTTGGTATTGAGTATCATTGCATACCTGTTACAAAAGAAACAAAACCCGAGCAGGAAGCCAAACAATTAGCCATATTAAAACAGCATAATATTAATTTTTGTGTATTAGCTCGTTATATGCAGGTACTTTCGGCCGATTTTATTAATCATTATCCGAACCGGATTATCAACATCCATCACTCTTTTTTACCTGCTTTTGCAGGCGCTAAACCCTACCATGCTGCTCATGCACGCGGTGTGAAAATTATCGGAGCTACAAGTCACTATGTAACCAGCGATTTGGATGCGGGGCCAATTATTGAACAGGATGTAACGCATATCTCGCACAAAGACACCATTGAGGAGCTGGTGCGCAAAGGTCGTGATTTGGAGAAAATTGTATTGTCGCATGCAGTTGAAAAACACATTGAACGAAAAGTTCTTACTTATCAGAACCGAACAGTAGTTTTTCAGTAGAAAATAAATATTTATATTTGCAGGTTGCTTTTAAAATGTGCATACGTTTTAGTAAGCAACCTTTTTTGTGTTTAATACTGAAAAACAAATTTAAATGGAAGTTACCCGTTTATTCGATATTCTCGATAATTATCTTGAAACAAGGCCCGAACAGGATACTGCTTTGGCAGCAAAACGCAATGGCGAATGGCGCCGGTTCAGCATTCAGGAATATATTCAGCTTACGAATGCCATCAGTTATGGCTTGCTGAAACTAGGTATTACCAAAGGTGATATGGTTGGGTTGGTTAGTGGCAATCGTCCGGAGTGGAATATGATAGATTTTGCCATTATGCAAATAGGCGCTATTTCGGTGCCTATTTATCCCACAATAAGCAAAGAAGATTACCGCTATATTTTAAAACATGCCGAAATGAAAATGATTTTTGTGGAAGGCAGGGAGTTGATGAATAAATTGCAGGATGTTTTTGCCGAGGTAAAAACGCTGCAATTTATTTACACTTTTGTAGATCAGCAGGCCGGTTTTCCGTATTTGGACCAGTTGATAGCTTTAGGTAATGAAAATCCACAACCTGAGACATTGCAAGAATTAAAACAAAGCATTGGAGCTCACGAGATGGCTACCATTATATACACTTCGGGTACTACGGGTAACCCCAAAGGTGTAATGTTATCGCACAGTAATGTCGTAAATCAGGTGAAAAATGTTGCTCCAATTCCGCAGGCATGGAGCAATAAAGCGTTGAGTTTTCTTCCGCTTTGTCATGCATATGAGCGCATGCTGGTTTATTTATATCAATATCTGGGTATGTCGGTGTATTATGCTGAGAGTTTGGCTACAATTGCAGATAATATCAAGGAAATTAATCCAACAATGATGTCGGCAGTGCCACGATTGCTTGAAAAAATTTACGATAAATTGTTTCTGTCGGGTAAAAAACTCTCGTATGTACAACGTAAACTCTATTATTGGGCTTTTCATTTGGCAACGAAGTACCAGCTTGAAGGGCGTAGTAATTGGTACAATGCTCAGTTGCGTTTGGCCGACAAGCTGATTTACAGCAAATGGAGGGCAGCTATTGGTGGTAATTTCGACATAGTCGTATCAGGAGGTTCTGCTATTCAGCCACATATTGCATCATTCTTTTCGGCTATAGGCATGCCGGTATTCGAGGGCTATGGCTTGAGCGAAACTTCGCCGGTGATATCGGTAAGTCAGCGGGGCGATAACGGACGAAAATTCGGTACTGTTGGGTTGCCTTTGCCTGGTGTAGAAGTGAAAATTGGCGAGCGCGACGAAATTATTTGCCGAGGTCACAATGTGATGTTGGGTTATTATAAAGATGAGGTTTTAACCAACGAAGTGATTGATGCCGAAGGTTGGTTACATACCGGCGATACGGGCAGGTTCACTAAAGAAGGGCAACTAATTATTACCGGACGTTTGAAAAGTATTTTTAAAACATCGTTTGGAAAATACGTTAACCCACAGTTAATCGAATCGAAATTTACAGAATCACCTTTAATCGAGAATATGATAGTGTTGGGTGAAAACAAGAAATTTGCCGCAGCACTAATTTCACCCGATTTCGCCTACCTTAAATCGTGGTGTTCCAAGCATAAAGTAAGTTGTGCTACTAATGCTGAAATAATCGAAAATCCGATGGTGGTAAAGCGTTTTCGCGAAGAAGTGAAAAAATACAACGCACATTTTGGCGACTATGAGCAGGTAAAAAAATATCAACTTGTAGCCGACGAATGGACCCAGCCTGCCGGGTTTTTGTCGCCCACACTCAAAATTAAGCGTAATGTGATAGAAGCATATTATGCAGAGCAAATTGAAAAGTTGTTTGCGTGAAAATATAAAAAAAGACGGTTTCAAAAACCGTCTTTTTTTATATTGTATTAAGTTTTTATTTAGCCACCCTTTCGAGCCAATTTACCATTGCCAGCATAACAAGCATTGAGATGACGCATACGGTTACAAAAACAGTCCAGGTGACAGAGATTGAGATGTTTTCGTACATCATTGCTCCAAGGAATAACGATGAATTTCCAATAGCTGTAGCTGTGAGCCATCCACCCTGCATTAACCCCTGCATGTGTTGAGGAGCTACTTTGGATACAAATGACAGGCCAAGTGGTGAAATAAATAATTCAGCAATTGTTAATATAAAATAAGTTGCAAAAAGTAACCATGGTGTAATTCGTTCTGCATCGGGTAGTCCGCCCATAGCTTCCACATCTTTGAACAATGGTAGACCTAATGAACCGATTGACATTAAAGCGAATGCCGAAGCTGCAATTCCCATACCAATGGCAATTTTCTTTGGCGTTGAAGGTTCTTTTCCTTTACGTGCCAGGGCGCTAAATATGGCAATAACCAAAGGTGTAAGAAATACAACCAAAAACGGATTTATTGACTGAAATATTTCTACTGAGTTAAACACACCACCAAGTAATGTATAATCCTTAGCAAACATTGTAAGTGTTAATCCATTTTGATGAAAAGAGAACCAGAAGAAAATAACCACTCCAAAAACAGCCAAAAGTGCATAAATGCGCTGTTTGATTTCGCGAGCATCCTGTTTAATTTCTTCAGCTGAAATATTGTTTGTACTTTTTACTTTCGATTTCGGATTTGGTAAAATGCGTTTCGTTAACAGAAAAATCAACAATGAAATTGACATTGCAACAACTGCAGTCAGGAATGCATAGTGAAAGCCGGTATTGAACGCTTCAAGATAATTGTTCGCAAAATCAGTCAGATTAGCAGGTACATTTCCGTTCGAAACTGTGGTTGCTAATTCGGTGAAACGACCAGCTACAACATCTTCGGCCATTTTGCCATCTAAAAACTGATGACATAAGCCCGGAGCTTCGGCATTGTATTCAAATCCCTGCATCCGAACAAAGGTGTTGCGTACCCAGGTGGCTAAAAAAGGTGCAAACATAGCACCAATATTAATAAACATATAAAAAATCTGGAAACCAGAGTCACGTTTGCTTCGGTATTCATCGTTGTCGTACATTTGTCCGACAAGAGCCTGAAGATTTCCTTTAAACAATCCATTACCAAAAGCAATGACTAATAATGCTGCTAATGCAATGTATTTAGTGGTGATAAGTACGGGCATTGCTAATAAAACATAGCCTGTTGCCATAATTATCAACCCGGCTATAATTGTGCCTTTATAGTTTTGTGTACGGTCGGCTATAGCTCCGCCAACCAGTGCCAGTACATAAATTGCTCCGTAAAAAATGGAGTAAAGCACACCTGCTTCTGTGCCAGAAATGTTGAATTTCGACATCAAAAACAATGTCAGAATGGCCATCATTGTATAAAACCCGAAACGCTCGCCCATATTTGCTAACGCAGCAGGTATCAATCCTTTTGGATGTTTGCTTAACATAAAATTGTGTTTTTATTATATGGATATTAAATTAATTTCGCACACAAATATAATAAAAAAGCCCGATTTTCAATAATTATTCAAATATTGATAATGTCGGATGATTGACGTTTAAAGATTGAATGGCACAAATTAACTTTTATTATTAACAATCAGCCACTAGTACATCTGCGCTAAAAATTACCCATTATTTACTATCTTTGCATCACAAAATTTAAAAACCATTTGTAAGGTTCAAAAAATATGATTAAAATAACATTCCCCGACGGTTCGGTACGCGAATTTGCCAAAGGCACCACCGGACTACAGGTAGCTGAAAGTATCAGCTCACGATTAGCACAAGAAGTGCTTGCTATCACAGTAAACGAACAAATTTGGGACCTGTCCCGACCAATTGACACCGATGCAACCATACGGTTACACAAGTGGGACGATGAACAGGCAAAACATGCGTTCTGGCATTCGTCGGCACACCTTATGGCTGAAGCTTTGCAGGAATTGTATCCGGGCATTAAGTTCGGTATTGGTCCGGCTATCGAAAACGGTTTTTACTACGATGTGGATCCGGGTACAGCTGTAATCAAAGAAGCCGATTTAGCCACTATCGAAGCTAAAATGCTCGAATTAGCTGGCCGAAAAGAAGCCATTGTTCGGAACGATATTAGTAAGGCCGATGCGCTTAAAAAATTCAAGGAAAAAGGCGATGAGTATAAAGTAGAGCTGATAAATGATTTGGCCGACGGAACTATTACGCTATACTCGCAAGGTAATTTCACCGACTTATGCCGTGGACCGCACTTGCCAAATACTGGTGATATTAAGGCAATTAAGTTGCTGAGTGTGGCCGGTGCTTACTGGCGTGGCGACGAGAAACGTAAAATGCTAACACGTATATATGGTGTTACCTTTCCGAAAAAGAAAATGCTTGATGAGTATCTTGTTTTATTAGAAGAGGCTAAAAAACGCGACCACCGTAAAATTGGAAAAGAACTCGAATTGTTTGCTTTTTCCGAAACAGTGGGTAAAGGTTTGCCTTTGTGGTTGCCTCGTGGTACTGCATTGCGCCTGCGTTTGGAGGATTTTCTGAAAAAAATTCAACGTCGTTTTGATTATCAGCAAGTAATGACTCCACATATTGGTAACAAGCAGTTATATGTTACGTCAGGCCATTATGCTAAATATGGAAAGGACTCGTTTCAGCCTATACATACACCTGAGGAAGGTGAGGAATACTTGCTAAAACCAATGAACTGTCCGCATCACTGCGAAATTTACAAAGTAAAACCCCGTTCGTACAAAGACCTGCCTTTGCGTATGGCCGAATTTGGTACTGTGTACCGTTACGAGCAAAGCGGTGAGCTTCATGGTCTTACACGTGTACGTAGTTTTACTCAGGACGATGCACACATATTCTGTCGCCCCGATCAGTTGAAGGAGGAGTTTTTAAAAGTAATGGATATTATTTTCATTATTTTCAATGCTCTTGAGTTCGAAAACTTTGAAGCACAGATTTCGCTTCGCGACCCTGAAAACAAAGAAAAATACATTGGCTCTGACGAAAACTGGGAAAAAGCCGAGGCTGCCATTGTGGAAGCTTGTGCCGAAAAAGGATTGAAAGCTCGCGTGGAACTGGGCGAAGCGGCATTCTACGGACCAAAGCTCGACTTTATGGTAAAAGATGCCATCGGACGCCGTTGGCAATTAGGTACAATCCAGGTTGACTATAATCTTCCTGAGCGTTTTGAGCTTGAATATACAGGCGACGATAATTCAAAACACCGCCCTGTAATGATTCATCGCGCACCTTTTGGTTCGATGGAGCGTTTTGTGGCAGTGCTTATTGAGCATACTGCCGGTAAATTTCCATTGTGGTTAACACCCGATCAGGTAGTGGTGTTGCCTATCAGTGAGAAATTCAACGACTATGCATACGAAGTAGCAAAAACACTCAACAACGTTGATGTACGTGTTCAGGTGGATGATCGTAATGAGAAAATCGGACGTAAAATTCGCGATAATGAATTAAAACGTATTCCTTATATGTTGATTGTAGGCGAAAAAGAAGCCGAAAATGCTGAAGTGTCTGTACGTCGTCAGGGCGAAGGCGATAAAGGTACTATGTCGGTGGATGCTTTTGCTAAGTTGGTAAACGACGAAGTAAATGCATTGGTGAACAGATATTAACTAGACAAAAGAGCAAAGACAAAAGATTAAAGACGAAAGAGCAAAGATTTTGGCTTTGTAAAATGATAGAAAACCCCGTTTAGTGACTGCTAAGCGGGGTTTTGTGTTTTTGTGGAATTTAATTGATTTTTTTTTTATAAATTTATTGTTGTCTCATAAAAAATCGTTTACTTTGCATCACAAAGTACTTTTTATATGGACAAGCAATTAGAAGACATAAAAGTGATTCGGGACATGATGGAGCGTTCCACAAAGTTCCTATCGTTAAGTGGTATGGCAGGTGTAGTTGCAGGTACTACTGCAATAATTGGAGCAGCTTTTGCTTACTTTTTTCTATTGAGAAATCCTGAAGATACTGATTTAAACCGTTTTCAGGAAATAGTGATTTTAGTGGCCGATGCTTTAACCGTTTTAACTATTTCGCTAGGGTTTGGTATCTATTTGTCGTGGCGAAAGGCCAAAAAGCGCAATCAGAAGTTTATTACAAAATCGACGCTGAGTACTGTTTATAATTTATTATTGCCACTGGCTGTTGGCGGTATTTTTTCATTGATTTGTTTATATAGAGGTCAAATAGAATTGATAGCATCTGTAACACTTATATTTTATGGTTTAGGCCTTGTAAATGCATCAAAATATACATTTGAGGAAATTCACTATTTAGGAATTACAGAAATTATATTAGGTATCGGAGCTGCAATTTATTTAGCACACGGTGTTTTGTTCTGGACAATTGGATTTGGAGTATGTCATATCGTATATGGATTGATTATGTATAAAAAATATGATATGAAGTAATGGCTAACATTATATCACAATTAAATAAAGCATTTGATAGCCGCATTCGTTTAGGTATTATGTCAGTTCTTATGGTGAACGATTCGGTTGATTTTACGACTTTGAAGGACTTACTCGAATTAACTGATGGTAATTTAGCAAGTCATCTGAAAGCGTTGGAGAGTCTGGAATTTGTTGTTTCTGAAAAGCAATTTATTGGTCGTAAACCGAATACCTCTTATTCTATCACGATTCTCGGGCGTATGAAATTTCAGGAACATTTATCTGCATTAGAAAAATTGATAAAATAATTTTTTTGTCTATACACTTTGAAATGCAAAGTACTTTATATTTTAAATTTAAATTTATATTTTTATGGAAACAGTTGTTCAAAAAGCCGAAAAAATAGGCCAGTCTACTACAGTTAAGGCAATAATTATTGCTGTTATGTCATTGTTACTTCTTATTCCGGAATCGATGATTGAAAATTTAATTCGTGAAAGGGAGTTGAGAAGCATAGAAACTGTTGAAAAGATCAATGAAAAATGGAGTAATTCTCAACTTGTAAATGGACCGTATCTGGTTATTCCTTATCAGTTAAGAAAAACGGATGCAAGAAAAACTGAAATTATTGAAACTCATAAGATGTATTTGACACCTGAACAACTTTCAATAAAATCTCATTTAACCCCTGAGGTTCGGCATTATGGAATTTACAAATCAATTTTATATAAGAGTAGTATTGATTTAAAAGGAAAGTTTAAAAATCCGATTGCTTTTTTTCCATCAAATGCCGAAATAAAATGGTCGGAAGCTCATGTTCGAATTGGAATATCTGATTTAAGGGGGATTGCAAACAATATTGATTTTAAATTAAACGGTATTCAAGGGAAGGCAAATGCCGGAGGAATAAACGATGTTGTGGGCGAGGGAATGCAAATAGCGATTGATAATGCAGCAAGTCTGGTGTCAGCGTCTACATCAGCTTTTTCTTGTGCAATAAGGTTAAATGGCTCAGGTGCATTAAGTTTTATACCGGTAGGACGTAATACAAATGTGATGATGAGTGGAAATTGGAATTCTCCTGGTTTTATAGGTAGCTTTACACCTGAATATAATTTGGATAAAGATGGTTTTGCAGCCAAATGGAATGTTATTCATTTTAACAGAAACATACCGGAATATTGGACAGATAATGAAATGAAAACAGTAAGTGAATCATCGTTTGGGGTAAGTTTAGTTGATACAGTGGATCATTATCAGCAAAATATGCGTTCAGCAAAATATGCATTAATGTTTATTGGACTCACATTTATTGTTTTCTTTTTTGTTGAAATATTTACACGAAAAAGAATTCATCCAATTCAATATCTGTTAGTTGGCTTTGCATTAGTTTTGTTTTATAGTTTGCTTCTGTCACTTTCTGAGCAAATTGGATTTGGTTACGCATATTTAATATCTACTCTTTCAATAATCGGGTTGATATTGGTGTACGCATATAGCGTTTTCCGAAACATTACCCAGACTGCCTTTCTAGGTTTGGTTTTATCCGGATTGTATATTTTTATGTTTGTAGTGTTACAACTCGAAGACATTGCCTTGCTGATTGGAAGTATAGGCCTGTTTTTTATTCTTGCAATAATAATGTATATATCAGGAAAGATAAAGTGGTATAAACAAGATAATTAATTATTTCCTTTTAGTCAAGCTGTTGCAAATGTTGTTTATGCTTATAGTATTTCAGGGTACTATTAAATGACATTTGCGACAGTCTCTAAGTTCATTAAAATATCTATCAATTAAAATGCAATAAAAATATTCAAACCCGGATTTAAGATGTGTGAATATAGGCTTGAGTAAAATATATTTGCATTCAAATGATAATTAATACCGATGCTGGTTGATAAAAAATGCGTTTGAATAATATACTAAGTATTTTCAACTTGTTTTTCTTGATATTGTTTTCGTACATCTACTTTGTCTTACTAAACGGATTTGTTTTTTCATCAATTTTAAAAATGAGGTCGAAGCCGTTGCTGCGTGACGAACTTGTTAGCTGAAAGAAAAGGTATTTCATTAGTTCGTATTCAAGACGTAGGTTGTAACGATCAATATCGTTATCCTCAAGTTTACCAATATTCTGTTCGTAACTCACAAAAAGTTTATTGGTAATGTATTTGCCAAGTGTGATGGAGGCATTATCGAACGAGGCACTGTTTTGGAATTCTATATAGTTTATATTTAAACTTTTACCCAGTATTTTGGTAAGTTGTGATGAAACCAGTGATGCAGCGGCGCTTTTGGCTATTTCGCTGGCATCCAGTCCTCCGTTTTGGCTACCCACTGACTCGAGATTTGTTCCAAAAATAATGTATGATAGGGCGTCACCTTCACTTATAGGATCGTCTTCGAATGTAAAACTAATTTCTGGTTTATACATACGACCACCCACAAGCAAGGTTAAGTCGTGCTTTGCTCTTTGATTGTCGCGAAAACTATAGGTGGCTTCAATGTTTAATCGGGGATTGAGTTCTTTGCCTCCTTCAAAAGTAATTGTACCACTTTTAACCACAAATGCTTTTCCCATCATGCTGTACTG
>RRZT010730956.1_pt1 | contig 11900 bp, 9 predicted proteins | sample 2165551 | NCBI WGS metagenome assembly RRZT01 (sample SAMN10456910, study PRJNA506462) | wastewater metagenome | biome: wastewater; feature: sludge; material: wastewater sludge; isolation source: wastewater sludge with Escherichia coli K12::gfp cells carrying plasmid... | place: USA: Moscow, Idaho ... | reverse complement strand
CGATAATAAAAATCTTGTTGAAGAGGCTGGCTTTGATGAATATATCCGTAGGCCTTACACCGAAGAAGAGCTTTTAGAAAAAATAAGACCTTTTCTAAAATAACTCATCAAAACATCCCTTTCAGATGATTTCAATCATATAACTCTCTAATCCTTTTCATTTCTTTTGCATAAATCATTTGAACGTAATATCATGCGCAAACTACTCTTTGCAACCATCGCAACTTACACGATTATTTCGCTTACAGCATGCCAAAATAGAGGCATTGAGAAGAGCAACTCCACTTCAACTCCAACCAATATTGTCGTAAAAGATAGCCTGCTCACACCCGAGTTGCTGTTACAAATACCTCGAGTTGGTAACGTATCAGTTTCGCCTAACGGAAAGGAGATTCTTTTTACAGTTACAAAGGTTAATATTGATAAAAACAAAGGAGATTCTGAGCTCTACACCATGGCAACATCGGGCGGAAATCCAACGTGCATAAAAGATGCATCTCACTCCATTAACACGATTAAATGGGGTGTCAACTCCAACAATATCTACTATTTATCAGATATCAATGGCGTAAATCAACTATTTAAAATGGATAACAAAGGTAACAACGCTCAACAGTTAACCTTTGGATCGATAGAGATCGTGGACTATAAACTTTCGCCTGATGAATCCGCCATCATTCTAATCACACCTGTTCAAATAAAACCCCTTCCTCAAGAGCGCCATCCAGATATGCCTAAAGCAAATTTTAGAGTAGAAGAAGATGTTATGTATCGCCATTGGGACGAATGGGAAGATGGCAAATTTAACCACATCATCTTGGCCAGCCTGAAAGAAGACAAAATTAACCTTACTGATAATGATGTTAAAAACAACAAAAACTGTATCGATATCCTACACAATGAGCCTTTTGATTCTCCCGTTAAACCGTTTGGCGATATTGAAGAGATCACATGGACACCCGATGGCTCTAAAATCATATACACTTGTAAAAAACTAGAGGGCAAAAGATATGCTCTCTCTACAAATTCAGATCTCTACATCTACGACATAAACTCAAAAACCACCTCCAACTTAACACATGGAATGATGGGTTACGATAGAAATCCCGCGATCTCACCCGATGGAACCCTTCTAGCATGGGAAAGCATGGAGAGAGACGGATACGAAGCCGACAAAAACCGACTTTTCATCATGGATCTCAAAAGTGGCACAAAGGTCGATTACACCTTAGGATTCGATCAAAACGTAGCTAATTTAAATTGGGACATTGATAATAGAACAATATATTTTACTAGCGGAATTCAAGCTACAGAACAGATCTATGCTCTAAATACATCAAGCAAAGTCATCACAAAAATCACCAATGGCCAGCACGATTACAATTCGATATATCTTGAAGAGAACAACATAATTGGCACTAAAACCTCCATGAGTTCCCCTTCTGAGATATACTCTATTGATAAAAATAGTGGGAATGAGAAACGTTTAACCTATTTTACCGATGAAGTGCTATCCAAAATAAAAATGGGTAAAGTTGAAAAACGCTGGATTAAAACAACTGATGGCAAAGAGATGCTCACTTGGGTGATTTATCCTCCCAACTTTGATCCATCAAAAAAATATCCTACTCTACTCTATTGTCAAGGAGGGCCACAAGATGCAGTGAGTCAATTCTGGAGCATTCGATGGAACTTCCAACTTATGGCGGCTAACAACTACATTGTGGTGGCACCCAACAGAAGAGGATTGCCTAGTTTTGGGCAGGCGTGGAACGAACAGATTAGTGGAGACTATGGAGGTCAAAATATGCTAGACTACTTCTCTGCTATTGATTTAATAGCTAAAGAGCCGTTTGTGGATAGTAGTAATCTAGGCGCAATTGGAGCTAGTTACGGTGGCTTTTCAATTTATTGGATCGCAGGAAATCACAACAATCGATTCAAGGCTTTCATCTCGCATTGCGGAATCTTCAACCTCGAACAGATGTACTCAACCACCGAAGAGAGTTTCTTCACTAATTTTGATCTCAAAGGAGCGTATTGGGACACACAAAACAGTGCAGCTCAAAAAAGCTATAGCTTCTCGCCCCATAAATTTGTCAAAAACTGGGACACCCCTATTTTAGTAATTCATGGAGCTCAAGATTTCAGAATCCCCGAAGAACAAGGAATGGGAGCTTTCAATTCGGCTATACTAAAGGGAGTACCTGCTCGATTTTTGTACTTTCCTAATGAAAATCATTGGGTTCTCTCACCTCAAAACGGAGTTGTTTGGCATCGAGAATTTTATTCATGGCTTGATAAATGGCTAAAAAAATAGAACACTAAAAATAGGAGCTGCTTTAATTGTATATGCTTAAAAAACAAGCAATTAAAGCAGCTTCATCATTACAAGGAAGAGCTAGATGTTTACATCGGATGAACTAGAATCTTACAATCTCAATTTTAAAGAAGAGATCATTGGTAAATTTGGCAAAAGCTACATCGTAGAGTCAAAATTTAACAAGCAAAATTTCATTCTCAAAGAGATAACACATCCTTCTCAAATTGAATTTTTATCGCACGGTGGCGATCAAGTGTTAATGAATTTAAGCCATCCCTTAATCCCGAAAACAGAGAGAATTATATGGGAAGGATCAAAAAGAGCATTTATACTTCGCGCCTTTCATGAGGGTAAAGATTTAAAACAGATAATTTCAAACAGAAAAATCCACAACTCATTCTCCACTAAAGAGTTCGTTAATTACTTCATCCAACTTCTCGAAGCACTAGAATACCTTCATTGTCAAAACATAATTCATCAAGACATTAAACCCTCAAACATCATTATAAATAAGACAAACTGTTTTCTTATTGACATTGAACAAGCGCGCACAAGAAGTTATATTTCAATTAACAAAACGCCCTTTGCCCTACTCTACTCACCTCCCGAAATGGTTTTAAACTTTCAATCGTTAATCGACGAGCGGGCAGACATTTATTCAGTAGGTATATCTCTCTACGAAACAATTACGCGCAAAAGGGCCTTTGAAAACCAAGATCCAGAATTTACTATGAATCTGCAACTTACCTATCCCCTTACAAACAACCACAATATTGACAAATCACTCTTTGCAATTATTAAGAGAGCAACAATGAAAGGGCAATTCCCTAAACCGCCATCACTTCTAACTAAGAGAGAGATCGAAAACATATTATCATCGGGAATAAGCCAACGATATACCACAGCCGCAGAAATGAGATTAGCACTCATGAACTGGATTGACGAAACATCGCAAAAGAAGAGTTGGAAATTCTGGAAATAAGAGTTTAAATCACCATCAATTTCGAATAGTCGAAACCAAAACACAGATTATCTGTTTTAAAATAAAGTGGTTTAAAACCTAGTAACGCAAAACAGATGAATAAAACAATTATAATTACAGGAGCATCTTCGGGCATTGGCCGCGAAACAGTTAAATACTTTAGCCAAAAGGGGTGGAATGTAGCTGCTACAATGCGTAATCCATCAACAGAAACCGAGCTAACTAAACTACCGAATGTTACTCTTTACACCCTCGATGTAACCTCAAACGAAAGCATCAATATCGCTATTGAGCAAATTTGGACTAAATACAAAAAAATTGATGTCGTAGTAAACAATGCGGGATATGGGCTAATTGGAACATTCGAAGGTGCAACCGACGAACAAATCCAAAATCAATTTAACACCAATGTTTTTGGATTAATGCGTGTTACAAGAGCTGCTCTACCTCATCTTCGCCTCCAAGGCTTCGGACGAATTATAAACATATCATCAATTGCTGGAATTATATCTCTACCGCTCTATTCACTCTACAATGCATCAAAATTTGCAATAGAAGGATTTACAGAGTCACTCCACTATGAATTAAAGCAATTCAACATTAAAGTTAAACTAATAGAACCTGGGCCAATTGATACAAACTTCAACAGCAAATCAAAAATAGAAATTTGTACCGAATCTCTCCCTGAATATCAAGAATATGAAGATTGCGTAAACTATTTCTACAACAAAAACTTCGAAAACGCAGAGCATCCCATCGTAGTGTCAAAAAGAATTTACAAAGCCGCTACAACAAAGAGTAACAAAATTAGATATTCAGCGGGGTTACAAGCTCAACTATTTACTACTTTAGCAAAAATTATCCCTAACACATTTTTACGCTCTATTGTGAATTTTGTAACTCTGCACAAATGAAAAGTTATAGTTTCTTGATCTTTTTTGGAATTGTTTTATCAATACACCTATTAGTTAATTACTTCATTTACTACCGTGTAAGTGCAGGCCTATCTGAGACACCCAAACTTCTAATGGTCACAAAATGGATTCTTCTTCTACTAACACTCTCCTATCCTATTGGTCGATTTCTAGAAGGCGTTTGGTATCATCCCATTAGCAACACGCTCCATTGGCTAGGAGCCTTCTGGTTCTCAGGAATGCTTTACTCAATTCTTTTAATAATTGTATTAGATTTGCTGAGAGCCTCTAACCACTTTTTATCATTTATACCATCAAATTGGTTATCAGACTATGGGAACCTAAAGTTTTTAACAACAGTAACGATTGCCTCGCTCGTGATACTCATTACTTTAGGCGGCCATATAAATGCATGGAATCCAAGAATTTCAAAACACACAATCACGATTAATAAAAGCGGCACAAACCTAAAGAGTTTGAAAATTGTTGCAGCATCCGATATTCATTTAGGGACAATTATCGGACCCCGAAAAACGGCTAAACTCGTCAACACGATCAATTCACTTAATCCAGACATTGTTCTTTTTGCTGGAGATGTTATAGATGAAGATATAAAACCAGTACTCAAACAAAACCTTGGAGTAAACCTACTTAAATTAAAGTCAAAATACGGCACTTTTGCATGCCTAGGCAACCATGAATACATCGGCGGGGCAGAAAGTGCTGCAAACTACCTTAAAACGCACGGAGTAACAATTCTAAAAGACTCATCGACACTCATTGATAATAGTATATATATTATTGGAAGAGATGATAAAGACAAAACACGATTTTCTGGCTCACCAAGAAAATCTATAAGTGAACTAACAGACTCTCTTAATAGAGACAAACCGCTAGTGCTTCTTGATCATCAACCATTTAATTTACCAACAACGGCCGAAAATAAAATCGACTTACAAATTTCAGGACACACACACCACGGACAATTGTGGCCAATGAATTACATCACATCGGCAATTTTTGAAGTAAGCAGTGGGTTTAAAAAAATAGGAGAAAGTAATTTTATAGTCTCAACAGGCTATGGAACTTGGGGGCCTCCTGTTAGAATCGGAAATAGACCAGAAATTTTGGAGATAACACTAATTTTTAATTAATTTGAATTTAAAAAATTATGGAACCAAAATTACTTGGAGTTTGCCTCTGGATTGCACAAAAATTAGCACTTGATGTTAATATTATTAGAATAGGTTTCGCGGTTCTAACCATTTTAGGAATCGGAACTCCTATAATCGCTTATCTAGTAATATTTGTACTTCTTCGACTCAAATTCATCGAATAAAAACAATGCGTAGTGTGCTTATTCCGAACAGCACACTACGATTAAATATCTTTCAAATAGACTTCATTCTCCATGGCGCGAATCTTCTCGTCAAAACCATCCAAGATCGACTCAATTTTCAAACTATCGTCAACAGAAGAGTGCTCGCTGTTTGAAAAACCATTACTCTGAAGAACTTCTAAAACAGCACCAATGCTCAATTGATTTATATCATAAGCGGGCTGATAAAAGGTAGAGCCAGTATTATCATAATTTATCTCAGAGAGCAACTTACATTGCACGAGCTCATACAACACACTCTTTACTAACCTAATTGAGAGTTTCAATTCAATTGATATCTGTGAGGAGTTCAACGGAGGTTCACCAGCCTTAAAGTGCTTAACCAACTTATGCATAATTAAGAGTGAGACCAATCGCTTATATTTAAAGCTAATGCGCGAGGAATCAGTCTCATAAATCAAACTTCTAGCATTTTGATGTGCAAAGGCTACCTCCGCTCCAAAAAGCACAATTAACCAACTCATCTGCAACCACACCAAAAACAGTGGTAAAGCAGCAAAACTACCGTAGATAGCATTATAATTAGATACGCCAACTTGAAAATGGATATACCCAAACTGCAATAGTTGAAATAGAGTTCCAGCAATGACGCCACCAAACAGAGCCGAAGAGAACTTAACTCGTGCATTTGGCATAATAAAAAACAACATTGTGAAGCTTATCCACACTAAACTATATGGTATTAAATTAGCCAAAAAATAGCCAAATGAATTTAACACAGGTATTTCAGACAACTTCACACTAAAGAGAACGATAACACTTCCTGAAGAGACTAAGAAGAGTATGGCTACAAGCATGAGTGAGATATAATCACTAAACTTTCGAATAAAACTACGTGGTCTATTTATCTTCCAAATGTCGTTAAATGAAGACTCAATATTTCCGAGAACATTCATTACCGACCACAAAACCATGGCAAAACCCACTCCTGCAATCATTCCACCTTGAGTATTTTCGAGATATCTCATAGCAAAATCAGTCACCCATTTAGCAACCTCTTCATGTCCTTCCAATCGTGTAGCTAATTGCGACTCTAAACTCTTATCAAATCCAAATCCTTTAGCCAATCCAAAGGCCATCGCAGCAACAGGAACGACAGAGAGCAATGAATAGTATGTTAAAGCAGAAGCCTTATCCTGACACTTATCTCTAATAAACTCACGAATCGAGATAATAAATAGACGAATGAAGTTTATAACACTTGCACATGTAGTACCAATGCGCAAATGTGTAGGACTCCCATATACAAGATGAGAATACAAAGACTTAAAATCTAAAGCAAATTGTTTCATGGAATTAAAAGTAAAAGCAAGTCTATAAGCCGGGTTCTGTACCTCTTTTCAAAGGTGCTTATCATTTATCTAGGTCTGTAATCACTTACAAACTCAAGCAACCTACCCCTCTCAAAAACCATTTCTGGAAACAAGGCGAGCAACCTCGTGGAAACCCTTTGAGATGTATTTGGTCTTGCAACACATGATGCGTACAACTAACTTAGTTGCCTAAGCTATTGGTGAGCTCTTACCTCGCCTTTTCACCCTTACCGTAAACGGCGGTTGTTTTCTGTTACACTAATATGCCCTCACGAACATCTTCCCGTTAGGAAGCATGATGCTCTTTGTTGCCCGGACTTTCCTCTAATAAATAGCGATAAGCCGACTTGCTTTATGCTGCAAAGATAGTATTATTACTCGATTTTATATGGAGTATATTTAGATAACTCAACTAAAAATGCACCTTTGTAGCCATTTTGCTTAGCTCGTTCTAACTCACCTGACGAGTCTTTACCCAAAAACTCACCAACACAATAGCGGTAAATCTTATCTTTCATATAATACTCTTGAACAGTATCGTACTCCTTAAAATGGCTCAAATAGACTGGAAATCTAAATGCACTTAACTGAACAGTATATGTCTTATTTGGATCAATCACTAAAGCAGCATTGCTAGAAGACTCTCCTAACGAATAACGGTTAGTATTAACCACAAATGATTGTTCATACCCCAAAGCCTTAATACGTGCTAAATCATTAGTTGCTTCAGCTGATGTATTATATTCACCAACCGTATAACGAACAAACTCATCATTGCAATCCCACTCACGAGCTAACTCAATTTTAGTGAAGAAATTTGGATCAGTTGGCGACTCTTTTAGTGCAAGTATCTGTATTGCATAATATGGAGATGTAGCACTCTCAGTAGGAATAATTTTCTTAGTAGTACGCAAACCCTCAAGCTTATCTTGTGAGTAAAGTGATGCGACAATAAATATTAAGAATGCAGCAACTATTTTAATTCTCATAATTAACAAATCTTTGTTCTGAAGATACTAAATAACAAATCAAAAACTATTTCAACATGCGCCATACAACAACTTCAACGCGTCTATTTACTAAATGAGTCGCATTGTCGCAAGTTACACCACGTTTACATTTATTAATAATATATCTCTCTCCGTATGAACGAGGAATAATATTCTCATCTTGAACGCCCTTTTGAATCATCAGCTTCTCAATCTTTTCAGCCATTTGCTGCGAAGTATTAAGATTTGCCAACTTATCGCCTCGTGCCTCAGTATGACCATTTAATTTGATTACAATATTAGGATTTTTCAACATATAAGCAGCCAAAGCATCAATAGTTTTTTCACCCTCTGGTGTAATTTGAGTTCCAACATAAGGAATAACCATTCCACTTATATCATCTAAAACAGGATTATTGAAAATCGGAGTTAATGAAAAACCGCTCTTATTAAGCTCTTCAATCTCCATAATGTTAACAACCATCTTCTTAGCATTAAAATCGGTTCCTTTTGAAATCAAAATCTCAAACTCCCTATCTTCAACCCTTGAACCCTCTGGAATAGTTAAAGAGAATTTGCCAGAAGCATCAGATGTCGCAGTACCCACAACCATTCCAGTAGTTAAATCTTTAAGTTCAATTTTTGCGCCAGAAACTGGCGTGCCATTAAAAGTACTAATAATCGCAGCACTCAAAGAGGTAGGTAAAATAACTTTAGGTGCTTCAACCACAGGAGGCACAACAACCGGAATAACAACTGGTGTTTCAATTGGAGTTTCAACAGGACTCTCAACAGGTTTCTCAACAACAGGTTCTTCAACCTTTGGCTCATCTGTAGATAAGATATCTACAGAAAAAATCGCATCATTATTTCCAACTCCCAAACGAGTTGAAGACATAAAACCACGATTAGGGTTCGTCGGATCAATCACATAACCAAAATCGTCTTTTGTATCATTAAAAGGCTTTAACATATTGGTAATATTTCCCCATTTATCGCCATTTTTAGTAGCAGTATAAAGGTCCAATCCGCCAAAACCATTTCGTCCATCAGATGAAAAGATCAACACATTCTCTTTAGATATAAAAGGGAACACCTCATCTCCAAAAGTATTAATCTCAGAACCAGCATTCTTAACCTCACCTAAACTACCATTTTTACTTCTTTCACAATAATAAATATCCTTCCCTCCATATCCACCAGGTTTGTTTGAGACAAAATAAAGAAATCTATTGTCGGGAGAAACTGCAGGATGAGTACACGAATAAGTGTCATTATTAATGGGCAACTCCGTTTCATTACCCCAATCTTTTCCATCATACTCAACAGAAAAGACTTTTAAAATACTCTCCCCACCTTTAGCTCTAACAGCACGTGAATAATACATCATTGAGTTATCGGATGTAAATGAAATTGATCCGATGTGTGTTGGATATATTAATTTCTTAGAAAATATTCTTTTAGTAGGTTGAATTTTACCATCTACAATCTCAGAATAATATAAATTCAAAATTTCATATCCTTGCTTGTCAAGTGTCTTTTTACCACCCTCCTCCGAAGCTGAAGAGTAAACTACACCCCCTTTATAATATTGAATCCCAAATGACAATCCACCTGTATATAATTCTGACACGGGGTTAACACGAACATTTTGATTAAACATTTGGTTCTCTTGAGCCCATTTACAAGCAGCGATTAATTCATCAATTTGAGTTGGATTAGATCCAGCCTTCTTAGCCTTCTCATAAGCATCAATTGCACCCTCATAAAATCCGAATTTATGTGAAGCCAATGCAAATAAAAGAATCTGATCACCTTGTAATTTATCCTGATTATCGTTTAGAATTGTAAAGGCATTATCAATGTCATTTAAATTATAATAACATATAGCCTTATTAATAGTCGTTTGAACATCAAGTGTTAAGCCCTCAGCTTCGGCTTTCTTATAACACTCCATTGCTGCAAAATACTCACCTTTTAACAATAACTTATCTCCCTTTTTAGTGGTACTATTTTGAGCACACAAGCTACTACTTAACAGCGCAAATATAGAAAAGAGAAGTATAGATGTAATTTTCATATTGATAGTCTTTCAAAATCAAAAATAAATATATCAAAAAAAATTAGAAATACCTAATTGAACGCATTCCCGCGCGTTTATTTAATGAAAAATCATATTGCAAACCGATTTCATGAGTACCCGCCTTCGAAAAATGGTTAATATCAGAGAAGGTGAAATCAAATGAGTAACGCAGGGTAAATTGTCTGTTAATGATATAATCTGTTAAAAGAACGATATCATTTAAAGAGCGATAGGACAATCCTAACCAAAATCTATTAGCTAATAATGCCGAAACAGAAACATCAAATTGAATAGGAGAGCCATAAACCTGCTTGAAAAGAAGCGTTGTTTTCATTTGTGTTTCAATAATCTTATACAAATATCCGCCATAAATATACATGTGAGTATTCTTCATATCAAATGTACTCTTATAACCTTCATTATTAGGATCGAAATTATTATTCAAAAACTTTGGAATAGATAATCCAATAAAATATTTTTCAGCATAATAATAAGCTCCGAAACCAAAATTCACACCCAATTTGGAGTACTTAGCAGCAAAATTGGGATCTAAAGTGTTATCAAGAATAGCTTCGGTGCCATCATAAATGAAGGATTGTAAACCGGCCTGTAGTCCAAGAGACAATATATGACCCTTCTTTGCTATAGGCAACTTATAGGAACCTGCTACAAAAAAATCAAACGTATTAGAAAATCCAATATGATCGTTTTGAAACACCATACCAACACCAACAGGCGTATCATCAATTGGTCCATGAATGTTAAAACCATCGGTCATTGGCGCTCCTTCAAACCCAACCCATTGACTTCTGTGTACAATAAGTCCACTTAAAACATCCCTAGTTCCATTATACGCCGGATTTAACAATCCTTGATTGGCAATATAGTTACTATACTGTGCCTGATCTTGAGAGTAAGCCAACCCACTCCCAAGACAGAGAACAATTAGTATAAATAGCAGCTTTTTCATCTCTATGAAATAAAATCTAAAACAATCCAGAACAAATTACCTTCTCAACTCAATAAAACCGTTATACTCCTCTTTATTTAATACTCCATTTACATTGAAAGTAACCTTATAAATATAGAAGTATGTACCATTTGGCAACACATCACCAATAGATATGAGATTAGCATTTGCATGTCCATCCCACTTATTATCGTACGATTTATCTTTTGAACGATAAACAAGTGAGCCCCAACGATTATAGATCTCAAGTTCAGACTCCTCTGTACTATAAGCATATATAGTTGTTATCACGAAATAGTCGTTTATTCCATCTCCGTTTGGCGAGAATGCATTTGGTATCAAGAACGTACGCGATCCAATATCCTTGTTACCAACAAATATCCAAACTAATGCAGTATCAGCTCTATTAGGGACATCTTTATTTATAACAGCATAACGTATTGAATCCTTTCCAAAAAAGGTTGGAGACTTAACATATGTAAATAAACCACTAACGGAATCCAGAGAAATATCGGGATTTAATCCACCATGAACTAGGCGATAAACAATATTTGCTTTAGGATTAATTGCAGGGTCACCTTCAATATCAACACGACCTCTATCCATATAATCATTTAGTCCAACGGCAATCGAACCGATCAAGTCACTCTTGCCAAAACGAAGTGTATCATTATTCGCGACCAACATAGTTTCTAAAATGGTCGCAGTTTTATTGATTATAGCCCCACAATTATGGTCGTTAATAGCAAGGATATGATACATTCCAGCACTATCAGTAGGGAATTCGAGTGGCGGAGTAACAGCCAACGCACCAATAGAGAAGGTATCCACCCATGTTTCTATACGAGAATAATAGGTAGCATTTGTCTCGAATCCATCAATCAAAATAGTATCACCTCTAACACCCGTTAGAGAAGAGCGACTTCT
>RRZT010938174.1_pt1 | contig 11903 bp, 12 predicted proteins | sample 2165551 | NCBI WGS metagenome assembly RRZT01 (sample SAMN10456910, study PRJNA506462) | wastewater metagenome | biome: wastewater; feature: sludge; material: wastewater sludge; isolation source: wastewater sludge with Escherichia coli K12::gfp cells carrying plasmid... | place: USA: Moscow, Idaho... | reverse complement strand
TGACCGTCGTACCGTCGAGATAGTCGTCAACGAGGCGGTCCACCTCAGCGGCGGTGAGAAAGGTTTGAAGATGTTCAATCCTCCGCACCACGGTGCCCCGAGAATCCTCCATCGGGGCGGTTTCATGGCGCTGAGACACCCGGTAGACACCTCGCTTCCAACGCGTGAGCAGGGTCTTTAGGCGCGGGGTAAGGTTTGCGAACGTACTACGCAGGGACCCCGAGCGTGGTGAGGTTCGTGTCCGAACCTCACCACTTTTTTGTGCGCTACCCGGCTTCTCGCGTCCCGCTCGCGCCGGTTTCAACGACACCTGCCGCGGCCTCGGGTGGCAGCCTCTACCCATGCGCCGGCCTGCGCACAGCCCATCTCACGACCGCCCGGCTTTTCGCGATTCGGCGTCCAGCTCTCGCAATGGTCGTAGGCTCAGCACCGTTCAGGTCGCCAACCAACGGAGGTGGGCGGCTCTCCTCGATCGCAACGAAGGACATCGGCATGAGCACCACCCTCGAGAGACTTCCCCAGTACTCGCCCGAGGACGAGTCCCAGATCATCCGCAACAAGGCGGGAGTCCCTGTCGGGGTGAAGTCCCGTACGAAGTGGACACCCGCCAAGATCGCACTCTGGGTGGTGATCGCCCTCCTGGGCGGCTTGGGGTGGACGATGCTGGCGATCGTCCGCGGCGAGAACGTGAACACGATCTGGTTCGTCGTCGCCTCGGTCTGCACGTACGCGATCGGCTACCGCTTCTACGCGCTGTACATCCAGCGCCGGATCATGCGCCCCAACGACCTGAACGCCACCCCGGCCGAACGGATCAACAACGCCAAGGACTTCGAACCGACGCACCGCGTCGTTCTCTACGGTCACCACTTCGCGGCGATCGCCGGCGCCGGTCCGCTGGTCGGCCCGGTGTTGGCGGCACAGATGGGCTACCTGCCCGGCACGCTGTGGATCATCTTCGGCGTGCTCATCGCCGGCGCCGTGCAGGACATGCTGGTGCTGTTCTTCTCGATGCGTCGCGGCGGCCGCTCGCTGGGCCAGATGGCCATCGACGAGATCGGCAAGATCGGCGGCACGATCGCCCTCGTGATCGTCTTCGTCATGCTGATGATCGTCTTGGCGGTGCTCGCCATGATCTGCGTCAACGCGCTCGCCGAAAGCCCGTGGGGCGTCTTCGCGGTCGGCATGACGATCCCGATCGCCCTCGTCATGGGGGTGTGGCTGCGCTATGTGCAACCCGGCAACATCACCGTGGTGTCCATCGTGGGCTTCATCGCCCTCATGGGCGCCATCATCGGTGGCCGCTGGGTCGCCGAGGGTCCGTTCGGTGAGTACCTGCACCTCAGCCCGACCACCCTGGTGTGGGCCATCGTCATCTACGGCTTCCTCGCCGCAGTGCTGCCCGTGTGGTTGCTGCTGACGCCGCGCGACTACCTGTCGACGTTCATGAAGGTCGGCACCATCATCGCTCTGGCCCTCGGCATCATCCTGGTCCGCCCCATCGTCCAGATGCCCGCCTTCACCGAGTTCGCATTCAACACCGAGGGGCCAGTGTTCGCCGGCACCCTCTTCCCGTTCCTGTTCATCACGATCGCGTGCGGCGCCCTGTCCGGCATGCACTCCATGGTCTCGTCAGGCACCAGCCCGAAGATGATCCAGAAGGAGTCCCAGGTCCGCATGATCGGCTATGGCGGCATGCTCATGGAGTCGTTCGTCGCCGCCATGGCGCTGGCCGCTGCCGTGTCGCTCAACCAGGGCATCTACTTCGGCATGAACATGTCGAAGGCCACCATCGACAACCTCGCCGGCACGACGATCGCCGTGCAGGCCGACGCCACCCCGCGCGAGATCGCCGAGGCCGCCACCATCGCGATCGACAAGATGGGCGTCACCGACACCCACGGCAACCAGATCTCGGCCGTGTGGGAGTCCTTCGACGAGAACCACAACCTCGTCACCTACAAGGGCGCGGACGCCTTCGCGAAGGTCGCCGAGGACGTGGGCGAGCCCAGCGTCGTCTCGCGCACAGGAGGCGCACCGACGCTCGCCGTGGGCCTGGCCAACATCCTGCACCGCATCGGCGGCGGCCCCGGCATGATGGGCTTCTGGTACCACTTCGCGATCATGTTCGAAGCGCTGTTCATCCTGTCAGCGGTCGACGCGGTCACCCGCGTCGCCCGGTTCCAGCTCTCGGACGCCCTCGGCAACGTGTTCCGGCGCTTCCGCGACCCGTCGTGGCGCATCGGCGCGTGGCTCTCGACCGCTGTCGTCGTGGCGTCCTGGGGTTCGGTGCTGCTGATGGGCGTCACCGACCCGCGCGGTGGCATCTTCACGCTGTGGCCCTTGTTCGGCATCGCCAACCAGCTGATCGCGGCCGTGGCGCTCACCGTGTGCACGGTCGTGGTGGTCCGGAAGGGGTTCCTGCGCTGGGCGTGGATCCCCGGCGTCCCCCTGGCGATCATCACGATCGTGACGTTCACGGCGTCCTGGCAGAAGATCTTCTCCACCGACCCGGCCATCGGCTACTGGCAGCAGTGGAGCAACGCCAAGGCGAAGCTGCCGAGCCTCACCGACGCGACGGCGATCGCGAACACCGAGGCGGTGATCCGCAACTCCTTCATCCAGGGCACGTTGTCGATCGTGTTCGTGGTGTGCGTGGCGCTCATCCTGGTTGCTGCGGCGGTGCGCATCGTGCAGACCGTGCGCAGCGGCGACACCACCACCTCTGAGGATCCGTTCCAGGAGTCGAACCTGTTCGCCCCGAGCACCATGGTGGCGTCGCCGCTCGACAAGAAGCTCGAGGCCGAGTACGCCGTCGTCGGTGATCCCAGCCTGTTGCACGGCAAGCCGAACAAGCCCCACATCCAGAAGGACATCGAGGGCGCGTACGACGACGGGGGCTTCGAGGCCTGATGGCCAGCCTCAACGCCTGGTTCGCCAGCCTGCGCTGGTGGGTCGGGGAGTTCTCGGGATCGTCGGCGTACGACAAGTACGTCGCACGGCACCGCCGGGAGTTCCCCGATCACGAACCTATGGGCGCACGCGAGTTCTGGCGTCGGCGCGCCGCCGAAGCGGAGGGCGGCGTCCAGACCCGCTGTTGCTGAAGGCCGTACGAAACGGTCCGGCCGTGAACCAGAGGTGCTCGCGTCCGCAGCGTCAGTAGCCTGTCTCGGACCAGCACACCCGACGGGAGGCGTCCATGACCATCACGATCATCCGGCCCGCACTCGTCTTCACCCGTACGCCGAGCGGCTACACCCTCACGCAGACCAGCGAGGCCGTACTGCCCGGCGACCCGCCCTGAGCCGCGGCTAGGATCCGATCATGCCCTTCCCCTGGACCCGCTACGTCGCCCTCGGCGACTCGCTCACCGAGGGCCTCGAGGACGCCAGGCCCGACGGCATGCATCGCGGCTGGGCCGACCGCCTCGCGCAGCACCTCGCGGACGCCTCAGGCGACACTGTCAGCTACGCCAATCTCGCGATTCGGGGCCGGCTGCTCGGCCCCATTCTCAGCGAGCAGGTCGAACCAGCCCTTGCGTTGCAGCCCACGCTGGTGAGCCTCTGGGGTGGCGGCAACGACATGCTGCGTCCGAAGGCCGACCCGACCGCGATGGCGGCTCAGCTTGAGGACGCGGTGGCCCGATTCCGCGCCGCCGGCGCCGACGTCATCGTGGGCACCAGCACCGACCCGCGCAATGCGCCGATCATCGAGCTCACCCGCGAACGGTGCATGGAGTACAACCTCGCCGTCTGGGCACTGGCACGCCGCCACGGTGCGTACGTGCTCGACGCCTTTCATCTGCTCTGCATCCAGGATTGGCGCATGTGGTTCGACGACCGCATCCACATGAACGGCCTCGGCCACGAGCGGGTCGGGCTCGCCGCAGCGACCACGCTCGGGCTCACGCCGGTCGACGCAGACTGGGACGCCCCGCTTCCACCGCTGCCGCGTCCGAAAACCCAGGAGCGGTTGCGCAGCGACGCGACGTGGGCCAACGAGCACCTGCGGCCCTGGCTCGGACGCCGCCTGCGCCGCACCTCCAGCGGCTTCGGACGCCAACCCAAGCATCCCGACTACGTGTCGGTGGACCCTCAGGACGACGGGGCGCAGGTCCAGCGGGCAGAATAGGCCCGTGGCAAGCAACGAACTCAGCCGAAGGGCCGTCCCGCACCGTCCGCGGCTCGCCCGCCGACTCCGGCTGGCGGCGGCGACGGTGGCCGGTGACGCCGCGGCGTTGGCGTCCCGGTTGATGGGCAAGGGGTCGGGGGCGTCCATTCGCGGGCAGGTGCTCACGCGCATCGAACCGGCAGCGTTCCGCACGTTGTTGAAGGGACGCCGCATCGCGGCGGTCACCGGCACCAACGGCAAGACGACCTCGACGCACCTGCTGGCGGCGGCGCTGCGCACGGCGCTCGGAGCCGACTCCGGGCGCGTCGTCACCAACGCCGACGGCGCCAACCTGCATTACGGCATCGCCTCGGCACTGGCGAAGGCCCGGCACGCCGACGTTGCCGTCCTCGAGACCGACGAGCGAGTGGTCGCCGACCTGATCGCCCACGGCGACCCTGAGGTGCTCGTGCTGCTCAACTTCAGCCGCGACCAGCTCGACCGCAACCACGAGATCAAGTTCCTCGGACGCGCCTGGCGCGAGGCGCTGCAGCGCGCCGGCGGCAGTGGTCCGGTGGTCGTCGCCAACTCCGATGATCCGCTCATCACGTGGGCGGCGAGTCCGGCCAAGCGGGTCGTGTGGGTCGACACGGCGTCCACCTGGAGCGCGGACGCCGCGCTCTGCCCAGAGTGCGGTACGGTGCTGAGCCGCACCGAGGTGGACGGCCACCCGGCCTGGGACTGCCCCGGCTGCGACCTAATCGAACCGAGGCCTGACTACGTCGTTCGCGGCGATCGCATCGAACTGCCCGACGGGCGCCTCGTCGAGCCGGCCTTGCAGGTGCCGGGCAAGTTCAACATCGCCAACGCTGCCTGCGCGCTGGCGGCGGCCGTCGAGATGGGCGTCGATGTCGAGGACGCCCTGGTCGGATTCCGCACCGTGAAGGCGCCGGCCGGCCGGTTCTCCACCGCGACGTTCGGCGACACCACGACCCGGCTGATCCTGTCGAAGAACCCGGCGGGCTGGGCCGAGTCCATCCCCCTGCTGGCGACCGACACCGTCATCCTCGCCATCGACTCGGTGGCGGCCGACGGCAAGGACGTCTCGTGGCTGTGGGACGTCGACTTCGAGCAGCTCGCCGGACGCCGCGTCATCGCTTCCGGGCCGCGCGCCTTCGACCTGTCGGTGCGGCTCCACTACGGCGACGTCGCCCACGAGGTGATCCCCGACCTCGACCAGGCGCTGCGTGCGGCCGGAGACGGCCCGCAGCCGGTCGACGTGATCGCCACCTACACCCCGTTCCAGTACCTGCTCAAGAAGGCTGGCCTGCGATGAAGATCGTCCTCGTGTACCAGTCCCTGCTCGGCATCTACGGCGACCAGGGCAACGCGAAGGTGCTGCACAAGCGCCTCCAGTGGCGCGGCGTCGACTCCGAAGTGGTGGTGGTGGAGCCGGGTCAGCCGCTGCCCTCTGATGGCGCGATCTACCTGCTGGGTGGCGGCGAGGACAACGCCCAGACGACCGCCGTGCGTGAGCTGAAGGCCGACGGGCACCTCTTCGAGGCGCTCGACAACGGGGCCGTCCTGTTCGCGGTGTGCGCCGGCTACCAGATCTGCGGCAACACGTTCACGATCGGCGAGACCGAGGAGGTCCGCGAAGGGCTCGGGCTGCTCGACGTCGATACCCGCCGCGGGCCGCGCCGCGCTGTCGGCGAGATCCTGACCCGCTGGATCACGCCCGCCGGCGCCGACGACCTGCTCACCGGCTTCGAGAACCACGGCGGGTACTCGACCCTCGGGTCGGGGGCGTCGCCGCTGGCCAAGGTCGAGGTCGGCGTCGGCAACGGCTACGACGGGTTCGAGGGTGCCGTGCAGGGCCGCGTCATCGGCACCTACCCGCACGGTCCGGTGCTCGCCCGCAATCCTGCCTTGGCCGATCATGTGCTGGGCCTCGCGCTCGGCCGCCGACTCGATCCGCTGGACGCCCCGGCGGCGTCCCACGCCGGCCTGCGGGCCGAACGGGTCGCGTTCGTGCGGCGGGCGGCGTCCTGAGGTGCTCGTTTTGAAGTTTGCGAGCGCCATGCGGTAGTGTTTTTCACCGCGCACCACTAGCTCAACTGGCAGAGCAGCTGACTCTTAATCAGCGGGTTCAGGGTTCGAGTCCCTGGTGGTGTACCACCGAAGAAGGCCCCGGAGATCACTCCGGGGCCTTCTCGCTTGCTCAGGTGCGGGAGCGCGTCAGCGCTGCTTCAGCAGCGAACGCACGGTGATCACAAAGCCGATCGCTCCGGCGACCGCGGCCACGAGTAGTGCCACCCGGTCGGTTTTGATGTCGCCGCGCGCCGTGACGAACTGGTCCTTGACGCCGGCGAATTCCTGGCGCACGAAGCCCTTGGCGTCGGCGACCCCACGGTTCACGATGGCCTTCGGGTGGGCCTGGGTGATCAACCCCTCGATGTTGCTGGCCAGACGCGAGGTCGCGCTTGCGATCTCGGCCTGAAGCTCGGACACAGACTGGCTCGATGCCTTCTCAGCCACGGATCGTCCTTTCCAGTGGGCGCTCGTCGTCGTGAACACACTAATGCCCAAAGGCTAGGCTTGCACCATGACTTCCTTGCAGCCTGGCGATCAGGCGCCCGCGTTCACCCTTCCGGACGCCGAGGGGAAGCCTGTCTCACTGTCAGACTTCGCCGGACGTCGGGTCATCGTCTACTTCTACCCAGCAGCGTTGACGCCGGGGTGCACGACGCAGGCGGTCGACTTCACCACGGCCGAGCCCGACCTGGACGCTGCCGGGCTCAGCGTGGTGGGCATCTCGCCGGACGCCTCTGACAAGCTCAAACGGTTCCGGGACACCAACTCCCTCGACGTTGTGCTGCTGTCGGACCCCGAGAAGACTGCCATCAATGCCTACGGCGCGTTCGGAGAACGCAAGCTGTACGGCAAGACGGTCGAGGGCGTCCTGCGGTCGACGTTCGTGGTCAACGTGGCTGACGACGGACGCGGCACGATCGAGCTGGCCCAGTACAACGTGAAGGCCACCGGGCACGTCGACCGGCTGCGCCGGACACTGGGGGTCTGAGATGGCGTTCGCCCATCCAACCCCGGAACTACCGCTGATCGGCTTCGCGCTGTTCGGTTCTCCGGTCGACGAACAGGCGATGGTGGAGGCGCTCGAGATCGACTTCGACGGGGTCAGCAGCGAGACGGTGCCCGGCGAGGCCGGCGCGACTTTCGTTGCCCAGGTCGACGCCGAGGGCGTCCGGGTGATGATCGCGCCGCGTGTCACGCCGGCGTCCGACGAGGTGGTGCGCGACGCGCACCCCCTGCTCTGGCAAACCACCGACCCGCTGAAGACGCACCGGGCACACGTGGTGATCTCGGCATTTCCGACGACGCCGACGCCGTCACGATCGGACGCCGTGATGGCCGCCATGCTGTTCACGGCGGTGGCGGCCACGCTGCTGGAGCTGCCGGACGCCATCGCGGTCCACTACGGATCGGGCGGGGTCACGTTTCCCGCCGACATGTACCTCGAAGGGGTGGACGAGGCCCTGGAAAGCGAGAGCCTCCCGTACGGGCTGTGGACCTCGACCTGGATCGACCAGCACTCCGACGGCACGGTGTCGGGCCGCACCCGAGGACTCGACACGTTCGGCCATGCCGACCTGGTGGTCGAGCAAGCGAAGCAGTCCCCCCAGACGGTGTTCGCGCTGCTGTCTTCAGTGGCCGAAGAGGTCATCGTCAACGGTGCGGCCCTCAACCCCGGTGACACCCTCAAGCTCGACGACGACGTGCTGGCCGTGCGTGATGTGCCATCGGCGATCCACAACCGCGAGGTTCTGGCGATCCAGTTCTGACGGCCCTGCCGTGGGCGGGCCTGGTGGACGCCGCGCTACTGCTGGCGCTGCGCGTCCTGCCGCAGCATCGCCCGGGCCACCGCGACGGCGAGCTGATCGACCGTCCCCTCGAACGTGGGGCCGACGTCGGCCGCCACCCGCGCCACCTCGCCGGTGCTGCTGACGTAGGTGAAGCTGCCGTCGGAGTTGCAGGACATGCCGGTCCAGGTCTCGGCCCACGCCGACTGCGTGCCGAACATCGCCAGGCCGGCGCCGATCGCGACCGTTACCAGCGCCCTGGTGATCTTCTTCATGCTGACTCCCTTCGGTTCTCGCACCCCGTCGGTGCACCACCAAGCTTGGTCGTCGCGGCGTCGTGGGGCGTCGGGCGTGGGAATGATCCGGCGTACCGCAGCGGGATGACGTCCGGCGGCCCTCTCTCCTCGGGCCGAGCCCGCCCCGACACTGGGCCGCCCACCCGACGCTACCCCGCCATCGCCAACGCAAAGGGCAGGACGGCGTCGGCGCCGGCCCTGCGGAGCAGCCGGGCCGCGACGGTCAGCGTCCAGCGTGAGTCGACGAAGTCGTCGACCAGAAGCACCGGCCCCTCCAGGGACGCCAGCCGTGCCGCCATCTCCGGCGGCACGGCCAGGCGTCTCCACACGTCGCGGACACGGTAGGCACTGTTCGTCGAGCCGCGCCGCGGCTCGGAGGGGTCGGTGAGGGCGAGCGGGCCGAGCGCCTCCAGCCGGCCGGCCGCGGCGATGCCGGTGGCCAACGATTCGACCAGCCTCGGACGCCCCACGCTCGGCACCCACGCCACGGCCACCGGACGTTCGGCCCAGCCCCACTGGGCGAGCACGCGCAGGCAGGCCTTGGCGAGTTCGGGCGGGACGTCGGCGTCCACCAGCTTGCCGTCGCGGTCGGACGCGAACAGCGGCCGCAACGTGCCACCCCAGCCCAGGTCGCTGAGCCGGGCCACGACCCGACCCTCGACGAACTGCTCCTCGGGGTGGATCTTGCCCTTGACCGAGCGCCCGTCGTCGATGACACCCAGCCGGTCGAGCCCGGTGGGCCACAGGGCTCGCGACGCGATCGGGACGCCGACCCGGTCGAGCGCCGTCTGAGCCGTCGCGGCTGAGGCCACGGTCACGTCCGTCGGATACCACGGGCCGGCGCACGCGTCGCAGCGACCGCACGCGGCCGCGTGCGGGTCATCGAGCTCGGCGGTGAGGAACGCCATGCGGCAGGTGTCGAGCGCCTCATAGGCGAGCATCGCCTGCTGCTCCGCGACGCGGGCCGCGGCGATGCGTTCGTAGCGTTCGGCGTCGTACGTCCACGGTTGCCCCGTGGACACCCAGCCCCCGGTGACGTACTCGACGGCCCCGTCGACGGCCAGCACCTTCAGCAGCAGCTCCAACGGGCCGCGCCGCAGGTCGACCCGCGCCTCCAGCGCCCCGACCGACAGGGGCGAGCCGGCGTCGGCGAGGGCTGCGAGCACGGCGTCCGCCTTCGCCTGGGTCGGCATCGCGTTGGTCGCGAACCAGTGCCAGATGTCGCGGTCCTCGATGCCGGGCAGCAGGAGCACGTCGGCGCGCTCGGTGGCGCGGCCGGCGCGTCCGACCTGCTGGTAGTAGGCCACGGGCGAACTCGGAGCCCCTACGTGCACGACGAACCCGAGGTCGGGCTTGTCGAAGCCCATGCCCAAGGCCGACGTAGCGACCAGGGCCTTCACCTCGTTGCCCTTGAGGGCGTCCTCGGCGACCAGCCGCTCGGCCGGGTCGGTGCGCCCGGTGTACGGCAGGACGCGGTGGCCGGCCTTGGTGAGGAAGGCAGCGGCGTCCTCGGCAGCCGACACCGTGAGGCAGTAGACGATGCCGCTGCCGGGCAGGGTGTCGAGGTGCTCGGCGAGCCAGGCGAGCCGCCGGTGCGCCGTGCCGAGCTCGAGGACGCCGAGCCGCAGCGAGTCGCGCGCCAGGGCGCCACGCAGGGTGAACACCTCGTGGCCGCCGGCAGCCATCTGTTCGGCGACGTCGGCGACGACGCGCTCGTTGGCCGTCGCCGTCGTTGCCAGCACTGGGACGCCGTCGGGCAGTTCGGCGATGAGGTCGCGGATCCGGCGGTAGTCGGGACGGAAATCGTGACCCCAGTCGCTGATGCAGTGCGCCTCGTCGATGACCATCAGGCCGCACGACGCCACTAGGCGGGGCAGTTGCTCGGCCCGAAACTTGGGGTTCACGAGGCGTTCGGGCGAGACGAACAGCACGTCGACGGCGTCGGCGTCGAGCATCCCCTCGATGTCGCGCCACTCCGTCACGTTCGCCGAGTTGATCGCCGCCGCCCGGACGCCGGCCCGCTCGGCCGCCGCGACCTGGTCGCGCATCAGGGCGAGCAGGGGCGACACGATCAGTGCCGGACCCGACCCCGCCCGGCGCTGCATCAACGCCGAGATGAAGTAGACAACCGACTTGCCCCAGCCGGTGCGCTGCACGACGAGCGCCCGGCGGTGCTCGGCGACCAGCGCCTCGATCGCCTCGTACTGGCCCGGGTGGAAGTCGGCGTCCGGGCGCCCCGTGAGGTCGCGCAAGATCTCGAGCGCCTCGTCGCGGAGCCCCTCGCTGGTGCGCTGAACCGCAGTCGAACCAGGTGGACGCCGCGGCCCCCTCGTCGAGGAGACGGCGGGCTGCTCGGGGGCGCCCTGCCAGGGGTCGGCCTCCTCCCACGGGTCGGGCGGAAGCTCCTCGGGGTCGGGCGGCGGCTCGTCGCTGAGGTAGGGGCGCTGCGTCATGTCCCACACCGTCTCACGGGCCACCGACAATGTCGGCAGCCGAGGTCGTGCGCCATCACTCCTGCGGGCGACACGGGCGCTGCAAGACGGCAACATTTTTCGCTTGGAACGATCCAGGACACGTATGATCGTGGCGTCGGGGCAATAGTACGAGAAAGGTTCCCGTCATGTTCCAGTTCATCACCCGCCTTCAGCGGCGCCGCACCGCACCCACGCGTCTGCCCAAGCAGCACGTGAACCGTCACGAGTTCTCGACGCTGGTCGCCGAGTCGTACCTGCGCCAGCGCTGATCACACCGAAACAACCGCGCCGAGTCCTGAAGGACTCGGCGCTTTGTGTTGCGTGGGCACGGGGCCCTGGTTGTGACAGCTTGGTTTGGCCCCGTTGTGACGGCCTGATCTGGCCCCGCGTGCGACTTGCCGGGGTGTTGACGGTCTGAACTGGCCCCACCCCTTCACGCTGGTCCCCATCACTGGGAACCAGTCGCGAGGGCAAGGGAGCCAAGATGGGATCACGAGTGCAGCTGTACGCCGACATCCGCCACGACGCGCGAGTCGATGGCCTGTCCATCCGCGAGCTCGCCCGCAAACACGGAGTCCACCGCCGCACCGTCCGCCAGGCACTCGCCGCTGCCGAACCCCCACCCCGCAAGAAACCGGTCCGCACGGCACCGCGCCTGGACCCGTACAAGGCGGCGATCGACAAAATGCTCACCTATGACCTGACCGCGCCGCGTAAGCAGCGTCACACTGCGACCAGGATCCTGGCCCGGCTACGCGACGAGCACGGCGCCACCGACCTGTCCTACTCCACGGTCCGCGACTACGTGCGGGTCCGGCGCGCGCAGATCGACCTGGAGGCCGGGCGCCGGGTGGAGGCGATGGTGCCGCAGGACCACGCCCCCGGCGCGGAGGCCGAGGTCGACTTCGGCGAGGTCTACGTCATCCTGGACGGCGTCAAGACCAAGTGCCACATGTTCGTCTACCGCCTGTCGCACTCTGGCAAAGCCATCCACCGCGTATACCCGACCGGTGGCCAGGAGGCCTTCCTCGAAGGACACATCGGGGCCTTCCACGCCCTGGGCGGCATCCCCACCCGCCACATCCGCTACGACAACCTCACCTTCAGCCGTCGTCCAGGTCATCCACGGCGGCGACCGGCTACGC
>RRZT011964928.1_pt1 | contig 11905 bp, 7 predicted proteins | sample 2165551 | NCBI WGS metagenome assembly RRZT01 (sample SAMN10456910, study PRJNA506462) | wastewater metagenome | biome: wastewater; feature: sludge; material: wastewater sludge; isolation source: wastewater sludge with Escherichia coli K12::gfp cells carrying plasmid... | place: USA: Moscow, Idaho ... | reverse complement strand
TTTATTTTTCTTTTTTGCCGTTTGTTCCGATCATCTCTGTCGTTCGAAACAGCTTAATTAATATACCATGTCCTTTTCTAATTGTCAATATTATTTTTATTTTTTATTTTATTCGCGCAATTCACACAATTCAGTTTTTTACTTTCTATCATAACTACAGTTTTAAGAATGCACTTCGAGCCATAATTTCCAATCTTACATTTTAACAAAACACTACGTCTCCAATATTGTTCTTTTGTCTACTTACTGTTATAATTGCTAGACGGAGGTTCTTTTACTTATGAAAATACAGCTTTTATCAACATTAAAAAAATATAAAAAGGATTATTTAAAACAGGACATTTTCTCTGGTATCATTATAGCCGCTGTATCTATTCCCATTTCCATGGGATATGCACAGATTGCCGGGCTTCCTCCGGCTTATGGCTTGTATGGTTCTATTCTTCCTATATTATTATTCGCAATTTTTTCTACATCAAAACAATTTATTTTTGGTGTAGATGCTGCTCCCGCTGCTCTTGCAGGCAGTGCGCTGCTTTCTCTTGGTATTGTTCCCGGATCTGAAGCTGCGTTGAATTATATACCGATTTTGGCACTTTTTACTGGTCTGTGGCTTCTTTTCTTTTACATTATAAAAGCCGATCGGATTGTAAACTTTATATCAACCCCTGTTATGGGCGGATTCATCAGTGGAATCTCTTTAACTATTATCTTCATGCAGATTCCGAAACTTATGGGAAGCTCTGCAGGATCTGGTGAAATAATCGAACTTGCAGAACACATTTATGCCGCCGTTCAGGATTTCCACGGGCTTTCTCTCGGATTAGGACTTGGTACATTACTTATTATAAGAATATGCAAAAAATGGATTCCAAAATTTCCAATTGCAATTCTTATCATGGCTGCAGGCGTAGTATCTACTGTGTATTTCCATGTTGACGCAAAGGGTGTGGCACTGCTTGATTCTGTTGGAACCGGACTTCCGCCATTTTTCATTCCTGACTTTAGTCAGGTAGATCTGACTCAGGCTGTTGGGCGTGGACTGATGATTTCACTGGTCGTAATGGCTGAAACTTTGCTTGCAGAAAACAATTTTGCTTTCCGCAATGGTTACAATCTGAATGACCGCCAGGAAATCTTAGCCTGTGCTGCCGGTAACGTTGCCTCTGCATTCGTAGGTTCCTGCCCGGTGAATGGAAGCATTTCCCGGACATCTATGAACGAACAATATGGCGGGCACTCTCAAGTTGTTTCCATTACTGCAGGCATTACTATGGCAATTCTACTGTTATTTTTCACAGGCTTCATTGGATACCTGCCGATTCCGGTTCTGACCGCAATTGTGATATCCGCACTTATGGACGTTGTAGAGGTTCATTTATGTATCCGCCTCTTCCGACTAAGCAAACAGGATTTTTCCATTTTCATGGCAGCCTGTATCAGTGTATTATTTTTAGGAACAATTTACGGTGTGCTCATCGGTGTATTGCTTTCATTCTTTGCCGTTATCACAAAATCCGCGAATCCAACTCGTTCTTTTCTTGGTGTGATTCCCGGAAAAGATGGATATTATGACCTTATAAGAAATGTACATGCGTATCCTATCAAAGGTGTTGTCATGTACCAGTTTAATGAAAACCTGTTTTTCGCAAATGTAAAGATTCTTCAGGAAGATCTTGAAGATGCAGTCAGTCCAGATACGCAAGTCGTAATCATTGACGCAAGAGCAATCAACAACATCGACATTACTGCTGCAGACCGCCTTGCGGAATTATCTTCGCGTCTGACAGACCTTGGAATACATTTTTATATCACTGAACATACTGAAAAATTGAACCAGCAAATGCGTCAGTTAGGTGTTGAACATCTGATCCGCGAGGGACATGTCCGCCGGACAATACTGGCTGCTCTTCACGACGCAGATATTTACGCTCCATATGAACTGGATATCCCGGATTCTGAAAAAGAAAGCGTAAAACTAAACCTGACATTTCTTCCTGCAGAAGATGAAGATACACTGGAGGAATTTGCATGGGCTTATGGTGATCAGGTAGTCGAGGAAATGGAACATGAAGTTCACCACATCTTAAATCATATTCACGGATTAAAGGATATTGAAGAGATTCTTGAAAACGGTCTTGTAGACCACCTTGAAAATTGGCATTCTCTTGGTGCCTTTGATGAGGACGAATTACTTCGCCGTATCGAGCTTCATCTCGATGAGTTGTCACAGGCACTGGCAGAAAACCAACCATTAGTTCTTCAGTTAATTGAAAAACGAAGACGTATTTTAAGAGACCGTGTTCTACGTGAACATCCGGAAGTCTTCGATAAGTTACAGAAACATCGCCGAAAGCTTGAAGAACGATTAGAACTTCAGCGCGCAAGCGTAGAACCTCAAGAACAAACACCTCAGCCAAATCAAACTTTTGAAAAAGAAGACGTTCCAGCGCAAGAATCTGATGTGGCACAAGATTCCGATGCGGCACAAGATTCCGATGTGGCACAAGATTCCGATGCGGCACAAGATTCTGATAATGTACAAAAAGAATATGAACTTGACGAGAATACTGCCGAACAGGAATCCAATCTTGAGCGACAATTTCTAGAATATATTCGCCGACATTAATTCAAAGATTTCCACTAAACGCATACAAAAAAGGCAACACATACACGACGCATGTGTTGTCTTTTTTTCGTTCAATATTTCTATTTTTTCTCTTTGTTACTTTCATATTCTTTCAATGCTTTTAATGCCTGACCACCCATGAGATACAGAATTCCAGTGTTAAATATGGTCATAAGACCAATTCCTACATCCCCCAGATCCCAAACAAATGTATAAGCTGCAATTCCACCAATGAACAGCATTACAAGTGCAAGTACTTTATAAGCAGTCTGCCAGAACCATTTATCACCAAAGAGATAGGATACATTACTTCTTGCGTAAAAGAGTATTCCTAAAAATGTCGAGAAACTGAATAAAAATAATGTAAGTGCTATAAAGATTACACCAAATTCTCCAAGATGATATTTCATTGCTGACTGTAGTAAATCCATTCCAGACTTTCCGGCAACTACATTTTCCGGTGCCAACAGCATGATCATTGCAGTACAGCTACAGATCACAATGGTGTCAATAAATACTCCCAGCGCCTGTGTAAGTCCTGCTTTTACCGGAAAATCACATTCTGCTGCCGCTGCCGCACATGGTGCTGATCCAGAACCCGCCTCATTTGAAAACAGACCTCTCTTTACGCCGTTCATAAGAACTGCTCCGAATCCTCCAGATACAACCTGTCTGATTCCAAATGCCTCCTCAAAGATCCGACCAAATACGCTTGGAATACTTTTCATATTTATGAGAATAATAAAAATCGTAATGAAGAAATAACATACAGCCATAATCGGCACGATCAGGTCCAGAACTTTTACCGTCGCATTTTTACGAAGGACAATCACTGCCGCAACTGCAACAAGGACAATCGTTGTATAAAGCGGTGGAATATGAAATGCATTTTCAAAAGAAGATGCCACTGAATTACTGATTACCTGGCTGATTCCACACCAGCAGATCAGACCGGAAATTGCAAACAGAACAGCAATCAAGGTATGATTTTTCTTTTTTCCTGTCTTTTCTTCCATATAATGATGAATATAGTAAGCCGGACCTCCACGGTATCCTCCGTAAAGTGGATCTTTTTCTTTGTGAATCTGTGCCAGCGTTGCCTCTACAAATGCTGTTGAGGAGCCAATCAGGGCTGTTACCCACATCCAAAAGACTGCTCCTGCACCTCCTGCGGAAATTGCAGCTACAACCCCGACAAGATTTCCCATGCCGACTCTCGTCGCTGTTGATACGATCAACGTCTGAAACGTGGACAGACTGTCTTTATTCTCCTTCTTTGACATCAGTGCCCGAATCATATCCGGGAACAAACGCAAAGGTAATACTTTTGTCCGCACTGTAAAATAAATCCCTGTCGGAATCAATAATATAATCAGCAATGAGATTCCCACACTATCTCCACCCGGCAATGGAACATGTATCAAATCTCCCCACAATAATGCATAAATTCTTTCAATTAACGATACAACCATTTCAGAAATATCCTTTCTGAGCTCTTTGTCACTTTAACGCTCTGCACTATCATACTATATCTCAATATATTGTGCAAATACTTTTCATGAAAAAACAATTTCCTGCAATACTCTTCCGACCGCCTGTGAAAAATCACTGATATTTCGAATCTTTATCAGATTTTGCCCAAAAATCTTTCCTGCTACTTCTCCAGAGCGCGCACTTCCCATAAAAATTCCGATCACCTGAATTCCTTTTTGTTTCAGATTCTGCACTTCTTTCGCAGTATCTTGAATCGCAAGCAGATCTGTGTATTCTTTATTTTTATAAAAAGCACCTTCTCCACTATCCTGATCATCCTGTGGGCTTGCATCTGTCAGTACGAGTAAAATTCTTTTTCTTTTTTCGCCGTTCTCCATCAAGTGTCCTGCTGCCCGAAGTGCAAGTCCATCGCGATTATTTCCCGCCGCAACATACCGGAACAATTCATCCTCTCTCTCTTCTTTGCAATTAGGGAAAATGTGCAATATCGTATAGCCGCGGATACTGCAATAAGAATAAATCTGTACCGGAATCTTACATTGTTTCAGACTTTTGGATAAAATATACGCCTGAGCCGCAATCTGCTCCTGCATCTGCTTTCTCGAAGAAGAGGCATCTATGAGAATATCAACAGAAAATCCAGGAATTTCTACCTCTTCTTTTCTCTCAAATACTCTTGGATCGTCCAGATAGACTGCTTTCCACACTTCCCGTGAATTTAGTTTTCCGTGAGCTGCTTTCTCCGGAAATCTCTCTTCTTGTTCCTCAAGACAAATCTTTAGCTTTTCTGTAAGTCTTCGAATGGCATTCTGATAAATCGGATAATTCTGTTCATAATGTTTTTTATTCTTCTCATATTGTCTGGCAGACTCTGCCTGAAATTCTCTAATTTCCTTTTTTTCTCTTTTTCCTTTTATCTTGGATAATTCATTTTCACCGGTATATATCTTATTTCTGTTTTTTTCTGTCTCCGACTCTTTCAGGCCATCCTCCCCTGCTCTTGAATTCCCTTTTGTAAATAAAAGATGACAATTTTTATGATTTCCCACACACAATTTTTGTTCTATTTTTTCCTGGTATTCTTGCGAATAGATACTCTTCCCAAAACATGCCTCTACATATCTTTTTGTTTCTTCCGGATTTCTCTGTAGCGACAACTGGAATATATAGTGTCTGCCTCGCTCCATTATTCCCGATTTTCCATCAAAAAATGTATTTTGGTCATCATAATTTCTGGCACGTACATAAGTAGCACTTACTTTTCCAAAAGACTGAAATGCTCCGGATACCTTCTGCAGAAAATAATTTCCTTTCTTCTTTTCAGTCGGACGATACGCAAAATATTTCCACAGATTTTCTCTTGTCTGTTCCAGAATTTGATCCGTTGACATATCTTCTGAAAAAGAAAACGCATGTAAAATCTGCTCATCTTCCTCTTTTAACCCTGATGACTGTCCCAAAATTTCTCTGCAATGTCCGTTTCGTATCTGATCAATTCTGGAATACTCTTTATATTTCCGATAACGCCTCAGGCTTTCCCTTGCATACTCCTTCCTTATATCCCTAAGTGCCGATCTTATCTTCTCTTCTTTTGGATACAATGCATTTTCCAGGCCAATCCAGAGAAGCCCTTCATATAACTCCTGGTTCTTTCCTCCTAACTGATTAAAAAATGCGTCTATTTTTTCCTGATCGTACCATTTATATGCCAGTCCGATAATCAGGTTCAAATACATATCTGCTGTTCCATCCGGGGAAAATGCAAGAAACATTGGTTCAAATTCATACTTTTCTGCTGCAGTCCATATAAAATTACGTGCTCTTTTCGCTTCTATTAATTCCTGCTCTTCCATTTCTGTCACCTTGTAAATATTTGCATATTTTATTATTTTTTGCGAAAAACATCCTTTCTTTGGATTTTTCTTGAAATCCTTGCCTGAATCGTATCCCGAATCAATGTCTGCTCATATGGATCAAACGATTTGTTCGCAATTCCCATATCTAGCGCTGTATGAATATCAAGTCCTTTTTCCATCAGATCGATTGCTCCCAAAAGGCCTCGAAGATCCAGTGCCTTAGAAGAAATCTCAGCATTTTCACATTTTTTCTGTAAATCTAAAAATAATGCTGCTAACTCTTCTGCCGCATCTTCCCGGATTGCCGGAGAGTTCTTTCTTATCAGTTTTATCAGGCTTTCTTTGGCAATCATTGGCATCTGAATGACGGCAAAACGTGACACCAATGCTTCATTCAGTTCTTTTGTGCCGGAATATCCATAATTCATGGTTGCAATAAACCGCGTTGCAGGATGAAGTTCTATTCTTTCATACCCCGGAACGTCAATGGTCCTACGAAAATCCAATGTTGCATGCAACACTGCCATAGCTTCACTTTTTGCCATGTTAATTTCATCCAATACCGTAAAACCACCTGTTTTTGCCGCTGTATATACCGGACCAGGCCGGAAAGTCACTTCACCGCCGCGAAATGTATCCATCCCTATGAGGGAAGCAGCATCCATATTCACATGAAAAGACACATCCCATCGCGGCCGCATAAAAACTCCGGCCAGATTCTCAGCAAACAGATTCTTTCCTGTCGCCTTATGTCCGACAAGCAGAAGATTCTGCCCGCATAGAATAGCTGTAATTGCCTGCTCCCACACATCTTTTCCATAATAAAACTGCTCCAGCTTTGGAATTCTTGCCTCATAAGATTTTTCTGCCGGATAACTTTCACGAAATTTTTTTATCTCATCAATCAAATCATCTCTGATTCCAAGTTCCCGTAATTTCTCTAACAAATGCTGTCGCTTCCCTTCTGTTCAAAACTTACCATCTATACTTCTTTTAAAGATGAAATAGATTTTTTGTTTTATCTTGTAATGTTATTATACTCGTGAAAGACCGTTTTTTCGATTTATTTTTCACATAAAGACATATTTTTTCTTTTGTTATTATATTGTCACCCAAAAGCAATTAGTCTGGAATACTCTCTGCAAGACACAACCTCCCATACCCTACTGCCTCATTTGGATACTCCTCAAATCCCGGCATCGGCTTAGCCCCTCTTCTCAGATAAGCCTTGACCTTCTCCCCATACAGATAGCTGTCATTTCCTCTTACAATTCCCCACTCCATTAAAAGTGCCGCACTCCCCGTCACAAATGGTGTGGAAAAAGACGTTCCGCTGAATTGCATCACGCTTCCTCCGACAGATATCGTGCTCACATTTACTCCCGGCGCCACAAGGTCTGGTTTGACTGCACTTGCACTTTCTCCGGTCAGTGGTCCACGCCCGGAAAAATCTGCATAGGAAAATGTCAGGCTGTCATATGCTCCCACTGTGATTGCCCGGATTGCGGTTGCCGGATTTGTAAGTGTCGTGCTGCTTACTGGTCTGAGAAATCCGGTTCCCGGATTCAATGTTCCTTCGCCTGGGATCCACATTTCATAATGTCCGTCCACAATTTTTTTCGGTGTCAGAACCATTTTCCACACTCCGCTGTTTATATAGCTCCCGCGTGGGAGGAAATCCAGATAGATCTCCTGGTTTGTGCTAAATGGACTTGGCTCCCCGTAATACAAAAGTATTTCTGTTGCATCGACAGTAAATCGCTGTGTTCCAAGCTGCTCTTTGACTGGTCCGATACGTGTACCTGTAGGCGATACAATTGAAATATCTATCTGATCTACATATCTTTTCCAAATCTGAACATTTAACGATGGCTGTTTTTCCTGCACTGCCAGCTCAATCTCCTGTTCTCTATTTGCTCTGACATTTTCTGATACTCTCCCAGATGTATGCCCTGCGGTTGCCCCTTCATTTCCAGTTCCGATACAAATGCAGCTCTTCCAGATATTAGAAATGTCATCAATAAATCGCTCTAATAATGACGTTCCGTCTCTGGCTCCGTATGTATTGCCAAAGCTGATATTCACAGCCACTGGCATTCGCAGCTCTTGTGCTTTGCGTATAACATAATCAATTCCCTGCATAAGCTCCGTCGTCCTTGGGAATCCCCCAGACATAGGATTTCCAAGTTTTACTACAATGAATTCGCTTTGAGGGGCAACTCCTGCATAAACACCGCCGCTTCCTCTTCCATTTCCAGCCGCAATAGCGGCTACCGCCGTTCCGTGTCCTGAAATATCACGCGTACGGATAGTTATCGCTCCCTGTGTCACTATATTTTTCGGTGTTATTACATGATAAAAATCTGGAAAAGCAGCATCTATCTCTTCCTTTGTATACTCCACTCCCATTCCATATTCTTTCGGCACATGTTCCCCCTCCACCGCCTTTAATGACTGATCCCACAGATAACGGATTCTTGTTGTCCCGTCTTCATTCCGAAAATCAGGTAGTGTGTAATCAACCCCGGAATCTATGACTGCCACAAGTACTCCCTGTCCCGTAAGCGAAAAACGGGCGTCCTGTACCTCATTGATACAAGACACCCGTTTCCCATTTCGTACCTGGAAAAATAATCGTTTTGGTTTTTCCACATATTCTACTTCTACAATCTGCACCAGATCCGGTATCTGTGACTGACGTATATGGATAATAGCATATTCATTTAACAGCTCTGTGACTCTCTCAGAAATCTGTCGGACTGTCTCCAAATTACCGGAATATTTGATAATCAACTCCCACATCTGGTCCACAGGATTATATCCTACATTCAATTCCTGAGATCGTTCACGTTCACTTTCCGTGGCATTCAATGCCTGATTCAAGAGATTTTCTAATTTCTGACTCTGCATTTCTACTCCCTTAAATGAGCTCAGGCATCAAATATGGTGCCAGTTCTACCGGAATAAAATAACCTCGATCATAATGACAACTTGGACATACAGGCGGTGCCATTTTCCCTTTTTGAATATGTCCGCAATTCATACACATCCATTCTCCTCCATCTGGATTTTCAAAATACTGATTTTTCCCAAGCAGTTCTGCAAGCAATGCAAAGCGACGTCCATGCACAGCTTCTACCTTTGCGATCATGTCAAATGCTCCTGCTGCCTGGTCAAAACCTTCTTCTTTTGCAATTTTAGCAAATTCCGGATAAACGTCTTCAAACTCCTGCATTTCATTATGCACCGCACTTTTCAGAAGATCTGTCACATTTTCTGCAAGATTTACTGGATACCCGCCACAAATTTCAATCGTCTGCTCTGTCTGACCTCTCAATAATTCATAAAACACTTCCGCGTGTGCCCGCTCCTGATCTGCAGTGAATAAAAAAATCTGGCTAATGGAATACAGATTATCACGACTCGCCTGCTTTGCCGCAATTGTATAACGATTCCTTGCCTGACTCTCTCCTGCAAATGCCCGCATCAAATTTTCTCTTGTCTTACTTTTACTAAAATCAACAGCCATGGTACATACTCCTTTCTTACTTCTATAAGTAGTATGCTCCATGGCTGTACAATTATTCCCTCTTATTCTCTTTACAGTTCACTATATAAATTCCGGCACACACCAAAATCAATGCTGCCAGACTCCCAACATTAAATGCCTGTTTCACCTCTCCAAGTATCAGTGCTGATAAAATCACGCCACAAAGCGGGTTCACAAATCCAAAGATAGCAACTTTGGAAACATCGTTCCAGGCAAGCAGTACGGACCAGAGCGTATATGCCACTGCCGAAACCATTGCCAGATAAAATATAATTACCACACCCCCTGTAGTAACATTTTCCAGATGTCCACCCATTCCTGCTCCAATCAGCATCAGAACGATTCCACCCATCGTAAACTGCGTTCCGCTCAATACAACCGGAGATACTTTTCTGGAAAAAAGGTTGATCAACACTGTAGAAATTCCATAGGATAGCTGCGCGATCAGAACAAACCCCTCTCCGATCAGCTTAAATCCCATATCCAGAGAGTTCCCCAGCAAATTAATTACCACAACTCCGGCAAATCCCAGAACACATCCTGCAATTTTTCTTCTTGTCATCCGTTCATTTCGAAAAACAAGGCAAGACAACAAAATTGCAATAAAGTTTCCAAGTCCGGTAATGATTCCTCCTTTTACTCCTGATGTATTGGCAACACCTATGTAAAAGAAGAAATACTGTCCTACCGTCTGAGCTAGGCATACCGGAACTGCATATTTTAAAATCTCTTTGTCAGGAATCATCACTTTCTTTTCTCTAATAGATGCAAAAATCAATACCAAAATTCCTGCCAGCGTGAATCGCACTCCTGCAAAGACAATCTGACTTGCAATATCAGAAGAATCTACATGCAGGAAACGATAGCCTGTCTTGATTACCGGAATCGCACTCCCCCACAAAATACAGCATACACACGCAAGAAGTGCTACAATACCTGTTTTTGTTAATATGTTTTGTTTTTGTGTCATTCTCATACTTTTTCCTAATTAAATCCTATAATTCTTCTTGCCACACTGTACGCAAGAGAGGATATCTTTCGTCCGGATCTTCCCGGAATGTTCATGGTCTGTCCAAGTATTCCGTAGCGAATCTTCATAAATGTCTTGAAATCCTTCTGTTTCAGATATATCCACAGTTCTTTTTTCTTCTCCAGATTCTCTGCTTTCTTAGACCGGATACATAAAATGGAAGAAACAGTCATCATGATTGCGAGATAATTAAGCATATAATTTCTCAGTTTCTTACATTTTACATTTTTTAATTGGTACATATCAATCATTGTCTTTGTAACAAAAATCTGCTGATCCAGTCTGGATATCATAACTTTCTCATTGACAGACTGATCTTCTCTTCCAATATAATAACGATAAAAATCCACATCCAGGTAATACACTTTTCGCACAAATGGCAACGGATAATACACATAAATATTATCTACATAAAATGTATGTTTTGGAAGCTCTAACTGGCTGAGCTTAAGCATCGCTGTCCGATAAATAACAGAATGCATCAGAATGTACTGATCCAGATGGAACCGTCCGATTTCTTCCCATTTGAAAATCTTATTCTGCGGAAGCACATTACGGTAGTGAATACATTTCTTATGGGTTGCTCCTACTTTCTCATAAACATAATTGGAAATGAGCATGTCCACCTCTTCATCTTCAGATTCCAGCTTCTTAAGAAATTCCAGAATCTTCCGAAGAGCCTCGGCATCTACCCAGTCATCACTGTCCACAACTTTAAAATACTTTCCGGTGGCATGTGTAAGTCCTGAATTCACAGCATCGCCGTGGCCTCCATTCTCCTTATCCACCGCCTTGATGATCGTCGGATATTTTTCCTCATACTCATGTGCAATCTTAGAAGTATCATCGGAAGATCCGTCATTTACAATTATAATCTCTACATCTTCCCCGCCCACAAGAATACTCTCAATGGCGTGAGACATATATTCCTGTGAATTGTAACTTGGTATTGCAAAAGATATATATTTCATGCATCTTTCTCCTTATATCACATCTTTTTGAATTTATAGTTTCTTTCTTATTATGTCACTACTTACCCAAAGCAGAGCCTTAGGAATCTTTTTAAGTATATAGCATCTGTGCACTTTTTCCAACCAAAATTTTTGTGTCTTTTTTGCAATCTCCTTGTAAAAAATGCTATGATTCGATATAGTAGAGATAAAATTGATAATTTTTCAACAAAAGGAAGGTACACATATGAAAAAGAATCTGATTGTCGGACAATCCGGCGGCCCGACTGCGGTCATTAACGGAAGTCTGTATGGCGTAGTCACTGAAGCCATGAGACACACTGAGGAAATCGACGAAATATACGGTATGATTAATGGAATTGAAGGATTTTTAAA
>RRZT010335844.1_pt1 | contig 11909 bp, 9 predicted proteins | sample 2165551 | NCBI WGS metagenome assembly RRZT01 (sample SAMN10456910, study PRJNA506462) | wastewater metagenome | biome: wastewater; feature: sludge; material: wastewater sludge; isolation source: wastewater sludge with Escherichia coli K12::gfp cells carrying plasmid... | place: USA: Moscow, Idaho ... | reverse complement strand
CGCCGCAGCTGGTGAGGGCAACAACGTTGTTGCCCTCACCAGCTGAAAATCATTCGTCATTGACAGGATCGAAGCGTATTTACAGCAGATTTGGGACTTGACTATGGCGCGATTGATGATCTGCAGGCCAAGTGCCAGCAAGATGCTGCTCATCATCGTGAGCCAGCCCAAGGTGCGGATGTCAAGGTCAAGCATGTCGAAATCCCGTCTGATACGGCAAGCGGCATGTGGCGAGCATTGGGACGTGTGTCTCTTTTTTCGTCCCGCCTCTCGCTGCTTATGGCCGGTAGCGCTTCATGGCATTGTATTCCTCAACCATGGGACGTGGCGAAGTTTAAGGCTTCTCGGCGCGGGGGAGATTTTGTTCGATGTGTTCAAGCCGTAAGTAGTAAGTACACTGGTGTTGTTTTCTTGCCGAGAAGAGGTTGTCATGAAAAAGATCGTTCTGGCTGCGCTGATGATTTTTACCCCGTTGTTCGCTCACGCGGTTGATATCAACGTCGATGTTGGTGATGTTCGTGTGCATGCGCCGGGGGTTAATGTGACCTTTGGGTCTCGGGATAGCCGTGGCTATTACTGGGATGGCTACGATTACCGCGACCCCTCTTACTGGAAACAGCACAACGGCCCGCGCGGCGAAAAATACTATACCGGTCACGGTAACAATGGTGTGCCGCATCAGGGCGGCGGCCACTGCCCACCAGGGCAGGCCAAGAAAGGGCGCTGCTGAGCTGGTTTTGTGCGGTGTTAGTAGGCGGCCTTAAAGCGCCACGGCTGTGCTTGATCCTGCGTATCCTGGCTGCGAAATGCGCGCGGCGCGATGCCGACGGTGCGCTTGAAGGCTTTCGAGAAACTGAACGCATCCTGATAGCCCACCGCTTGCGCGACTTGCTCAAGCGTTTGTTCGGTCTCACTTAACAGGCGCATGGCGTTCTGGATGCGCACGGTGCGCAGATAGTTGAGTGGCGTGTCATTCATCGCCTTGCGAAAACGCTCTGCCAGTCCGGTGCGTGACAGCCCGCATTGCTGGGCGAGAGCCCCCAGAGTCCACGTCCGTGCGCAATCGTCATGCAGTAACACGAGCGCTTGGCGTATCTGCGGATCGTGCATCGAATGGCTCCAGCACCCGCGCGTTTTGCTTTGTTGCGCCACAACGTCACGCAGCAAATAGGTGAAGATGGTATCGAGCAGGCCGTGGACGATGGTTTCGGCACCAAGCTCACGTTGGCGAACTTCCTGTGCAAGCAAGTCAACGACTAGCGGTAGCGCGGGGACATCGGCGACTGTAGCTGCGCGGAAAGTGAACCAATCTGGCATGTCTTTGAAGAACGGGTGGATCGGGGTGTTCCAGAATTGATATGCGCCACTGATGACGGCGCAATTGGTTTCGCTGATGCCTGTGCCGCCGGGCTCTGCTGTATCAGTGTAGTTCAGCGCTTGCAAGGTGCAGCCTTGCAGATCGGCCTTGGGGCTGAGGGTGTGGTGGCAACCGCGTGCCATGAGGGCGATGTCGCCTGCTTGCAGGTGTAGCGGTTCGGCCAACGACGGGGCGTGGACATACACCTCACCGGAAGTGATGACGTGTAGCCCCATGCTTTTGTTACACGGAAATTGCAGCGCACTGTTGCTGTCCAGATGGCGCAGTTTGAGAACGCGGCGGCGCAGGCCGGTTTGATGCAGGATGTCAGTCAGCAAATCCATGATAGCGAGCCAGGTGGTGATGTTTCGGACGATTAGACATGAAAATTGTACTTATGTCTATTATTAATCCGTATTTTGTGCGAGATGATGTGCGCTCCAATCACCAACAAAGGAGTTCATGATGATCAACGCACCTACTACCACCCTCGTTGTTGCCGCCAGCGGTACTGTTGGCAGCGCACTGGCGCAGTCGCTCGCGGAGCAAGGACACAGCGTACGGCGTGCGACCAGCAAGACAGCCCCTGCGGCAGGGCAGGTTCATTTGAATCTGAGCGATCCCGCTACCATTGCGCCGGCATTTGCTGGCGTGGACAAGGCTTTTTTGCTTTCCCCTCCGGGTTACGTCAATCAGGATCAACTGCTGATTCCGTTGATCGACCAGGCGCGTAAGCAAGGGTTGAGCAAAGTGGTGCTGATGACAGCGATGGGTGCAAATGCAGACGCTAGCAGCCCGATGCGCAAGGCCGAGGTGCACCTGGAACAGTCGGGGTTGAGCTACAACATTATCCGCCCGAATTGGTTTATGCAGAATTTCAATACATTCTGGCTGCATGGCATTTTGGCACAGGGCAAGATTTTCTTGCCCGTCGGTACCGCCAAAGGCAGCTTCATCGATGCTCGCGATATTGCCGCCGTCGCGGCAAGCCTGTTGAGTCGCGGTGACCTGAATAACCGTGACTTCGACCTGACCGGCCCGCAAGCCTTGAGTCATGACGGCGTGGCGCAGATTCTTTCACAGGAAACCGGGCGCAATATTGCATTTGAAGACATTACGCCCGAGGCGATGCTGCAAGGCTTGCTGGCCGCCGGGTTGCCCCGCCCCTATGCCGAATTTATGTTGTTGATCCTCGGCTACTTCAAAGCCGGTTACGCTGAACGCACAACCGACTCGGTGCAGAATATTACTGGCAATGCGCCGCGCAGCTTCGCGCAATACGCCAAAGACTACCGGGCTGCATGGTTGGGCTGAACGGCGAATAGGTTCTATCGGGCTGAAAGCCAATAGCTACGGGCGTCTTCAAGTGGGTGCCCGGAAAGCCAGCAGGCATGAGCTTTTCAGGGCATGCCTGCTGATGTGTTTTGGCAATTTGTCGCCAAATCGCGAGCGTTTTTAAGCGCCCATGAAATCGCGTTTGCCGATCTCAAGGCCGTTGTGACGCAGGATGTTGTATGCCGTCACGATATGAAAATAGAAATTTGGTAAAGCAAAACCGACCAGGTACTCCATGCCTTTGAATGAAAGCTCATGTCCGGCGATCTTGAGTTCAATGGCGCGTTCTTCGGAGCCATTGATTTGAGCGGGCGTGAATGCTTCAATAAAGGCGATGGTCTTGGCAATGCGCGCACGCAGCTCTTCGAAGCTTTGCTCCTTGTCTTCGTATTTTGGCACTTCCACTCCGGCCAGACGGGCGACCGCGCCTTTGGCGTGATCGGTCGCTATCTGCACCTGTCTGAGTAAAGTGAACATGTCAGGGAATAGTCGCGCCGTGAGCAGCGTGGTGGGTTCTATCTTTCTGGCAAGGGCATGATTTTGTGCCTTTGCCAGGATGGCGTCCATGCTGCTTAGCATTTTGATAAAACATGGGGCGCTGGCGTCGTACATTGAGAGGCTCATTGGTTGTTCTCCAAAAATCAGCTGCGGCGGTGGCCGCAGTCAAAACATCGTACACGGTAATTTTTTTAACGGCTAAACTGAGGCCATAAGACTATGCCTGCTGGGCGTTGTTTGCACTAAATAATGACGATTTCTGAGAGAGAACGACAATGAAAAAGAGCCACCTGAAGAATGAGTTGCAACGGATCAGCGACGCTTGCCATCATGATCCCTTCACCATCCTGGGGCGTCATCAGGACGGGAAAGACGTTGTTGTACGTGCGTTCATTCCTTCGGCTAATGAAGTGAAAATTGCCGAGGGCGGAATTCCGTTGACCCGCTTGCCGGGTACGGATCATTTCGAATGGCGCGGCGATGGCCAGGCGCTGCCGATGCATTACAGCCTGATTTGGCGTGATCAGCAGCATCGCGAACACTACGCGCGCGACCCCTATACCTTTGCGCCGCAGATTGGTGATCTCGATCTGCACTTGTTCGCCGAGGGTCGTCATCGCCATGCGTTCAACTTCCTCGGAGCCAACGAGTACGAGGTGGATGACGTCGCTGGGGTGTTGTTCGCCGTTTGGGCGCCAAACGCCGAGCGGGTGAGCGTCGTTGGGGATTTCAACGGCTGGGACGGGCGACGCCATCAGATGCGGGTGCGCGGCGCGAGCGGCATCTGGGAGTTGTTTATTCCCGATCTTGAAGCCGGGCATGTCTACAAGTACGAAATTCGCAATCGAAGCAGCGGCCAGATTTTGCTCAAGGCTGATCCTTATGGCCAGCGCAGTGAGTTGCGTCCGCGTACTGGTTCGATCATTCCGGCGCTTGGCGAGTATGCGTGGATTGATAGCGAGTGGATGGAGAAGCGCCGCAGCAATGACTGGCTGCATACGCCAATGTCAGTCTATGAGGTTCATTTGGGCTCATGGCAGCGTGATTCGGAAGGAGAGTTCCTTGGCTATCGTGAACTGGCGCATCGTCTGGTTGATTACGTGGAGCACATGGGCTTTACGCACATCGAACTGATGCCGATTACCGAGCATCCGTATGATCCGTCTTGGGGCTATCAGGCGACGGGTTATTTCGCGCCGACCAGTCGTTTTGGCGACCCGGACGACTTCCGCTATTTCGTTGACTATTGCCACCAGAATGGCATTGGCGTGCTGCTTGACTGGGTGCCAGCGCACTTCCCGAAAGACGCGCATGGTCTGGCTGCTTTTGATGGTACGGCGCTCTATGAACATGCCGATCCGCGCCTTGGCGAGCACAAGGACTGGTCCACGCTGATTTTCAATTTCGGCCGGAACGAGGTGAAGAACTTTCTTCTGTCGAGCGCGGTTTATTGGCTGGAGAGCATGCACGTTGATGGCTTGCGCGTCGATGCCGTGGCCTCGATGCTTTATCTGGATTACTCGCGCGAAGAAGGAGAGTGGATACCAAACCAGTATGGCGGACGCGAGAACCTTGAGGCCATCGCTTTTCTACGAGAACTGAATATCGCTGTACATGACCAGTGTCCTGGCGTGCTGATGATCGCTGAAGAGTCCACTTCGTGGCCGCAGGTCAGTCGCCCAACGGACGTTGGCGGCTTGGGTTTCGACATCAAGTGGAACATGGGCTGGATGAACGATACCCTGGACTATATGGAGCATGACCCGATTCATCGCCAGTACCAGCAGGGCAAGCTGACCTTCAGCATGCTTTACTGTTTCACCGAGAACTTCATGCTGCCGTTCTCGCATGACGAGGTGGTGCATGGCAAGCAGTCCATGTTGCACAAGATGCCCGGTGATGAGTGGCAACGACACGCCAACTTGCGCACGCTTTACGCCTACCAATTTACGCATCCGGGCAAGAAGTTGCTGTTCATGGGGACCGAGTTCGGGCAGGGGCGTGAATGGGATAGCACCGGCGTGCTCGACTGGTACGTGCTCGAGTATCCCTACCATCAAGGGATGCAAAGTCTGGTGCGGGATCTGAACCATCTGTATCAGGAGAACCCGGCGCTGTACCGCTACGAGTTCGATTGGGCAGGCTTTGAGTGGATCAACTGCGATGATGCGCAGCTTTCGGTGATTAGCTATTTGCGCAAAGGGAACGATGGCGAACTGATGGTCGTGGTGCTTAACCTCACGCCGGTTCCGCGTTACGATTACCGGCTGGGTGTGCCGCTCCCAGGAACATATCGCGAAGTGTTCAATTCCGACGCTGCTGTTTATGGCGGAAGCAACGTCGGAACGGGCGCTATCCCGCTGCAGGCGGATGAAATTCCCTGGATGAACCGTTCGCACTCCTTGCCGTTGACGCTGCCGCCGCTGGCCGGCGTGATTTTCAAGTACGAGAGGCCCGATTCGTAATCGTTTTTTTGCTCGCTCCGCCTTGTGGTGCAATGTGGCTGCGAGGTGGACTGTTGCTGTCAATATAAAGCAAGGTTTTCGCTCGAAATGCCGACACGGAACAGGCACTTCCAACAAGAACTGCTTGAATTGTTGTAATATTGCACCCCTTTCATCATGGGGAAGTCGGGTGTTGAAAATTCCGAGCCTTTCCCTTTTTTTTCGGAGATCAACATGACGGCACAAATTCTTGATGGCAATGCGCTTGGACAAAAGCTGCGCGCCGGTTTTAAACAAAAAGCGGACGAACTGGCCGCTCAGGGCGTACGCCCCGGCCTGGCAGTGATTCTGGTCGGTGAAGATCCTGCTTCCCAGGTTTATGTTCGCAACAAGGTCAATGGTTGTGCCCAAGCCGGTTTTTACTCCGAGAAGCATACCTACGCGCCTGACGTCGATCCCAAGATCGTGTTCGACAAGATCGCCGAGCTCAATGCCGATCCGAAAATCCACGGTATTCTCGTTCAACTGCCACTGCCCAAGCATTTCGATGCCGAAGCCGTGCTCGATGCCATTTCGTCAGAAAAAGACGTTGACGGCTTCCGTGCCGAAAACATCGGTGCATTGGTGCAAGGTCAGCGTTGTTTCATCCCCTGCACGCCTTACGGCGCGATGAAGTTCTTTGAAGAAGCCGGCATCAGCCTTAAAGGTAAGGATGCAGTGGTCGTCGGTCGTTCGAACATCGTCGGCAAGCCGATGGCCATGCTGCTGATGCACGCTGGCGCTACCGTGACCATCTGCCACTCGCAAACCAAAGACCTCAAGGGTCACTGCCTGCGCGCCGACGTGTTGGTTGCTGCGATCGGTCGTCCGAAGTTTATTACTGGCGACATGGTCAAGCCGGGTGCCGTCGTGATCGATGTGGGTATCAATCGTTTGCCCGATGGCAAGCTGTGTGGTGACGTCGACTTTGACTCGGCGAAAGAAGTCGCTTCCTTCATCACGCCGGTTCCCGGTGGTGCTGGCCCGATGACGATCACCATGCTGCTCGCCAACACCCTGGAAAGCGCCGAACGGGTTGCGGCCGCCAAAAAGTAAGGTATGTTAAAACACCCGCAGGCCGGGATCGCGTCGGATATTGATACCGGTACGGCGGGTGCCGTGTTGTACAGGGCTGGGGTAGCACTTACTCCAGCCTGTTTTTTTGAATTGCGCTAACGATGCTGCAGTTGTTTTCTCGCGCCGTCGAGTTGTTGCAGGCGGGCGAACTCGTTGCTTTTCCGACTGAGACGGTATACGGCCTCGGCGCCGACGCCGCCAATCCGCAAGCCGTGGCCAAGATATTCGCCGCCAAAGGACGGCCGGCCGATCATCCCCTGATTGTACATTTGCCCGGTGCCGGTCATCTTGATCAATGGGCGCGCGATATTCCTTCAATGGCGTGGTCATTGGCCGAGGCTTTCTGGCCCGGCCCACTGACCTTGATTCTCAAACGCGCTTCGCAAGTGCCATACGCCGTAACCGGCGGTCAGGAAACCGTCGGTGTACGCGTGCCGTCGCATCCCGTGGCGCTTGAGCTGTTGCGCGCTTATGCGCAGGCCGGCGGCGGGGTCGGTGGCATGTGCGGGATTGCCGCCCCCTCGGCCAACCGTTTTGGCCGGATCAGCCCGACTGATGCGGCGCATGTGCATGAAGAACTCGGTGACGCGGTGGCGCTGGTGCTTGATGGTGGGCCGTGCCACGTTGGTATTGAATCAACCATCATCGACCTTTCCCGTGACGACGGTTTTCCGCCGCGCTTATTGCGTCCCGGCCACATTACGCCGGAGCAGATTGCGACGGTGATTGGTGTCATGCCGGAAATTCAAAATTCCGGAGGTGCGCCTCGCGTTTCTGGTTCTCTTGATGCGCATTACGCGCCACTAACGCCAATGCGCGTGGTGGCGACAGCGCAACTTGATGCTGTTTCGCATGAGTTGCAAACCCGAGATGCACGCTTTGGCCTGCTCGCTTATTCCCTTCTGCCAGTAGGTATTCGGCCGCATGCTTTGCGCCAACTTTCCAGTGAGCCGGAGGATTACGCTCGCGGCCTGTACGCCGCCTTGCGCGAACTCGATCAGGCTGGAAATGAGGTGATTGTGGTTGAGGCCATCCCCGATTCCCCGGAATGGGCAGCAGTCGCTGACCGAATGCGTCGGGCGGCGTGCGGTTCCGGCACGGCTTGATTATTCTGCCTTTGGTCGCCCCGAGCGTTGGCCTCATTGTCCGCGCCGTGATTACCGCAGCTGCGAGGAAATGCGCTACATTAGAGCCGTAGCGTGGTGTGTTCTATTTGCTCCTGCTGTCTTTGAGCCTAAAGCCGTTGATCACAACGCATATAACGAAGGCGACTTAAAAACACTACGTGACCTGTCTTTCATAGATCACCCCGTTTGTGAGCTATGAAACGGCTCAGTAACTCTGTCTTTTCGTTGCGCCCGTCATGTCGTTGTGGCTTGAACGGAGGTTTGTAGGATGGAAGGCTAATCATGATCGGGTTGTCTGCACTGAGCTTTTCGCTCAAGCGATGGCTTTTTTCCGGCCTCTTCAGTCTGCTCGCAGCGGCGACATTGGTGCGGGCGGAACCCTCTTCCGTCAATCTGAGCGATGAAGAGCGAGCCTGGGTTGCTGCGCATCAGCAGCAGGTGTTTTCGGTAGGCTTTGACCCGTTTTCCGGGATGGATTTCTTCGAGTTCCGGGGCATGCGAACCGGTTTTCTACCGGACCTGCTGGCCGATATGCAAAAGGAACTCGGACTGCATTTTTCCTTGGCCGAGGTGTCTAGCTGGGATGCTGCCTATAGGCGCTTTGTCGAGGGAAAGATCAGTCTGCTCTATGGTGCCAATCCGACTCCGGAGCGCGAGAAGATCATGGCCTTTACTCGACCGGCGCTACGTAATCCTTATGTCGTTTTTGCGCGGAAGGACTCTTTTGCACAGACATTAGGCGATCTGGATGGCCGACGGGTGGGGTTCATAGCCAATGACTATGTTAGCCAACAGATGTCAAAGGAATACCCGGCGATTCATGTTCAGGTTGTGGAGTTTGAGGCGCAAAGGCAGGGGCTTAATGCGCTGGTTGCCGGTGAGGTTGATGGTTTTATCGCTTCGGGTGGCGGTGTTGAGCTGGAGTTCGTTTTTGACTACCCATTATTGACGCTGGTTGCCGAGTTGCGTTCGATCACCTCGGATATGACCTTTGCTGTGCTCAAAGAGCAGGCGGTACTCGCCGGCATCATCGACAAGTACATGGTGCAACGCAAAGCTAAAATTCAGGATATTGCCCGCAGCGCCCGTATTACCTACAACCGGAAGGTCTTGCGATTTACCGAGAATGAATTGGACTGGCTTGAGAAAAAAGGCGTGGCGGTGGTCGGCGTTGCCGACGATTATTTGCCGTTCGATCTATACCAGGATGGTCAATACAAAGGGATTGGCGGCGAGACGCTGAAACGCATTTCGGAGATCGTCGGCATTCGTTTTGAAGTGGTTAACGGTCCGTTTGCCGAGGTCTATGAGAGGGCGCGTAGCGGATCGATTGACGTTCTGAATATTGCGAAAACAAACGACCGGCTTGCTCACTTTATCTACCCTCGCCCGATCAGTACCGAACGCGACATCATCGTCGGATTGAAAAGCAGCGCTCCTGTGCAGGACGTTTATGGACTCGAAGGCAAACGGGTGGCAGTGATTGACGGTTTCTGGCATGAAGAGTATCTGCGGAAGAACCTCAAGCAAGTCGAAATCATAAAGACAGTCGATATCAAGGAGTCTCTGCAACGTGTGCTGGATGGGGAGGCTGATTACCTTGTCGAGAATCCTACTGTCGTCGAGTTCTACATTAACGGACTTGGCTATGCCGAACTGGTCAAACGGGGTAATACGTCGAAGGACTCATTCGTCTATTTCGGTGTCAATCGCCAGCAGCCAGAACTTGCCGCCATTATCGACAAGGCCCTCACACTGATCCGATTCGAGGACGTGAAGTATGCCGGTCTGCAGAGTGTTCCCACCCTGCGCAATGAACAGAGTCGAAAACTGGTGATGATCGTTGTCGGCTTGCTGGTGGTGTTGGTGCTCATTTTGCTGATCACCACGCGAGTAGTATTTTCTCTGGCCAAACACAAGGCACAAACGCAGATTCTGAAGGAGCGCGAGCACCTGCTTTATACCGATACGCTGACCGGTTTTCATAATCGGAATTACTTTAGCCGCGTCGAGGGTAAGTTGCAGCAGGAAGGGTTTCCGCAGGCGGTTTTGATGGTTGATCTTAATCACCTGAAAGTGCTTAACGATACCTACGGACATGCTGCCGGTGATGCGCTGCTCTCTTTGTTTGGCCAACTATTGCGCGACAGTTTTCCGAGCGGAAACATCTTTCGTATCGGTGGTGATGAATTCCTTGTGGTTCTTGATCGGGCTGTTGAAGAGCAACTTGTTCAGGCCATCGAAGGTCTGAAAAAATCCTGCCAGGAATCCGGTCAAGAGTTGATTGAAGGTGTTTCAATCGTACCAAGCGCTGCGATCGGCTATGTGATTCGGCAGAGCGAACAAGATGCGCTGACCGATGCGATCAGTCTTGCCGATAAACGCATGTATGAAGTTAAAGTCAAGATGAAGAAGCGGCGAACAGATCATGCGTGATCGAGTATTGAGGCTCGTCGGGTGATGCTTTTGAGCGGCGTTAGCGCACCCCCCAGGGCATGACCGGAACGGTAGAGATACTGTTGGCCGGTGCGCCATCGATCAGTTTGCGGCTGATCGCCAGGTAGATCAGTGTGCGATTGGCCTCGTCCCATAGACGAATGACGCGCGTTTCCTTGAATAGAATCGAGGTGTCTTCGCTGAAGACGACGGCTTCCTTCGCCAGTTTTTCAGGCAGGACAATTGGTCCGGTTTGTCGGCAGGCCAGCGAGAATTGTGATGGGTCTTGCGCCAGCCCGAAGCTGCCGCTGACCCCGCCGGTTTTGGCCTGGCTGACGTGGCAGGTGACGCCGGGCACTTTGGGGTCGTTAAAGGATTCGATGCAGACCTTGTGATTGGCACCGATCAGTTTCCACTCCGTAGTCACGCAGCCGATCTTTTCGGCGAAGGCAGGGGCAGCGGCCAAAGCGAGTGCGAGGATGAGGAAAGCTTTCAGTTTCATGACAGGTCTCCAGTGTGGCTTTGCTCTGGATTCTACATTTAGACGCTGGCGAACAGTCGCTTGGCAGTAAACTTGAGGGATTTCCCGGTGCCGTTCTTTTGATGAGTGACTTATGTCCGCCTTGACGCTTTCACCTGTATTCAACGATTTACAACCCGCCATTGTCTGGGCGCATTTTGCCAGCCTGTGTGCCATCCCACGTCCGTCCAAAGGCGAAGCGCGCTTGCGCGAGCATTTGCAAGCCTGGGCGGAAGGACGCGGCTTGACCGTTCAGGTCGATGAAATCGGTAATCTGATTATCCGTAAACCGGCAAGCCCTGGGCGCGAAGCGGTTCCCGCTGTGGTTCTGCAAGCGCATCTGGACATGGTTTGCCAGAAAAACGCGGAGACAGTACATGACTTTGCGCGCGATCCGATTAGCCCCGTGCTGCGTGACGGTTGGCTGCTTGCAGAAGGAACGACGCTCGGTGCCGACAACGGCATTGGCGTAGCGCTGGCCTTGGCGCTTCTGGAGGATGCGAGTTTCGAGCACGGACCGATCGAAGCCTTATTTACGGTGGACGAAGAGTCGGGGATGGGTAGTGTGCGCGGGCTGGCGCCGGATGTGTTGGACGGTCGGCTGCTCTTGAATCTGGATACCGAGGAATGGGGCGAGTTTTACCTAGGTTGCGCCGGCGGTATCGATGTGAATGTGCATAGGCAGGGTAAAGCAGAAGCCGCGCCGGAGAACTGGCAGGGCGTGAGAATCGATGTTCGCGGGCTATGCGGCGGGCACTCGGGCATGAACATCAACGAAGGGCGTGGCAACGCCATCAAGCTTCTGGTGCGTAGCCTGCGCCAGCTAGAGCGTCGCTGGCCGATCCGGCTGGCTGTCCTGCAAGGCGGTACGGCAAGAAACGCCCTGCCGCGTGAGGCCTTTGCCATTGTGATGCTGCCGCCGGAAGCACTCGCCGGGCTCGATGGCGTATTGGCAGCCCTGCAGGGCACCTATCGAAAGGAATTGGCCGGGATCGACGACAAGGTGAGTATTTCGTTCACGCCTTGTGCGGCCCGGCGCGTGCTGAGTCAGGCCGAACAGTCGCTTTGGCTCGCTT
>RRZT013053900.1_pt1 | contig 11912 bp, 11 predicted proteins | sample 2165551 | NCBI WGS metagenome assembly RRZT01 (sample SAMN10456910, study PRJNA506462) | wastewater metagenome | biome: wastewater; feature: sludge; material: wastewater sludge; isolation source: wastewater sludge with Escherichia coli K12::gfp cells carrying plasmid... | place: USA: Moscow, Idaho... | reverse complement strand
GGCTTTATAGTTATATACAGCTCATGTCTTGAACTTAACAACTATATTGCCTCATACATAATCAATTGTTTCAATTGAAGATGATTTTACTTTCATTTGTATTTCTTTACTTTGACTAAAGATGACTTCTTTTTAGAAGACTTTTTTTTATATTGTTCTGTAGAAGCTACACATTTCTTACACATTACAAACATTATATATTTTGCAATCAGTTAGTTTGATAAAGCATTCATCTTTTAAGTTTTCATTTCTTGATTAGCTCTCAAGATGTAAACAACAACGATTCTTCTATAGTATAAGATTTCTTTCCATATCTTTCATTTACATAGTTATGAAAATTATTTACAAACTCTATAAGTGATTTATTATCATTATCCTTTACTATATCTATATTATTCTTAATAAATTCATTTGCATGTCATTTGCAATCAGTACATAATAGTGTAGCAAATCATACAAAGAATATATGTATATCATTTTTAGTAAAGCTACTACCTATATAATATGGTATCTCATGTAAGAATGACCAGAACATAGGTCATCTTATATCCATTGATTGTCATTCTGCCCATGCTTCCCATAGTGTCTGTTTTTTAGACGGGTCAATAGGAGTAATAGTTTTTGGTATAACTCAATTATATTTCTTATTATAGAAATCAGCAATCTGTTTTGCTGTACATTTACATGATATTCAGCAATTACAGATAGTTTTTCTACATATCTCACATTGAGTATTCTCCTTTCTACCATATCATAAGATCATTAGTATTTTTTAATCAAAGGATTTAAAAGTAAATCTTTTTCTTTCTGTGTAATTGTTTTACCAGTCTTTGTGTCTAAAAATATATTACTTCACATCTGTTGAAATCTTTCTCAAGATTGTAAAGGATTATTTGAATTATTAATAACTGCTTGAGACACTGGTACTTTAACTTTCTTAGAAGCTACTGTATTAGATACATTAGCTTTAGGTACAGATGATGTAGAAGATGTACTAGGTGTAGTATATTGTCATTTTTGAAATCATCGTTGATCTTCTGCAAGTGCTATCTGTCTTGCTTGATTCTCTACTTGTGCTTTTTGTATAGCATTGTTTTGATCAAGCTGTTGTTGATTTTGTTCTGCTTGTATCTTCTGTCACAATAAAGAGCTATTAAGACTTTCTTTCTGTGTGTTGATAGCAGATAGTTTATCAAAGATTTCTGAATTAGCATTAGATACATTTTGTGCTATAACTTTTTCACTTACTCATCTTCCTCATCATAAATTAAAGGAAGACCTATTAGCCATAGATAATCAAAGTCAAGTTCTTGCATCATCAAATGTTTTTTCATTCTTAGATATTTGATCATTGTATTGTTTATTGATATTATCAACTCAAGAATTTTTATTAAAAGATCAGCTATTACTAGATCAAAATGAAGAAGATGTAGAAGATGTAGAAGATTTAGAAGATAAACTAGCAGGAGATCATGGCAATTGTATTTGGTCTCATACACTAGCTGTAGCATTCTTCTGAAAAATCTCATCTTGTTGTTTAAGTAATCATTGTTGTTTAATGAGATTATTTAATTCTGCTTCCTTTTGCTTCTTTATCTCTAATGCTTTTATCTTATTAGGATTAGAATTTGATATACTAGAAAACAATGAAGCATTTCTTACAGCATCATTATATTCGTTTTGTATCTTAGAAATCTGTGAATCTAGTATTCAGATGTTTCTTGTGTATGGGCTTGACTGCATGACTCACATTTATTTTGAATAAATCAATCATGTCACTTAGATGACATATCATCATAAGAGTGCATAGAATTATCTCATTCTGGCTTTTGACTAGAATGGCTTAACATTAAATCCACTTCTTTTGAGTTCATCTTCGGTAAGATCATCAATACTTGTAAAACGATTGGATCAAGTTTTTGATGTGTCTTGTGCATCTTTGAAATAATCTCCTGATCAGAGGGAGTTAAGGAATTGTAAATCTCCTTGAGCTTCTTCATTGGCTCACTCTCACTCATATCAGAGTTCATTGAGTTTTGATAAGTCTTGATTGGATCCATCTGTTTGAATAGTATTAATTAAAGGCTCATAAAGAGTTTTTGCTTTTTCAATTTCTTTTTGTATGACATCAAGAAATTTAGTTCGCATTCAATTCTTAATGAAATCGTTTGGATCAAGGTCATTAAGATATTGTGCGGCTGCTAATAGTTTTTTGATTCTAAGAATTACTTGTTTCATTGTAGGCAATATAATCAGAATTTAAAAAAAAGCAAGGGTTTTTAACAAAATTGATTTCATAACCAATTTTCAGCTTTTGGTTGTATACTATTATTTTGTTTCCACATAATAGAGTATTTAAAAAACTGTAAGTTATCTTTACCTCAAATAATATATTCAAAGTAAAAAGCATTTCACATATTATTTATCTTCTGTCAGAGTGTACAAAACCTACTTAATACTAATACATGTTCATCATCATTGTCATACATATTGTTTGGTCTAGGTTCTCATACAACATCACAGCATTGTTCATTTGGACTATGCTCTTTACAACAGTCAACACATACTCAATAATGATATTTATTATATTTACAATATACTTCCATTTCATTACGAGTAGTCCTTAAATCTTCTACTGTAGTATGTCAATTTCATCAATTAAGAACAAATCACAATGGCATATTTTTAAATAGCTTGCCTTGTTCTATATGATCATACTTATCAGCTAGTATTAGATTTTCTTGATCAATAAGATTATTTACATATTCAGAAGAAAAATAGTTTTTTTCTTTTTTTCTTAGTCTATATCATTGGTAGTCAATTTCTTTTAAGAAATAACTATCACTTCAAATTCTACTATGATTACCAATAGTTATTGCTATTGAGTCAATAAGTTTTACTTTATCAGGATTTAGTTGTCAGAATGTAATTCATATAATTTCTTTGATTTCATTTCATACATCAGTGTCTCATTCATTGATAAATAATCAATCTCAATAATAACATCAATGTTTATAGTGTGTAATATGTAATCAGCATATCATTCGTATTACCCAATCTTTATCAAGAGAATTATATCTTAACATCTTTGTATACTGTGGTTTATATCATACTCTATTATCTGTAATAGTTATGATAAGTTCATCTCATTCATGTGAGAAGTATATTTTATCTCAATTAAAAACATTAGCTGTAGCAACATGGTCTTGTATAAAGTTATTAGATATAGTGCTATATCATACATCAAATGTATATAGACCATTTCATTTATCATATTGCTGGTTTAGGAATAAGGACTTAATAGTTGCATATCATTTATCATCATGTGTTGCTACATAGAAAGCTCATCTATGACCATAGTATGATCACTTATTAAAGTATCATTCTCATTTATCTGTCTTAGATGTTCTGTATTCACTTGTTCAGTTTTGATATGTTAGCTTATATAATATTCAAAATGAGTCTGGTCACATAAGGTATCAATAATTACCATACTCTATAACATCAGTATATACTGCATCTTGTCATATAATATTAGTAAATATTCATGGATTCTGTCATCATTCTCAAATATATAATACATCTCATGCTATATATCATAATGCTCATCAATATGTAAATAATGAATTTATATTTTGTGCATAAAGAGAATCAGAAAACATAGCTCAATATGGAGTTATATCACTAGATTCTTCACAAGAAGCATTGTGTATCTGATATGCTCATCAGTCTCATGCAAAACTAAGTGTTTCTCATACAGTATCATATATCTTATAACATAGACCAGATGTTTCTACATAATCTCAATCTGCTAATCAATCAAGTGTAGCAACAAGTCATGGTACAAATCCATTTAATTGTACACCATTTATTCATTCATGTGTAATATATCATTTAGCTGATCTATACCATCACATAATAGCATCTCATTTAGAGTCATATCAATATATATATTGTCATGGTCTAACTGTTATTGGTCTTCATATTGAATTATAAAGCATATGAACTATAGTATTTCATATTCTATATGCTCTTAGTTTTCATTCACATCATATAGAATCTATACTAGATAACTGCTTTGGTCAGAATGTATGAACAAATTTATGAGAACTACATGGAGTTGTGTCAAAATCTTTTTCTCAATTAGATTTTGGTATAGATATATAATTTCATTCACAACAAGATAGCAAGTAAGAATCACACTCTATTTGTCTATTTCATCAACATTGTTTATATACTCTTAGTTTTGTTCAATCATTATTTACATACATAAAATATCTTTCTCATTGTCGTGTTGCTATATCCTTTACATTCCATCATGTAAGATCATCATCTGTATAGCTTCAGCATTCAGAAAATCAATCTCTCTTTTCATATCATCGGTTCTGATAATTACCATTCTCTCTAGGAGTTTGTGCAAATCAATCTAAGTATCAATTATATTCCCACGATGGTCTTGTCTTCTTTACATTGATCAACTTACTAAAAATGACATTCACATTAGTGATACCATTTTGATTATCATATGCAGGTTGTCCAATATATTCTTGCATTCAACCCACATCTTGTTCTGGCATTATATTCTCTATGCTCATAGCTTATTTCATAAGTGGTTGAAAGTATGTAGGGACATTATTCTCTTCAAAGTCTAATCATTCTATGATTTCTTTTCACATAGTGATTAAGATATTTTCTTTAAGAGATTGTGTATCTCGTAATTCAATACCAAGTAATCATTCAAATATAAGACCATAGGCATACATATATGCTTCTGGCAATGGTATTTCATCATTGATACATTTCATCATAAGTGGTCAAGCATAGTAGCTTACAAATACACTATCGCAGTTTGGCTCACAACATCATCACATAGGAAGCATAAACTCTATAGTATTGCCTTGCAATCATCAAGAATATGATCATCAAGATATTTTATATGTTCATGGCTGCAATGGGGTTCATGGTCATACTTGTTTGAGATCAATACTTTTTCAGTATTCTTGACATCAACAAGATGGTCTTGATATATGTGATACACAATCACATGTATATACTATATCATCATCTATTCAGTGATCAATGACTTCCATTTTTCAGCAATAAAATACAACCCTATTCTTCACTATAGGTTTATTTGTTTTAATAATATATACTTTATTATGAGTCTGTGATTGCATAGCAACTCATTCTGTCTCTATCTGCCATGATCTTTTTCTTCATAGATAGGTATACATATACATCAGTGTTTGATTGGCTTTATGTAATATATTGTTTTTTCATATATTACCAATATATCAATTCAGATGAATTGACGAAGCCATGTTATTGAGTAATGTATATAATTTCATTATATTGAATATAGTCAGAATTTAAAAAAAAGCAAGGGTTTGTTATAAGAAAAAACACAAGGCATAATACCTTGTGTTCTTACTCAACAATTTTCTAGGATTAGTTGACAAGATCAATAATGAATCCTTGACCATTCAAAAGACCAAGTGGTATAAGAGAGAAACCAAATCCATAAGAGTGACATGCAACACAATTATATCTTCATTCAATAGCTGATGTAATTTCTTGTGTTTGCAGACCTTGTGGCATCATAACTGGTCTTCCGTCCATTGTCAATGTTTTGTATTTGTTTGTCATAAACAACATACTATCCATTGGCAAGAATCTGAAATATTTTCTACCTGCATATTTCTGCTCAAGATATGGATCAACTGCAAATTCAATTGTACCCATTCCAGTATCAATAGTCAAAGACTGCATTACATATACTGTATTTGTAGATTTACATGCTTGTGGAGTACAACCAGTTGCTTGTCTCAAGAACTCTTGGTTATTTAATATCCGTGAGTATCATTCCTGTGTAGTACCTACCAAATAGTTTACATTTCCATTTCTTGAATATTTTTGTCTATCCATAACTTCTCTATTCATTCTTGAGAAGATAGCTTTTGGAGACACAGCTGTTAGAGGATAATAGTTTTTTACACCATTATTTCTAGCATCATTCATAGCTGTTTCAATACCTCGTGTTTCTCCAGACTTATTGCCTCTAGCAAAGTTCATACCTGTATTGATAGCCATAATGAATTGATGATTGAAGAAATCATACAATTCTTGCTGTTTGTATTGGTATAGATTCATAAGATTCATACCAGCCATTTCAGTTGCGATAGTTTGATTGAGTTGATTAAATCCACAAGAGTTGATTTCATCAAGATCAAAACAAATTTCTCTACCAAAGTCTTGGATATAAGAAGTATATTGTTTTCCTTTCTGCTCCATATTAAAGCCTGGATATCTTTCACATTTATCAAGACAATCAAATCTCAACATTACTGTAGAACCCTCAAGGATATCTGTTGTAGGGATACCAATATCAATTGTTGATGTAGGATTACCAAAAGCATCAACACCAGTACCAACTACTGATCGTTCGTCACATTTCCTTACAATTTCAATAGGGCAACAAGGATCAGCTGGATTTGGATATGTCACTGTAATAGATACAGCTGGCATATTTCGTATATCTCCATCTGATACAGTAAGAGTTGTGCCTGTACCATCAGCTAATACTTCTCCAGAATATCTTTTATTTGTAAATGAATAAAAGTCAAATCCATTACCATTCTTAGAGAGAGATTGTTTAGCATTGATATTTCTAAACAAAGGAATATGTTTTGTAGCACCATCTTTCTCAATAGTTTTCGTGTTATAGAGAAGTTTTCCGTAGTATGGATTAGCTGACAACTGGTTCTTTGTATATTCTGTAGCAATAAATTCTTGACAATTACAGATATATGATCCAATAGTAATATCAACAGGAGGCAAGGAGTTTGTAGTCAAACCAACCGCACATGGTGTACCATCTGGATTACAGTTAGGACTACAATTAGCAAAAGCTCATTGTGTATAAATATTCATTTTGAAAAAAGGGAATAATAAAAAAGTTAAAATCAATACTTACTAATATCTTCTCAAGATATCTCGTTAATTCAAGGTATCTTGCCAACCTGTGGTTGGTAATTTCCACTTTGCTTAACTCATAATTTTGATGCAAAATAGTCTCCTATAGTTGAGTCAATATTGATCTGACCATTAGTGATCTTATGGAGCAGATTGCTCGCTGACTTTAAAGCAGCATATTGATCGTTATCTGATCAACTCTCTTGGAATGATCTTATTGAATTAACAATAGACAATTCTAAGGGGTCTTGTAGTGCAACAGTATTATGTTTAAGGTTAATGTTTTCTTGTGCTAGGTCTCTAACCTTTTCAGCTAGTATACCATTTTCTTGTTGTAGCATTCAATAATCAATAATCTTTTTCTTCTGTTCATTTACTGATGTAATATCATTTTCATACATTCTTTTGAATTTAATCGCATCTTCTACTTCATCTACAGTATAATTTAATGTGACATATCCATCATCAGAGTCATTACTTACTTCTTCTTGTTTAACTTCTACTGTATTATTATTTGATATTTCAGAAGATGGTTCACTTGTAGCTTGTTGTTCCTTAGATTTATTTTGATCTTGAATAAGTTTTTCAAGATCATTCAAGTCATTCATAAAATCTTGGTATTTCTTTCAAGCCTCATCTTTAATAAGATCATCAGCAGTTCCAAATTCTCATTTAACTACTTCTTTCTCCTGTGTCTGTTTCAAATGTTCTAAAGATTGTTCATAAGTCATTCAATCAATTTGTTGTTCTGTTCATACTTCACTAGTAGGATTAACTATAGGATTATAGATTGGCTCTTTTCAGATTCAGTCTGTACCATATCTCATAAGATCATCATAGCTAATTTCTTGTGGAGCTTGAGAAGTTTGTCCAATAGGTTGTGGATTACTTACAGATCAACCATGTACTAATTGTTGTTGAATAGGTTGACTAGGTTCTCATGTAGTAGCAGGTGCTTGTACAGGAGTTGTGGCTACAGTAGTAGCATTTTGCTGTGTTGCATTAGGTGTGGTTTGATTAGGTTGCATGATAGAATATAATCAGAAAGTAAAATAAAGCAAATGTGTGATTTACAAAGTTTTGACATATATAAATAAGTATGTATAATATATATTATATAATTCATTTATTAATAATTTCTGCAACAATATCTGTATCTTTTCATCTATCTGGCTTACTAGCTTGTATCAATTCTAGTGCCATAGCTTCTTCATCAGACATTGGTTTCGGTCTATTATATCAATATCAATTATTATATTGATTATTATATTGACCTTGGTTTCATCAATACTGTTGACCTCATTGATTTCATTGACCTTGTGGATTTTGATTATCAGGTGGCATAAGAGGTGCTAACTCTTTTTTCTTCTCAAGTTTCAGCTTCTCTATTTCAAATTCATATTCTAGTTTCTGTTTATCAATATCAAACTGATTAGTAGTATCAATTTTCTTTTTATCAAAGAAGTCTGTCTTTGTTTGCGATCATCATCTAATTCATAGGAGATTAGCAAACTCTTTATTCAATGCTTCATAGTCAACATAATTGATACCACTTGTAGGATCAGTAGATCAGATTGCTAAGAAGTTTGCATACTGTGTTAGATTATTGATCTTAGTTTGGAAGCTATAATCAATCATTGATTCAGGTGTATATACAACATCATAGTTATCTAAGAGGTTTTTTATTCTAACTGTCCTTTCTTCTGCAGTTCATCAATCTCATTCTATTGTGACCTTAATATTATCAGGTAGACATTTTTGTGCAAGCACACTCCATATCTTAAATGCTTTTGTCATTCATAAGGATACAGAAGATACTATTTGTTTTAGCGGTTCTTGTGCTATACCTAATGCTATGTTTGCATTTCAGCTTGTCTGTTCTGGTCTTTGTTGCTGGTATTGTATACCATATTTATTATGCAGTCACACAGACATAATAGCTTGTTGCCAATAGAAGTCTACAAGTTTCAGAGAATTATAATCAAAGTTTCATAGATCAAGTCTTTTGACTTCGTCTAAGTCTCACTTATATATTCTAAATCATTCTAGAGGTATAAATCAATTCTCTCGTCATTCTACATTTGCATAATTCTTTGTATAAAACATAGGAGACATAAACATCTTTATATTATCATTTCAACTATTTACTATCAAATCTGTTTGATCTTGTACACTAGATAATACTTGTGTTGTTCATTTAGAATGTCAGACTCCTCAATAGTTTTCTTTAGCCATTCTAACAATTGGTATAATTCAATTTCATACTGGATTCTCTCAATCATATAATACAACATCTCAACATAATATTGTAAGTGTATCTTTAGTATAATGTAGATAAAATTCTTTTCTGTTTAGATTACTATTGCCATATCATACATTCCAATATAATGAATTAGAATTTGATATGATAGATTCCCTTATTCATGTCTCTATATTGATATATCCTCAATCACTGTTCTGATACATTCATGCACTTAGATTTCAAGAACATACAAGTTTCTCTACAGAGTTTATCATCTTTATCTTATTATAGTCTTTTCAGAATATAGTAGTATTGCTAGATAATATGTATGATTTTACATCATCAGATATTTGTATGAACGGGAACATATCAAGAAATGTATTGATGTCTTCATACATATATAATCATACAAAAGCAGACTGCTCAAATGCTCTATCATATTCATATACTACATGGAAAGGTGATACATATCTTCGTATTGTATTTACCCTTGCTATCTTAAAGTATTTCTTTTTAGTGTTGATTTTTGCTTGCTCTGGTGTCTTACCAAGAGCTATTTGGTTTGCATAATATTTAGACATGTTTACCATCTCTTGTGATATATTCATATCAATGAAGGCATATCACTCTCAAGTAGATCAGAGGTCAAAGATAGTTCATTGCAATCAATGTCTTACTTGTGAATCAGTAAATGCCCAATCACAAAATGCTTGCTGTTCATCATTAGATAGATGTTTATTATCAAATGATTTTATTTCTTTATCTGTATACTCTGTGTCCTGTATATCTTCCTTTTTAGAATCCTTTTCTACATGTTTTCTTTTTCTTGTTTGCACAGAAAAATCAAGAGAGAATATCTTAGAGAAATAAAGATCAGTAATAATCTTAGTGACAGCAGTCTTATAGTTAGATTTCCATCACATTCATTGACTCTTTAAGTCTCTTGATCTATCTCAATTAAACATAAGATAATTCTTAAGACCATTGATCTTATCTGGTCGTACATAAGACTCAAAGAATTGACTATAGTATGATGCTATACTGTATACTTCATTGTATACATCTGCATATTTATTTTGATGTTCCTTAACTATATTAGTATCAATCTTTGTTTTAATCCCATTACGAGAAATGATGTCTTTGTAGGACTTAATCTTTGGACTCTCTTGTTTTTTTATCATTTTCAATTATATTGAGAAAATAAAGGAACTATAACAGTTGGCTCTTTGTCTATAATCTTTCTAGCTTTAGCCATAAAATTAGCAGCTTTCAATCTTACATCATAGTCTGGCATAAGTTCTCATGTCTTTGGATTTGCTTTCTCTGCAAGCAGAGCAGTTTCTTTGGCAATTCAAAATATAAACTTCTCATCAAGTCACATTTCGTTCATCACTCATTTTATTTCTTCAAGCCTAAGCTGTCTTGTCAGTTTATTAACTTCTCTTGGAGAAAGAACTCTTTCCTGACTTGTACTTAGTTCTCCTGTATTTTGTTCTACGATACTTGCCTCAAGAACTTCTTCATCAAAATTGTCATTGTCTGACTCAAGAAGATCATTGTTTCTCAAATCTGGTGAAATTCAATCTTGCTTGATTGTTTGCATATTGGTTTCTTCCATAGATATATTGTGTTTCCTTAGGAGATAAAGAATATATTTTAGGTAGATATAGACTCTTATAGTTTGGATATATGTCTTTTAGATAAACTGGTTTTACAAAGTTCTTTGCATAGTTTGTCCATTTCTTATATGATGACTTATATTTATTATATGAATTAGAATCTCAATAAGATGATCATGGAGCATCTGTTCAGTATACATCTTTCATAATATCTTGTATGTCTTGACTATTTTTGAATACATCATCATATTCTTTCATCTTACCATATTCTTCCTAGATATATCTCTTAATAGTTTGCACCTTATCATCTCATCATTCTCATACTCGCGAAGAAACAAGTTTAGGATTTTCAAACATCATTTTCATTAGAGTTCATTGAGAACTATTAAATATCTGTGCAGTCATATATGATCTCTCTACATCAGTATAATCTCATAATGTAAGTAGAGACACAGCATCTGTCATATTATTTATTACTTGCTTTTGCTGTTCTTCAAAACTCTTTCTTGGATCTACTCATTTTGTAGCTATACTTCTTGCTCAATATGTAAGTGCATTTTGTAAAAGGTCTGGTCTCTCTAATCATTTTGATACTGCATAATGAACCCACATATTAGATTCAAATGATTTAAGCATTCTGTTTATAGCACTTTCCTTGATAGTATATTGAGATTCTAGTTTATCATTATCTAATTCTGCTTTAGACTCTGAATACTTAAGGTCTCAATACTTACTAATATATGGTTCTAGCTCTTGATGATTAGCTCTTAAATACATACCATGTAATTTTGTCCATGTTGGTTGATCAGTATGAAATAATGTGTCTCATCGTTTATCTACAATATATTTAGCAAGTGCTGACTTAATCTTTGGATCGTCTGGATTCTGATAATATACTGTTGCATATTTGCCAGTTCATTTAATTTCATATAATTTATTCTGTATCATAAAGTCTTTCATGTCTTTCATTACAGAGAATCATATTGCAACCTTAGGGTCTACCTTACCAAGTCAATCAAGTATCAATTTCTCTATTGCTTCTTTTTCATTGCTTGGTCATACTTTTGAAAAGATTATAT
>RRZT010682451.1_pt1 | contig 11913 bp, 14 predicted proteins | sample 2165551 | NCBI WGS metagenome assembly RRZT01 (sample SAMN10456910, study PRJNA506462) | wastewater metagenome | biome: wastewater; feature: sludge; material: wastewater sludge; isolation source: wastewater sludge with Escherichia coli K12::gfp cells carrying plasmid... | place: USA: Moscow, Idaho... | reverse complement strand
AGTGTTTCAGCAACTTAATCATATTTAGCGGGAGTTTTAATGTCAGTTGACGATGCTTTCGCCGTAGCGTTAAAAGGCGTGACCTTTCAGCGTGGCTCGCGGAAAATTTTTGATAATGTCAGCATTAGCTTTCCACGAGGCAAAGTGACTGGTGTGATGGGCCCGTCAGGTTGTGGTAAAACAACCTTGCTGCGTTTGATGGCTGCACAGCTAAAACCTGAAAAAGGTGAAGTGTGGGTTAATGGGCAGAATTTGCCGACCTTATCCCGTAGTGAGCTGTTTGATATGCGCAAACAATTTGGCGTGTTGTTCCAAAGCGGTGCGCTCTTTACTGATTTAAATGTCTTTGAAAACGTTGCGTTTCCATTGCGTGTGCACACTGAGCTGCCTGACGAAATGATTCGTGACATTGTTTTGATGAAATTGCAGGCCGTTGGTTTGCGCGGTGCGATTGATTTAATGCCAGATGAGCTGTCTGGTGGGATGAAGCGTCGAGTGGCTTTGGCACGCGCCATTGCTTTAGATCCAGACATTCTCTTGTATGACGAACCCTTTGTTGGCCAAGATCCGATCGCCAAAGGTGTTTTAGTGCGTTTGATTCGCTTATTAAATGATGCTTTAGGCATTACCAGTGTGGTGGTCTCGCATGACTTGGCGGAGACAGCGAGCATTTCAGACTACTTATATGTGGTGGGTGACGGTCAAGTATTAGGCCAAGGTGCGCCAGAGCAGCTCATGAATTCAGATAACCCGCGTATTCGTCAGTTTATGCAGGGTATTCCCGATGGGCCGGTGCCGTTTCACTTTAACGCGCCGGACTATCGCGACGACTTATTGGGAGAGCGTTAAATGGCGCGTCAATCGTTACTGGATCGTATCGCGTTACTGGGCCGCGCTGGTTTGGATATTATCCAAGCCATGGGGCGCTCGCTGATTTTTCTCTGGCATGTATTGATAGGGCGCGGCGGTGCAGGCACGGGCATACATTTGCTGATTAAGCAGTTGTATTCTGTCGGTGTGTTGTCGTTGGCGATTATCATTGTCTCGGGCTTGTTTATCGGCATGGTGCTGGCGCTACAGGGCTACAGTATTTTAGTGGACTTTGGTTCTGAGCAAGCTGTTGGTCAGATGGTGGCTTTAACTTTACTGCGTGAACTGGGGCCGGTTGTGACGGCGCTTTTATTTGCCGGTCGTGCCGGTTCGGCATTGACGGCGGAAATCGGCAACATGAAATCCACTGAGCAATTATCTAGCCTGGAAATGATTGGCGTAGATCCGCTTAAATACATTATTGCGCCACGCCTGTGGGCCGGTTTTATTTCGATGCCTTTGTTGGCGGCGATTTTCTCTGTCGTCGGCATTTGGGGTGGCGCGATGGTTGCCGTGGATTGGCTGGGCGTCTATGACGGATCGTACTGGGGTAATATGAGCAACAGTGTCGATTTTTATGACGATGTACTCAATGGCGTCATTAAAAGTGTGGTGTTTGCTTTTGTGGTGACTTGGGTTGCGGTGTTTCAAGGCTATGATTGCGAGCCGACCTCAGAAGGTATCAGTCGTGCGACCACGCGCACGGTGGTGTATGCCTCGTTAGCGGTGTTGGGTTTGGACTTTATTTTGACTGCTTTAATGTTTGGAGATTTCTGATGCGAATCCGCGCCGTAGAGATTAGTGTAGGAGTGTTCTTGTTGGCTGGTATGTTGGCCTTATTACTGCTGGCTTTACGAGTCAGTGGCTTAACTGTCGCTAACAGTGCTGATACGTATAAGCTGGTTGCTCATTTTGACAATATTTCCGGTCTCACCACGCGCGCCAAAGTCACTATGGCCGGCGTCGCTGTCGGTAAGGTTGTTGCGATTGACTTTGATACTGAAACTTACACCGGTAAGGTCAGTATGGAAATGCAGAGTCGGGTTAATAATTTACCCATTGACACCACCGCTTCGATTTTAACGGCTGGCTTGCTTGGCGAAAAATACATCAGCTTAAGTGTTGGCGGTGAAGATGAAGTATTGAAAGATGGTGATGTGATTTATGATACGCAGTCATCTTTAGTTCTCGAAGAGTTGATTGGTAAGTTTTTAATGAACAGCGTTAATCAGGAATAACCATTATGTTAGTCATGTTTCGTCATGCTCTATTATGTGTTGCACTCGCTTTCACGGGTATCAGCGTTGCAGCGACAGATGCGCGTACGGTAGTTGAAGAAACAACCAATAATTTGCTGGCTGATTTGAAGGCGAATAAAGAACACTACCGCTCCGATCCCGCTGCTTTTTATCAGGCGATGGATTCGATTTTGGGTGAGGTAGTGGATGCTGATGGTATTTCCCGCAGCGTGATGACAGTACGTTATTCACGACGTGCAACACCTGAGCAGATGCAGCGTTTTCAAGAAAACTTTAAACGCAGTTTGATGCAGTTCTACGGCAATGCCTTACTTGAGTACAACAATCAAAATATTCGGGTTTTGCCAAATACCAATGACCAAGGGCCTGATCGCAGTGAAGTGCGTATGGAGGTCACTGATCACAAGGGTGTTATTTATCCTGTGTCTTACACCATGGTTAAAGTGAAAAATAAGTGGATGATGCGCAACGTTATTATTAACGGCATCAATGTTGGCAAACTCTTTCGCGATCAGTTTGCCGAAGCCATGCAACGTAATGCGCACGATCTTGATCGCGTAATCGATTCTTGGGTGGAAACGGTCGCTAAAACACGCGCCGCTCAGGAGGACGCGTGAGTAACGGCAGTGTCACTCTAGAGAATGGCGTACTGCGGATTCATGGCGTTTTGGATTACCGCAGTGGTCCGTTATTGCGCCAGCAAGGCCAAGAGCTGATTCGTAGTGCTAAGGCTGATCATTTAGAAGTCAACTGCGCCGCGGTGGAGAAGTCCAGCAGCGTTGGCTTGGCCTTATTATTGGCTTTTATGCGCGATGCTGAGCAGGGTGGTAAAACCGTTAAGCTCACGCATCTGCCGCTCGATATGCAAAAAATTGCCGAGGTCTGTGGTTTGACCGAGATACTCAATATCGCCCCTTAATAGGGTTGGGCGATACCGATTGAATTGATGCAAATAAAGCGGTTGCTAGTGCGGCCGCTGCTAATGAGGATAACTATGCAAGCTGTAGCAGTGAAACAACTGTTAGAAGAGAAACTCCCCAACACCCAGGTTGAAGTGGAAGGTGAAGGCTGCAATTTTCAGCTTAATATCATCAGTGACGAGTTGGCGGCTTTGAGTCCAGTTAAACGTCAGCAACAGGTTTATGCACAAATTAACCCATGGATTGCTGATGGCAGTATTCATGCGGTTACAATGAAATTTTTTACTCGCACGGCTTGGGCCGAACGCTCTTAAAGCAACCAAACGAGACTCTAATGGATAAGCTCATTATTAGCGGAGGTCATCGTTTAGACGGTGAAATTCGTATTTCAGGTGCTAAAAACGCCGCATTACCGATTCTTGCTGCAACTTTGCTGGCCAGTGCGCCTGTGACTGTGTGCAATTTACCGCACCTGCACGATATTACGACGATGATTGAGTTGTTTGGCCGTATGGGCATTCAACCGGTAATCGATGAAAAGCTCAGTGTTGAAATCGATCCGCGCACTATTCAAACCCTAGTGGCGCCGTATGACTTGGTGAAAACCATGCGCGCGTCTATTTTGGTGTTGGGTCCAATGGTTGCGCATTTTGGTCAAGCCGAAGTGGCGTTACCGGGAGGCTGTGCCATTGGCTCTCGCCCTGTGGATTTGCACATTCGTGGCTTAGAAGCGCTGGGTGCCGAAATCACCGTAGAAGATGGCTACATTAAAGCCAAAGCGCCAGAAGGCGGTTTGCGTGGTGGCAACTTCTTCTTTGATATTGTCAGCGTCACCGGTACCGAAAACATTATGATGGCTGCCACTTTGGCAAAAGGGCGTACTGTTCTTGAAAACAGTGCGCGCGAGCCAGAAATTGTTGATTTGGCCAACTGCTTGATTGCCATGGGCGCAAAAATTCAAGGTGCGGGGACTGACACTATTATTATTGATGGGGTTGAGAAGCTGGGTGGCGCGATTTATAACGTGATGCCAGACCGTATCGAAACGGGCACTTACTTGGTCGCGGCAGCGGTGACCGGTGGGCGCGTTAAGCTCAAAGACACTGATCCTACTATTCTTGAAGCGGTGCTTTCAAAGCTGCAAGAAGCCGGTGCAGAAATCACTACGGGTGAAGATTGGATTGAATTGAACATGCACGGCAAGCGCGCGAAAGCGGTCAGCGTGCGCACTGCACCCTATCCAGCGTTTCCGACTGACATGCAAGCGCAATTTATTGCCTTGAATGCTTTGGCTGAAGGCACGGGTACCGTGATTGAAACCATCTTTGAGAACCGTTTTATGCATGCCCTTGAAATGCAGCGCATGGGGGCGAAAATTCAAATCGAAGGCAATACAGCCATTGTCACAGGTATTGCAAAGCTGAAAGCGGCACCGGTGATGGCGACTGATCTGCGGGCCTCTGCCAGCTTAGTGATTGCAGCACTAATGGCCGAAGGCGACACTTTGATTGATCGTATTTATCACATTGATCGTGGCTACGAATGTATCGAGGAAAAAATGCAACTTCTCGGTGCGAAAATCCGTCGAGTACCGGGCTAGGCTTATGTTAACTATTGCACTCTCGAAAGGTCGGATTCTCGACGATACTCTGCCGCTGTTAGAGCAGGCGGGTATTGTGCCGACAGAAAACCCAGATAAAAGCCGCAAATTGATTATTCCGACCACCCGTGACGATGTGCGCTTGCTCATTGTGCGTGCCACTGATGTGCCAACTTATGTTGAGTTGGGTGCCGCCGATTTAGGTGTGGCAGGTAAAGATGTGTTGCTGGAATACGGCGGTCAAGGCTTGTACGAACCGCTCGACTTGCAGATTGCTAAATGTAAGCTGATGACCGCTGGGGCGATTGATGCCCCCGAGCCTGTTGGCCGCCTACGTGTGGCTACCAAGTTCGTCAATGTTGCCAAGCGCTACTATGCTGAGCAAGGTCGTCAAGTGGATATCATTAAGTTGTATGGCTCGATGGAATTGGCGCCGCTGGTGGGTTTAGCCGATAAGATCATTGATGTGGTCGATACCGGTAATACCTTACGTGCCAATGGTTTAGAGCCGCAAGAATTAATCGCACACATCAGCTCACGTTTAATCGTTAATCGTGCGTCGATGAAGATGAAACACGCTGATATTCAAGCGCTGATTGATACCTTAAGTGCTGCGGTAGGCGCACGACACTGATTGTAAAGTGTACCGGTGTGCATGCTGATGCACGCCGCCTATCTGCGTTATAGCCGAATTGATCGGGTGCCCGCGCAGAAGGTTTGCTAGTCTGGCGGCGCCCGAATGTTTGCTTATTATTGAGGCCCGCTATGACTGCCGCAACTATGATTCGACGTTTAAATGCCCAAGATACAGATTTTACTGCCGCACTGGATCAGCTACTGAGCTGGGAAAGTGTCTCTGATGCCAGCATCAATCAGCGCGTACTGGAGATCATTGATAATGTACGCCGCCGTGGCGATGCGGCACTGATTGATTACACTCGCCAGTTTGATGGCCTTGATGTGGCGCAGATGAGTGACTTGATCCTGCCACGCGAACGTTTAGAGCTGGCGCTGACGCGGATCACTGCTGAGCAGCGCGCTGCGCTAGAAACCGCCGCTCGTCGGGTGCGCGAGTATCACCAGCATCAAGCGCAAGACTCTTGGCGCTATAGCGAAGCGGATGGCACCGTGTTGGGTCAACAAGTCACGCCTTTAGATCGCGCTGGACTCTATGTGCCAGGTGGTAAAGCCTCTTACCCGTCATCGGTGTTAATGAATGCGATTCCTGCGAAAGTCGCTGGCGTGCCCGAAGTGGTGATGGTCGTGCCAACGCCGCGCGGTGAAATCAATGAGTTAGTCTTAGCAGCGGCGGCAATTGCAGGCGTTGATCGCGTATTTACTATCGGTGGTGCACAGGCTGTGGCGGCTTTAGCCTATGGCACAGAAAGCGTGCCACCTGTGGATAAAATCGTTGGCCCAGGCAATATCTATGTCGCCACCGCTAAACGCCATGTGTTCGGTAAAGTTGGCATTGATATGATTGCTGGCCCTTCTGAAATTCTGGTGATCTGCGATGGTCAAACCGATCCAGATTGGATTGCCATGGATCTGTTCTCACAAGCTGAGCACGATCAAGATGCGCAGTCGATTTTGCTCAGTCCTGATGGCGACTTTCTAGACCGAGTTGAAGCGAGCATGCAGCGCTTATTGCCGACCTTGGAGCGTGCCGACATTGCGCGTACTTCGTTGCGTGAGCGTGGTGCTTTGATTCAAGTGGCTGACATGCAGCAGGCCATTGAAGTGGCTAACCGTATTGCTCCAGAACACTTAGAGTTATCGGTGGAAAACCCAGAGGCGTTATTGCCGCAGATTCGTCATGCTGGCGCGATCTTTATGGGGCGTTATACCGCCGAAGCTTTAGGCGATTATTGTGCAGGACCCAATCACGTGTTGCCCACCTCAGGGACAGCGCGCTTCTCGTCACCGCTGGGCGTTTATGATTTCCAGAAACGTTCATCAATTATTTATTGCAGCCCAGAAGGCGCTTCTGAGTTGGGTAAAGTGGCATCGGTACTGGCCCGTGGTGAGTCCTTGACGGCGCACGCGCGCTCAGCTGAATATCGCATTAAAGCCGATTAGCACTGATACAGACCGCTGATTTTCGCGGTGATTGAGCAATAACATCGTCATGCACACAGTGCTGACTGACTCAGTTTAGGAGCGTTACACGTGAGTAAGTTTTGGAGTCCTTTTGTTAATACGCTGGTACCTTATGTGCCAGGTGAACAACCAAAGATTGCACGTTTAATTAAACTCAATACCAACGAGAATCCTTACGGACCCTCGCCCAAAGCTTTGGCGGCGATGCAAGCGCAAATCAGTGATGACTTGCGTTTATACCCTGATCCAAATTGCGATCTACTCAAGCTCGCGGTGGCTGACTATTACTCAGTGAGTCCGCAGTATGTATTTGTCGGCAATGGTTCTGATGAAGTGCTGGCGCATGCCTTTCATGGTTTATTTCAGCACGGCAAACCACTGTTATTCCCCGATATCAGCTACAGTTTTTATCCGGTTTATTGTGGCTTGTACGGCATTGAGCAGCAGCCTGTCGCGCTGGATGAGCACTTCCAGATTCGCCCTGAAGATTATCAGCAGCCCAATGGTGGGATTATTTTTCCCAATCCAAACGCACCAACAGGTTGTCTGTTAGAGCTGGATAAAATTGAGCAGATTCTTCAAGCCAATCCCGATTCAGTGGTACTGGTTGATGAAGCCTATATCGATTTTGGTGGTGAGTCGGCAATCAGCTTAGTGAAGAAATACGATAACCTGCTGGTGACGCAAACCTTATCCAAGTCCCGTTCATTAGCGGGTTTGCGTGTTGGTATTGCCGTCGGTCATCCTGATCTGATTGAAGGTTTAGAGCGGATTAAAAACAGCTTTAACTCCTATCCATTAGACCGTGCCGCAATAGCCGGAGCAGCCGCTGCTTTTGCTGACGTGGAACACTTCCACAGTACTCGCAATAAAGTCATTGCCAGCCGTGAGTGGCTTGTTGAAGCTTTAACGGCGCTCGATTTTGAAGTGCTGCCATCGGCGGCAAACTTTGTTTTTGCGCGTCACCCCAAGCGTGATGCACAACAGCTGTCAACACAGCTGCGTGAGCAAGGTGTGTTGGTGCGCCACTTTAAACAAACACGGATTGATCAGTTTTTACGGATCACGATCGGCACTGACGAGCAGAACCAGACATTAGTTGATGTCTTAAAAAACTGCATTTAAATACTGCTGCTAACTGAGTTAGCGCGTTTTATGATTAAGGGGTGAGCCATGTACAGTGCACAAAATTTAATTTGGATCGACTTGGAAATGACCGGGCTTGATACCGATAATGATCTGATCATTGAAATGGCCACCATCGTCACTGATAGCCAGCTCAATATCCTTGCAGAAGGCCCGGTGCTGGCGATTCATCAATCGGATGAGGTGCTGGCCGGCATGGATGAGTGGAATACGCGTCAACACGGTAGCAGTGGTTTAACCCAGCGCGTGCGCGATAGCCGCATCACTGAGGCCGAAGCCGAAGCCCAAACTTTGGCATTTTTAGAAAAGTGGGTGCCCGCCAATGCCTCACCCATTTGTGGTAACAGCATTTGCCAAGATCGACGCTTTTTACACCGCCACATGCCGAAGCTAGAAGCCTATTTCCATTACCGTAACTTGGATGTCTCGACCGTCAAAGAGCTGGCCGCACGCTGGGCCCCTGAGATTCGTGATGGCTTTAAAAAAGGTGAAGCGCACTTAGCGTTAGCAGATATTAAAGAGTCAATTGCTGAGTTGCAGTATTACCGTGAGCACTTTATTCGTTACTGATGACTGCAGCGTCACTTGCCGAAGAAAAATATTATTATTCTCACCAAACTAAGACCTTTGGCTAATTTTTTTGTACTATAATCGCAACACGGTGACGCCCAATACAGTGACATATCTGCTTGCGAATATTTGCAAAACAGTCGTAGTGGTACTTTGTGGTATCCTAACTGACCGCTCCGTCAGAGCTAAGCAAGTGACGCAGAGCTACTATAATAAAGAAACAGGACTTAAATGATGGCTGCCTACGAAATACTGATTGCAGATGACCACCCACTGTTCCGCAGCGCATTGCGTCAAGCGCTAACCTTGAGTCTGGGTAGTACTGTTCGTTTAGTGGAAGCAGAAAATATTGCTGAGCTAGAAAGTTGTTTACAAGAAAAATCAGATTGGGATTTAGTGCTACTGGATTTAAATATGCCAGGCGCTCATGGTTTTTCTGGTTTAGTGTTACTGCGGGGGCAGTATCCACAGATTCCAGTGGTGATGATTTCAGCGCAAGAAGAAGCAATGGTGATGGCGCGTTCGCGTGAGTTTGGTGCGAGCGGTTTTATTCCAAAATCCAGTCCGCTAGAAGATATTCAAAAAGCTGTGCAAGTGGTGCTTGATGGTGATGTCTGGTGGCCGGCGCAAACTGCAGCAACAGCCGCAGTGAGCGCAGACGAAAAAGCCGCCAGTGCAGGTTTGGCCAGCTTAACCCCACAACAGTTCCGCGTACTGACCATGGTGTGTGATGGTTTGCTCAATAAGCAAATTGCGTATGACTTAAATGTCTCTGAAGCCACTGTAAAAGCACACGTTACCGCCATTTTCCGTAAGCTCAATGTGCGTACTCGTACTCAAGCGGCTTTGTTATTGCAGCAGATGGAATCGATTCCACAAAGCGAGTAAAACCTGCTACTGGGTAGTGTGATGTTGGCAAGGACGCCATACTACTGAAATACGTGTTGCATAGTCTTGTCTTAAGGTACCTATGTCGCCATTTAAAGGCCAATTCGGTGTACGCCGTATCATTAACGCTACCGGCTATTCATTAGCGGGTTTGCGCGCCGCCTTTGTCGGCGAGGCTGCGTTTCGTCAGTTGCTGTTTCTCAATATCATCTTAATTGCGCTCAGTTTTTTCCTGCCAGTCACGCGGGGAGAGCAGGCGTTGATGGTCGCCGTGTGCTTATTGTCGCTGATTATCGAACTGTTCAATTCAGCCATTGAGGCCGCGATTGACCGCATTTCTTTAGAGCGACATCCCTTGTCAAAAAACGCTAAAGATATGGGCAGTGCTGCACAATTGATTGGCATGGCAACCATTGCTGCTGTTTGGGCAATTATCCTGCTCGGCTAATCAACTCCGCCAAGTTACTCTTTCACCGCGCTGACGCCCGCCAAAGTAGTAAAGGAGGTGTCTTTTGCTGTCAGTAAAAAGTCCTGCATAAAAGCCGCATCGAGCATATCGGTGCGCACGGCCGCATACAGAGTCGAAAATAAACCTTCTGCACCTAAGCGGCGCGCGCTAACGTAGCCCTTGGAGCTGTACTCATGCAGCGCCCAGTTAGGCAAACAGCAAACGCCACGACCACTGGCGACCAGCTGCATCATCATCACTGTCAGCTCTGAGGTGCGCACTTGGGCTGGCTCAATGTCGGCGGGTACTAAGAAATGGTTAAAAATATCTAAGCGGTCATGCTCGACAGGGTAAATAATCAGCGTTTCTTCACGTAAATCTTCGGGCTCAATATAGGCTTTTTGCGCTAATGGGTGCTGCTTCGCCACCGCCAACAAGGCTTCATAGGCAAACAAAGGGATGTAGCTGATACCGCTGAGTTCAAAGGGGTCAGAGGTGACAACTAAATCCAAATCGCCACGCGCCAAAGCCGGCAGCGGTGCAAAGGAAAAGCCAGACGCTAAGTCCAGTTCTACTTCAGGCCAAGCATCGCGAAACTGATCAATGGTCGGCATCAGCCACTGAAAACAACTGTGGCATTCAATCGCCATATGCAAGCGTCCAGCTGAGCCGCCTTGCAAGCGGCCAATATCACGCTCAGCACTGCGCATCAGCGGCAAGACTTCATCGGCGAGCCTGAGTAAACGTAAGCCTGCGCTGGTAAAACGCACTGGTTTGGTTTTGCGTACAAACAATGGCATGCCAAGACGGTCTTCCATTTCTTTGAACTGGTGCGACAGCGCTGATTGGGTCAGATGCAGGCGTTCTGCTGCTTCGACTAAGCTGCCAGCATCGCGCAGTGCGCCGAGCGTCTTGAGGTGACGAATATCGAGCATGAGCATTCCTTAAGGGGTTACATGAGTAAAACTATTGATGATCAATAATATTCTGAGATTGTCTCATGCGCATTAAGTATTGAGAATAACTCCAGATATTTTTAAGGAGAACTCTCATGGCTGTAGCACATAACTTAGGTTTCCCGCGCATTGGCGGCGATCGCGAACTGAAAAAAGCAGTAGAAGCTTACTGGAAAGGTGACATCACTGCCGATCACTTGCGTCAAATTGGCCGTGAACTGCGGGCTAAACACTGGCAGTTACAAAAAGACGCCGGTATTGATTTAGTTCCTGTGGGTGACTTTGCTTGGTATGACCAAGTGCTGACGCATTCACTGACCTTTGGTGTGATTCCAGAGCGCTTTGCGAAAACAGGCGAAAAGCCAACCATTGATACTTTATTTGCCATGGCCCGTGGCGTGGTGGAAAGCAGCTGCTGTGGCGGTGCTCATGCGCAGGAGATGACTAAATGGTTCGACACCAACTACCACTACTTAGTCCCTGAGTTGACGGCAGAGCAAGAGTTTTCTTTAAGCTGGGAGCAATTGTTTGAAGAAGTCGATGAAGCGCTGGCGCTGGGCCACAGAGTGAAGCCTGTCGTGATCGGCCCATTGACCTGGTTATGGTTGGGTAAAGTTAAAGGCCAAGCGTTTAATAAACTCGATTTACTCGACAAACTGCTGCCTATTTACGGGCAAATCTTCCAGCGTTTAGCGGCGCAGGGCGTGGAATGGGTACAAATTGATGAGCCAATTCTGGGCCTTGATTTACCACAAGAATGGAAAAACGCTTTTGAGCGTGCTTACAACGTGCTGCAACGTGAGCCGGTTAAAAAGCTAGTGGCGACTTACTTTGCTGGTTTAGAAGACAACCTTGGTTTAGCGGCAGGCCTCCCGGTGGATGGTTTGCACATTGACTTGGTGCGTGCGCCAGAGCAATACCCAACCATTCTCGACCGCCTGCCTGCTTACAAAATCTTATCGCTGGGTGTGGTTAATGGTCGTAATGTCTGGCGCTGTGATCTAGAAAAAGTATTAGCAACTCTCCAGCATGCACACGAGCGTTTAGGTGAGCGTCTATGGGTGGCACCATCGTGCTCATTGCTGCACAGCCCCGTGGATTTAGCGCGTGAAGATCAGCTCGATGCAGAGCTGAAAAGCTGGCTCGCCTTTGCCGT
>RRZT011011581.1_pt1 | contig 11914 bp, 8 predicted proteins | sample 2165551 | NCBI WGS metagenome assembly RRZT01 (sample SAMN10456910, study PRJNA506462) | wastewater metagenome | biome: wastewater; feature: sludge; material: wastewater sludge; isolation source: wastewater sludge with Escherichia coli K12::gfp cells carrying plasmid... | place: USA: Moscow, Idaho ... | reverse complement strand
TCCCGGCAGCCCGACCAGGACGAGCGCGCAGGGGCCAGCGATGGCCCCTGACGCCGTCTGACCGGCCACGGGCCTCCGTAGCCTGGCCTCGTGCGAGTCACCATGCTCTTGGCCGACGCCGCCCAGGCCATCGACAACAAGCTCTACATCCTCGGTGGTGGCTGGTCGGTGACGGGCCCGGGCCCCACCAACTTCGCCATCGCCCTCAAGATCGAGGTGCCCTGGGACCAGACCAACCGGCGCCACCAGTGGCGCATGGAGCTCATCGATGCGGACGGCCGGCAGGTGCTGCTGGCGGGTCCCTCCGGCGCCCAGCCCCTCGCGGTCGGCGGCGACTTCGAAGTGGGCCGACCGGCGGGCACGCCCGACGGCACGCCCATCGACCTGGCGTTGGCCGTCAACCTCGGCGCGGTGCCCTTCCCCGCCGGCCTCCGCCTGGTGTGGAAGCTCTGGATCGACGACCAGACCAGCACGGAGTGGGAGACGGCCTTCACCACCCGCCCGGCGGCGCCCGCTTGAGCGCTCGGCGCGCCGGACGGACGGCCTCACGGCTCAGCCTGTCGGTGGGTCGACTTCGACGTTGCGCAGGGTGAGGGCCCGCCGGGCGGGCTGGCCGCGGACGGCGTCGGCGGGCGGGAGCTCCTCGGGATGCTCCAGGCCCGACCACGCCGGCAGGACGAGCGCGGACGGGTGGATGCCGCCGCGACCGACGAGGTGGGCGGCGCCCGCCTCGACGGGGTTGTCGAAGCACCAGAACGGCTGGTCGCGGCCGGGGGTGGAGAGCGCCAGCCGGACTCGTGAGCCGGGTCGGAAGACGTGGGCCACCGGCATGAAGGGGATGCGGAAGCGCAGCCACTCACCGGGGACCAACGCCGCGCGGTGCTCGCGAGCGAAGGTGTAGTCCACCCGCAGGTGGTCCGAGCGCTCGGGGTCCTCCTCGCGGTGGACCGGGCGGTGCCACCCCGACTGGACCCGTAGCTCGTGGCCGTCCGGGCGCACCTCGGTGAGGGTGGCCTGAACCGACGTGTCCGGCGTGCCGGGGCAGAGCCACAGGTCGACGTGACCCTGACCCATGACGGTGAGGGGTTCGGTCAGGGGGTCGGTCTCGTAGGCCGCGGTGCACTCGTCGGCGAAGCGGGTCCACTCGATGGGCACGCTCGGCAGGAGGAAGTCGTCGAAGCGCTCGGTGAGGGCGTAGGAGGATGCTCCGGCCCCGACGTCGTCGAGGTACCGGTCGGCGCCGTCGGTGTCGGGTGAAGCATCGAGGAGCCGCGCCTCGGGCCCCAGGTACCACCGTCGGGCCACGGCGTCGGGCGGCGGGAAGGTGGCCAGCTGCACCTCGTAGCGGTGGCCCGGCGCGCCGGCGACGTCGGCCACGGTGCCGCTCTCGAAGAGCACCCGCACCGGGGGCTCGGCGGTGTAGCGGGCCAGCGCCGTGGGGTAGTCGTCGACGAGGTGGGCGAAGCGGTCGCCCTCGAGCTGCGCGGTGTACCCGAAGTGCTCGGCGAAGGCCGCGGGAGCCACGGCGCGGACGAGGTCGGGCACCACCGGCACCTCCCGAGACACGTGGAACGAGAGGAACTCGAACCAGCGCGTCGCCATCATCGGGCTGAACCCGTCCGGATGGTGCCCGTTGAACAACGTGAACACGACGTGCGGTGCTGCCTGGAAGCGTTCGAGCATGAGCGCGAAGCGGCTCCCGGTCTGCTCGTCCTGCCACGAGCCGGACAGGAACACCGGCACCTCGATGCGGTGGACAAGATCGGCAGCGCGTCGCGCTCCGAGGGCGGGACGGAAGTCCTCGGCGGCGCGGCCGAAGCGCTCGAAGTCGAGGGTGAGCGATCGGATGGACTGGTTGGCTGCCGCGACCTCGTCGCCGGCGTCGATGCGGGCCTGGTCCCAGGCCATGCCGCCGACCTTGGTCTCGGCATCTCTCTGCGCCAGCCACGCACGGGTGAAGCCGGAGTTGTACGTGCCGCCGGGCCACTGTTGGCGCCAGAGGTCGTCGATCACCGAGAGGGGTGTGATGGCGGCCAAGCTGGGCGGTGCGGTCGCGGCCACGAAGAGCTGCGAGATGCCCGGATAGCTCAGGCCGACCATCCCGGGCCGTCCGTGGCGCACCCACGGCTGGCGGGCGACGGTCTCGATCACGTCGTAGCCGTCGGCGGCCTGCGCAGGGCTGAAGACGTCGAACACGCCACCCGAGCAGCCGGTGCCCCGCATGTTCACGCCGATCGTGGCGAAGCCGAGGAGGTTGGCCAGCAACTGGCCCGGCGACATGAGATCCGGGTTGGACGGCCCGTACCCCGAGTACTCCACGACCGTGGGCCACGGCGGCGGCCCGTACATCCCCTCGTCGGGGAAGCGCACCATGGCCGACAGCAGCGTGCCGTCGCGCGTGCGCAGGTAGCCGAACCCCCCGGGCAGGTCCTGGTCGTAGGTCGCGGGGTCCGGGTGGTCGTCCACTGCCAGCACCCGTACCGGGCCGCGGACGGAAGGAGGCGACTCGCTGAGGTCGCGCACGACGTAGTCGCCGGGTGCGAGGACGTCACCGGCGCCCACCGCGGCCACCAGGTCGTCCAGGGTCGCGATCACGGTGGGGGAGGCGGGCACGAACGAGACGTGGGCGTTGCCCGCGTCGTCGGCCACGACGGTCACGACCTTGCGTCCACCCGCAGCCAGGACCTCGAGGTGTGCCCCGGGGCGCGCGCCCGTGATGGTGAGGGTCTCGACCCCGGGCCGAAGGATGACACCGTTGCCCTCGTGCCCGTCAGTGCCCTCGTCCATGCCCCCAGCTTCTCACGGCGAAGCGCCTCGGCTCGGCGGCTCCGGCTCGGCGGCTCCGGTCCGGCGGGTGACGGGCCGGAGCCGCCCGCCACCGCTATCTTCGGTTCTTCCGTGCACACCCCGTCCCGGCTGGCCACCGTCGCCGCGCTCTTCTCGTGCCTCGCCCTCGCGGTCGTGGCCTGCGGTAGCGATCACGAGGTCCGGCGGGCCATCACGACGGTGCCGCAGGCTCGGGCGGACGCGCCCAACGTCGTGGTGATCATGACGGACGACCAGACCGTCGAGAGCCTGCGGGTCATGGAGCAGACCAACGCGTTGCTGGCTGCACAGGGGACGACGTTCTCGAACTTCTTCACCCCGTTCCCCTTGTGCTGTCCCTCGAGGGCGTCGTTCCTCACCGGCCAGTACGCGTTCAACCACGGCGTGCTCGACAACCTCGCGCCGAATGGTGGGTACTACAAGCTCGACAACATCAACACCCTGCCGGTGTGGCTGCAACAGGCGGGGTACGCGACGAGTCTCATCGGGCACTACCTGTACACCTACGGCACCCGGGACCCCCACGAGATACCGCCGGGGTGGGACCGGTGGTTCGCCACCATCGATCCCTCGACGTTCCACTACTTCGACTACGACGTGAACGACAACGGTCAGACGGTCCACTTCGGCACCGACCCGGCGGACTACCAGACCGATGTGATGGCGGATCGAGCGGTATCGGAGGTCCAGCGCCTCGCCGCCGGTGACAAGCCCTTCTTCCTCAACCTGTGGATGCTGGCGCCCCACGTGGCCAAGCCCGAGCGTGGGCCGGGCTCGACGGGCGACCTGGCGGCGGTGCCCGCTCCCCGCCATCTGAACACCTTCGACGAGCAGTGGTGGACGACGAACGAGGCGCCGGCGTTCAACGAACAGGACCTGAGCGACAAACCCGGCTACGTCTCCGCCCGCCGTCCGCTGAACACGATCGACCAGCTCACCGCGCAGAACCACTACCAGCGCGCCCTCGAGTCGCTGTTGGCCGTCGACGAGGCCGTCGGTCGGATCGTCGATGCACTCGATGACGCCGGCTCGCTCGACGACACGGTGATCATGTTCTGGTCGGACAACGGCTACCTCCAGGGTGAGCACCGCATCCGTGATGCCAAGGTCGTGCCCTATGAGGAATCCATCCACGTGCCGCTGATCATCCGGGGGCCCGGCTTTCCCGTAGGTGCCACGGCGCCCCAGCTCACCGCGAACATCGACCTCGCCCCCACCATCCTCGAGCTTGCCGGCGTGACCCCCAGCCTGGAACCGGACGGCCAGTCGCTCCTGCCGGTCGTGTCGGACCCCGATCCGCCGCCGGACGATCGGGTCATCTACCTGCAGAACGGCCCGGAGCGTCAAGGCGCGGCCATTCCGCACTACGACGGGATCCGCGTGCCCGGCTACAGCTACGTCGAGTACGAGCCGGGTGCCAGCGAGCTCTACGACCTCAGCGCCGACCCCTTCCAACTGGTGAACCGGGCGGGAGACCCCGCCTACGCGTCGCTCCAGGCGCAGCTGGCGGATCTGCTCGGCCAACTGCGGGGCTGTCAAGGGGAGGGCTGTCGGGAGCCTCGGTTCGTGCCGCCGGGTTAGCGTTGCGCCGATGTGCGGCCGCTTCGTCTCCGCCACCCCTCCCGATCAGATCGCGCAGTACTTCGGAGTCGAGGAGGTCTCAGAGGCCGTCCTCGACCCGAACTGGAACGTGGCGCCGACGACCGACGTGTACACCGTCCTCGAATCGAAGGGTGTCCGCCGCCTCGAGCCTGTCCACTGGGGGCTCGTGCCCTTCTGGGCCAAGGACGTCAAGGTCGGGAACCGCATGATCAATGCCCGGGTGGAGACCCTGGCCGAGAAGAGCGCGTTCAAGCGGCCGTTCGAGAAGCGGCGCTGCATCATCCCCGTCGACGGGTTCTACGAGTGGCAGAAGCGGCCCGGCCACAAGCACAAGCAGCCCTATTTCATCCAACGCGCCGACGGGGAGCCGATGGCCCTCGCCGGGCTCTGGGAGATCTGGCGGGGGCCCGACCGCGAAGGCCCGGCGTTCCCGAGCGTCACCATCATCACCGGGCCGGCCAACGAGAAGATGGCGGCGATCCACGACCGCATGCCCATGCTGTTGACCCCCGACCACTGGGACACGTGGCTCGACCGTGAGGTCCACGACCTCGACCTGCTTTCCACGTTCCTCCTGCCCGCGCCGCCGGAGCTGATCACCCTGCGGCCGGTGAGCACGGAGGTCAACAACGTGCGCAACGGCGGCCCCCACCTCGTCGACGAGATCACCCTCGGGGACGACCTCCCGTCGTGACGAGGATTCGGGCGGCCACCACCTCGTCGCGGTCGCCCACCTTGCGCAAGCGACTCGACAACCTCGCCCTGCGCTGGCAGGCGCGCCTGGACAGCGAGTCGGCCGATCGGTTCGTGCCGTGGGGCTCGGCGCTGGTGCTGTTCGTCCTGCTCGGGGCCCTGGCGCTCGGGCGGGCGCGCTCGCTCGACGGCGGGGCCGACCTGGCCAGCTACCTCCAGGGGGCATGGCTCATCAACCAGGGCGACCCCCCCCTCGTCACCATCACGGGGACCCATCTGCTCGCCGACCAGGCCGGGTTCGTCTTCTACCCGCTGGCCTGGATCGCCCGCTGGGTCCCCGCCGTCCCGCTCCTGCTGCTCGTGCAGGCCGCGGCCCTCGCGCTGGGCGTGGTGCCGCTGTGGCGGATCGCCAGGAGGGTGGCGCGCCTACGGGCCGGCGCCGCCGCCACGCTCCTGGCCGCCTACGCGCTCTACCCAGCGCTCCACAACGTCAACCAGGCGGACTTCCACCTCGCCTCGCTGGCCCTGCCATTGCTGCTGGCTGCCTCGTTGTTCGGCCTCACCGACCGCTGGCGGCTCTTCGCCCTGTGCGCGGTGCTCGTGGTGCTCTGCCGGGCCGACTACGCCCTGGTGATCGCCGGCCTGGGTGGCCTCCTCGCCCTCGAAGGCAAGCGACGCGAAGGTGCGTTTACCGCGGCGTTCGGCCTCGTCTGGGTGCTCTTGGCCCTGTTCCTGGTGCAGCCGTACTACGCCGACGGTGGCTTCGTGCACGAGAGCGCCTTTGCCGCCTACGGATCGTCCCCTCTCGGCGTGTTCGTCGGCATGCTGGCCCACCCCGTCTCGGTGCTCGGCGACATCACCGCCGAGGACAACTTCACCATCGTGGTGCTCCTGTTGGCACCGGTGCTGTTCCTGCCTGTCCTGGCGCCGCGCTACCTGCTGCCGGCACTGCCTCTGGAAGCCCTGTACCTCGTGGCGAACGCCAGCGAGCTCCGCGGGCCGCGCGTCGAACAGAACGTGGCCATCACCGCGTTCGTGTTCCTGGCCACCGCCATGGCGCTCAGCCGCATCGGTACCCGCACCATCGACCGAGTCCGGGTCGACCGACGGGTGCTCGGGGCATTGGCACTGGCGTCACTCGTGTTCTTCGTTCGGGATTCCGCGAACTCTCCGTACCGGGAGCCGTGGAACCTCGGACGTCGCGACGCCGCCGACGCCGCCCGCCTCGACGCGGTCGAATCGATCGACGATGCCGATGCCGTGCGCGCGTCCCCGGCGCTGCTGCCGCTCCTCGCGGAGCGGCGGTGGCTCTACGAGCTCGACACCGTCGACCGCCCCCATGTGCGAAGGGCCACCGCCGACGACGTGGACGTCGTGGTGCTCGACGAGCAGGCCGAGCTCGAATGGGACGATGACGACCGCCGCTCGTTCCACGACGGGATGGTCGCCCTCGGCTTCACCCGCACGTTCAACACCGAGGGCATCGTCGTCTACCACCGCGGGTAGCGGGCCACGGCGCGTCGAAGGCCTCGAGCGTCAGTCAGTCGCTGGGACCTCGGCGTGACCTGCGGCTCGCAGACCCTCACGAATGGCGTTCGCCGCCCGGTCGAGGTCGGTTGGGTCGGGCTCGGACTGAGCGTTGGCGAAGTCGAGGTCGTGCACGCCGCGGATGGGCACGACGTGCAGGTGCACGTGGGGCACCTCGAGGCCGGCGATCATCAGACCCACCTTCTCGGGGGAGAACACGTCCTGTTGCACCTTCGCGATGTGGTGCGCCACCGCAGTGAGGTGCTGCATCGAAGCAGGGTCGAGGTCGACCCAATGGTCGACCTCCTCGACGGGCACCACGAGGGTGTGGCCCGGCTGCAGCGGGTTGATGGACAGGAAGGCCACGCAGCGGTCGTCCCGCCACACGAAACGGCCCGGCAGCTCACCGCGGATGATCAGGGTGAAGATGGTCGCCATCACCAGATCGTAGGCTGGCAGGGTGAATGACGACGCGGGCGCCGGCGCAACGGGCGAGGACCGCATCGTCACCGTCCCGAACGTCATCACCAGCGTGCGCCTCGCGTGCCTGCCGTTGTTCGTCTACCTGCTGTTCGGTCGGGACAACCCGGCGGCCGCAGCCTTCCTGCTCGCGCTGCTCGGCGCCACCGACTGGGTGGACGGGTACGTGGCCCGCCACTTCGACCAGGTGTCGACCGTCGGCAAGGTGCTCGACCCGGTGGCCGACCGTCTGCTCTTCTTCGTCGGGGTCGGCGCGATCATCGTCTACGGCGGCGCGCCGCTGTGGTTCTCGGTCGTCGTCTTGGCCCGTGAGGTCTTCGTGTCCCTCGCCGTGCTCGCCCTGGCCGCGCTCGGGGCCAAGCGCATCGACGTGACCTGGTACGGCAAGGCGGGGACCTTCTGCCTCATGTTTGCCTTCCCACTCTTCCTGGCAGGCAGCGACCCCGATCTCGTCGGCGCTGATCTGTTCACCATCGCGGCGTGGGGGTTCGGGCTTCCCGGCCTCGCCCTCAGCTACTACGCCGCTGTCCTGTACGTACCCATCGGGCTCGCGGCGCTGCGCGAAGGGCGGGCCTCTCGCCACGCCGGGCTCATCGAGGAGGCCTCGTGAAAGCAGTGATCATGGCGGGCGGCGAGGGCACGCGTCTGCGGCCGCTCACTTCGAACATCCCCAAACCCATGATGCCCATCGTCAACCGCCCGATGATGGAGCACATCGTCACGTTGTTGAAGACCCACGGCTTCGACGAGATCGTGGTCACCGTGGCCTTCATGGCCAACGCCATCCGCACCTACTTCGGCGACGGCTCCGAGTTCGGCGTCCGCATGGTCTACGCCACCGAGGAGACGCCGCTCGGCACCGCCGGCTCGGTGCGCAACGCCATGGACGAGCTCGACGAGCGCTTCCTCGTCATCTCCGGCGACGTGCTCACCGACATCGACCTCGGCGAGATCGTCCGGTTCCACGACGAGAAGAAGGCCATGGCCACCATCGGCCTGGTGCCCGTCGAGAACCCGCTCGAGTTCGGCATCGTCATCACCGATGAGGACGGCTCGATCGAGCGGTTCCTCGAGAAGCCCACGTGGGGCCAAGTCTTCAGCGACACCATCAACACCGGCATCTTCGTGCTCGAGCCCGAGATCTTCGACTACATCGAACCGGGTCGGCCCGTGGACTTCTCCAGCGAGGTGTTCCCGGCCCTCCTGGCCGAGGGCCGCCCGCTCTACGGCGCGGTCTCCGAGGGCTACTGGGAAGACGTCGGCACCCTCGAGGCGTACCTGCGGGCCCACAAGGACGCCCTCGACGCCAAGGTCGCACTCGACATCCCCGGGTTCCGCATGTCCGAAGGCGTGTGGGTGGGGGAGGGGGTCGAGGTGCACCCCGACGCCATCCTCGAAGGGCCCGCGGTCATCGGCGAGAACTGCCGCATCGAGGCGGGGGCGCGCCTCGGTGAGTACGCCGTCCTGGGCAACAACGTGAAGGTGCGTGAGCAGGTCGAGCTCCGGCGCACGGTGGTGCACGACAACACCTACCTCGGCGAGCAGTGCCGCATCGGCGGCACCGTCATCGGCCGTGCCTGCGACCTGCGACGCGGCGTGCGTTGCGAGGAGGGCGTGGTGCTCGGTGACGAGTGCTTCGTGGGGGAGAACGCGGTCGTCGGCGCGGGCGTGAAGGTCTACCCCTTCAAGACCGTCGAGGCCGGGGCCATCATCAACACGTCGATCGTGTGGGAATCCCGCGGCGCCCGCAGCCTGTTCGGCCGCGACGGCGTCTCGGGCCTCGCCAACGTCGACATCACCCCCGAGTTCGCCACCCGCGTAGCCATGGCCTTCGCCACCACCGTGAAGAAGGACACCACCGTCGTCACCTCGCGTGACTCGAGCCGCTCGGCGCGCATGTTGAAGCGGGCGATGATGGCCGGTCTCAACGCCGGCGGCGTCAACGTGTTGGACCTCGAGGTGGCCAGCGTCCCGGTCACCCGCGTGCAGGCCCGGCGGCCCGACGCGGTGGCGGGCATCACCCTTCGCCTCGCCGAAGACGACGCCCAGTCGGTGACCATCCGGTTCTTCGACACCAACGGCGCCGACATCAGCGAGGACACCCAGCGCAAGATCGAGCGCCTGTTCAACCGCGAGGACTACCGCCGGGTGCTGCCGAGCGAGATCGGCGACATCGGCTTCCCGCCGCGGGCGCTCGAGCAGTACGCCGTGGCCCTCGAGTCGGTGGTCGACGTCGAGGCCATCGGCTCCGCCGGGTTCAAGGTGGTGGTCGACTACTCCTACGGATCGACCTCGTTCGTGATGGCCAACGTCTTCTCGAAGCTCGGGGCCGAGGTGCTGGCGGTGAACCCGTACGTCTCGACCCAGGGTGTGGTCGAGTTCGACCGGGAGGCCCATGCCGCACAGGTGGGCAACCTCGTGCGGGCCTCGGGCGCCAACCTCGGCGCGGTGATCGACCCGTCGGGTGAGCGGCTGACCCTCATCGACGACCGTGGCCACGTCCTCACGACCAACGAAGCCCTGTTGGCCATGCTGACCCTGGTGCGCAGCCGGATCCAGGGCGATCGCGTCGCGTTGCCGGTGTCGGCCACCATGCGGGCCGCCGAGATCCTCGACGAGGCCGGCATCCACGTCCTGGCCACGAAGACGTCCTCGGCCGCGCTCATGGTCGAGTCGACCGCTCCGGGCGTGGGCTTCGCGGCCGACCTGAACGGCGGCTTCATCGTCCCGGGCTTCCTGCCCGCGTTCGACGGCGCCGCGTCGCTGGTCAAGGTGCTCGACCTCCTGGCCCACGCCGGCGGCACGCTGTCCGAGATCGTCGAGGGCCTGCCCCGCATCCACATGGCCCACGAACGGGTCATCACCCCGTGGGAGCAGAAGGGCATGGTCATGCGCACCCTGGTGGAGCACTCGGCCGACCGGCAGCTCGAGCTCGTGGACGGGGTGAAGGTCCACCACGAGGGCGCGTGGGCCCTGGCGCTGCCCGACCCCGAGGAGCCCATCACCCACATCTGGGCCGAGGCGGGCACCGAGGTGGCGGCCCGCCAGCTCGCGGAGGAGTACGCCCGCCGCATCCGCCAGATGCTGCGCTGAGGGCGGCCGCGGACACCCCCACCGCATCGGGGGTTGTGGTCAGGGTCGACGGCGGGTAAATAGATACGAAACCGTCTCGTATCGAAACCCTGGGAGCACCGCATGGCCCTCGATTCCCCCTCTGCGCCGGGCGACGCCACCCCCGACGCCGCCCCCTCGACGGCGGGCGCGCCGCCCGCCGTCGGGCTCGATCCCCGCCGGTGGTGGGCGCTGGCGGTGCTCTGCCTCAGCCTGCTGTTGATCGTGATGGACAACACCATCGTCAACGTGGCCCTGCCCACCATCCAGGAGGACCTGGGTGCCACCGGCAGCCAGCTGCAATGGATCGTGGACGCCTACGTGCTGGTGTTCGCCGGCCTGCTGCTCACGATGGGCAGCCTCGGCGACCGCTACGGCCGCAAGCCCGCCCTCTCGCTCGGTCTGTTGATCATGGGCTCGGCCTCGGCCATCTCCGCCTGGTCGAGCGACCCGCAGCAGCTGATCTTCTGGCGGGCGGTGATGGGCATCGGCGGCGCGCTGATCATGCCCGCCACCTTGTCCATCCTCACCAACGTCTTCACCGACCACCGTGAGCGGGCCCGGGCCATCGCCATCTGGGCGGGGACGTCCGGCATGGCCGTCGCCATCGGTCCCGTCACCGGTGGTTGGCTGCTGAACCACTTCTGGTGGGGCTCGGTCTTCCTCGTCAACGTGCCCGTGGTCGTGGTGGCCCTGGTGGCCGGCTACAAGATCATCCCGAACTCGAAGGACCCGAACCCGCCCGCCCTCGACCCGCTCGGTGCACTGCTGTCGATCGTCGGCCTGGTCACCCTGGTGTGGGCCATCATCGAGGCCCCCGACCACGGGTGGACCGACTCGGTCACCCTCACCGCCTTCGCCATCGCCGCGGTGCTGCTCATCGCCTTCGGCGTCCACGAGAAGCGCAGCGACCACCCGATGCTGGACGTCAACTTCTTCCGCAACCCCCGCTTCAGTGCCGCGAGCGGGGCCATCACGATGACGTTCTTCGCCATGTTCGGCACCCTGTTCCTGTTCACCCAGTACATGCAGTTCGTGCTCGGCTACTCGCCGCTGGCCACCGGCGTGCGCTTCATCCCCATGGCCGCGGTCACCATGGTGGTGGCTCCCTCCAGCGCCCGCATCGTGGAACGGGTGGGCACCAAGGCGGTCGTCGCCACCGGCCTCGGGTTCACCAGCCTGGCGCTGGCCCTGGGCACCTTCCTCACCGCCGACGGCGGCTACCTGCCGCTGCTGGGTGTACTGCTGGTGATGTCCGTCGGCATGGGCCTCACCATGGCGCCCGCCACCGAGTCGATCATGGGCTCGCTGCCGCTGGCCAAGGCCGGCGTCGGGTCGGCCGTGAACGACACCACCCGCCAGGTCGGTGGGGCCATGGGCGTCGCCGTCCTCGGCAGCCTGCTGGCTTCCAGCTACGGCTCGAAGATGGCCGACTTCCTGGCCGGCCTGCCGGTACAGGTGCCGGCGGACGCCGCTGCGGCGGTCGAGGACAGCGTGGGCGCGGCGGTGGGCGTGGCCTCCCGGCTGCCCGCCCCGGCGGCCGACGCGCTGACCGGCGCGGCCCGGGCGGCCTACGTCGACGGCATGGGCACCTCGCTCTGGGTCGGTGCCGGCGTGGCGCTGATCGGCGCGCTCATCGCCCTGGTCTTTCTCCCCGCCCGGCCGCCCTCCCACC
>RRZT012369358.1_pt1 | contig 11917 bp, 8 predicted proteins | sample 2165551 | NCBI WGS metagenome assembly RRZT01 (sample SAMN10456910, study PRJNA506462) | wastewater metagenome | biome: wastewater; feature: sludge; material: wastewater sludge; isolation source: wastewater sludge with Escherichia coli K12::gfp cells carrying plasmid... | place: USA: Moscow, Idaho ... | reverse complement strand
GTTTTGGCCGTCAAACCTTATTTTCGGGGGAATACCTAAAGATACAAAAAAGCCAACTAATTCGCAATAATTTGTGTATGAATTAGTTGGCTGATTTTGTAATATTTAATGAATGTCCCATTTTACTAATAGGGGCGAGGTTCGCTCGCCCGAAAACAGCTTGCCTTGTGTATTACTCCCAAGGTAGTGACCGTTGGTTCGGGCAGGCAAACCCTGCCCCTACTGTTAACAATTTGACAGACCATTTTTTTACTTTTGGCACCCCTCTTATCTTTTATCACATCTATTTAAAAAGCTTTTCCAGTTCATCCTCCTGAAGTACGGACAATACGGTTTTACCGTCAGGAGTATAATTAGGAGTAGCTACAGCAAACAACCCATCCACCAGGCCATTCATCTCTTCATTCGTCAAAACCTGTCCCGGCACAATAGCCGCAGCTTTGGCCAATGTCAAAGCCAGATTACTCTGTACTTCTTCTTTCACTTTACCTCCCTTCTCCATAGCAGTATGAACCATACTCTGGATCAGTTCCACCGGATTTAAACCTTCAATGCCCGAAGGTATGCCGTTAATGGCATAACTGCCACCTCCCAAATCAGTCAGTTCAAAGCCCAAGTATGACAAATCTTCCATGATTTCCTGCAATACAGGTACTTCCGAAACCGGGCATTGCACAATATCAGGAAATAACATGCCCTGCGATGCTCCCTGTCGACGTGTTATCTGTTCCAGGTATTGATCATAAAGAATGCGAATATGTGCCCGTTGCTGATCGATAATCATCAAACCAGATTTAACGGAAGTAAGAATAAAGCGTCCCTTAAACTGATAATGTTGAGATGATTTCTCTCCCATTGCCGCCTCTTCCGAATGATCATACAAGGTAGGAGTAACCGGTTGCTCCATTGAAGCTGCCGTAAAATAATCCCCATCATCCGGGTAAGACTTCTGTATATGTTGCGCCGACGAATGATGCTCCAAGCCCTCATATAATTGTTCCCAATCACGACTGGGTTTTGAGGAGTAAGAAGAAGGAGGCACAGCAGACGTATTAAAAGGATTGTAATCCGGATTATAAGTTGTTTTCGGCGGCTGTATTCCGGCATAAGGAGAACTCTCGAATGCAGGGATATCCGGCATACCTTCCGTATCAAAATCAATAGAAGGGACAGCATTGAATTTACCTAATGTTTCTTTGACAGCTGCTGCCAATATCTGCCAAATGGCCTGTTCATTTTCAAATTTGATTTCTGTCTTGGTAGGATGAATATTTACGTCAATATTGCCGGGATCCACATCAAAGTAAATAAAATAAGATACTTGCTCACCCACCGGTATCAGATGCTCGTATGCATCCATAATAGCTTTATGGAAATAAGGATGGCGCATATAGCGTCCGTTTACAAAGAAGTATTGACGAACTCCTTTCTTACGGGCACTTTCCGGCCGGGCAACAAATCCCGAGATACGTACCATGGTAGTATCCACATCAAGTGACAAAAGATCCTGATTTATTTTCTTCCCAAACACACCCATTATACGTTGACGCAACTGAATGGCAGGGAGATTAAACAACTCGGCATCATTATGATACAAAGTAAAAGACACATTGGGATTGACCAACGCAATGCGTTCAAACTCAGTCAATATATTACTCAACTCCGTCTGATTGGATTTTAGGAATTTACGCCGTGCCGGTACATTAAAAAACAGATTTTTCACACAAAAATTGCTACCCTTAGGACATGATATGGCTTCCTGGCTTTCCACCTTAGAACCGGCAATAACCAGTTTGGTGCCCAACTCCTCTCCTTCTACACACGTGCGCAACTCTACTTGTGCCACCGCCGCAATAGAAGCCAAAGCCTCTCCACGGAATCCCATTGTCCGCAAAGCAAATAAATCAGCTGCTTCCCGTATCTTAGAAGTTGCATGGCGTTCAAAAGACAGACGTGCATCAGTTTCGGACATCCCTTTACCATCGTCTATCACTTGAATAGAACTCTTTCCGGCATCCGTTACCTGTACATCTATATGTTGCGCTCCGGCATCAATGGCATTCTCCACCAATTCTTTTATAACAGACGCGGGACGCTGTATCACCTCTCCTGCCGCTATTTGATTAGCAACAGAGTCCGGCAGCAAACGTATGATATCGCTCATAATACAACTACGAATGATTCATTAAAAACTTAATTCTCCGGTCACCAGATAGTGCAGGATAAAAAGTAAAATACCAATAGCTATAAACAAAGCCCCATAAGTCAATGGCTTGCGTCCACTCTCTTTTCTGCGCTTCAAGTGCTTGGTTCCTTCAATAAACTTTCCACGAATGTCTTCGGGAGAAAACTCTTTCGGAGGAAGCATACCCAAGTCACGCTTGGCATTCTCTTCCATCTTCTGCAATTTCTCTTTGCGTTCATCCACATATATGTATTGGTGGTTGAAACGACGAGGTTTTTCCATTTTAAACATTCCCATAGTTATTTCTTCTTTTTATTAAACAAGTCCTGATTTGGCAGAGGCGCGGCACCTCGATTACTCTTCTTTAACTCCTGCCCGGCTTTCTTTCCGCGCCAGTTAAAAATATCCTCTTTGTTGAGCGGACGAATATAGTCAAACCAATTAAAATTTTCCAGTTTCATTTTATCGGGTGGAAGTTGAAGCATCGGATAAAGAGTACCATTTGATTTCGGACTCATGACCATCTTTTTCATTTTCCGGTTTTCCAAATATATATTCAAAAGGCTTGTCTCCGATACATTCATGCCAATCAATGTGCTGTCGCTCTCCATCGGATAATAAACAACACGAACCGAACCGATAACATCTACCTGATGCATCTCTCCATTCTTGAAATATGCCTTGATATCTTTTCCTGTTACCTGATTATAATTAACAGAATCCAATTTTTCGACAGATAGAGTCTGATTGTGAATATGGGCCCAATCAATAGTACTGTCATTCATGTAAATCATAATTTCCTCACCCAACAATTGCTGATTATTATTCCAAAGAATCGGATCATAATACATAGTCAGACAACTGTCTTTAGACGAAAAGACTAGTGAATCACATACTCCCTGCACATCCGTGCGGTACATGCGCACTTTATGATATGCTCTTGTTTCACGGAAGGTGGAATCTGTATTCAGATTGAAAGTATACATCTGCAACGTATCGGCATGCATAAATAAACTATCGCCCTGTGAATAATCTACCGCCACCGCCTTTTGGGTCGCAATGGCATATTTAGTCAGTTCATTGTAATAACAATAGTCACCGGTAAGCATGTTTTTATTAATGGTATCGTTAAACAATACATTGTCAAAAGCTTCTCCATATCCTTTCACACGGTCATAAAACAAACTGTCGCCCGTCAACTGCTTGCCTTCATTGGTTAATACAGAACGATTGAGTAACTCTGCCTGACCAATCTGGGTATTATAGAAACCCAATTCCGAATAAATATGGTTATTATCACTGTCGATATCCGACGGACCTACAATATTGGCAATCTTACTGGCTGTATTATAACGCAAAATATCCGAAGTCAATGTAAACTTAGGATTTACAAGTTTCACATCATAATTAAAAACCGACTGTTTAGTAGCAGGACTATACTCTCCCCATTCCGAAGTCAACACGTTTTCTTCATCCATCAGCGTACCGCCATCGAAATAATAACCAAGGTTATAAATACGGTCATAGTTCAGACTATCGGTCAGCAATGTAGTATTCTTGTTCTCCATGCGCACATTATTGCGCACTTGGGCTATCTGTGTGTTTCCATCATAAAAAAGATAATCCCCATACAAAAACAGCGTATCTCCCTGCACCATTTTTACATTATCAAAAGCCTCCAGCGAATTGGTCTTTTCATAAAAGCAGGCACTGTCACAATACATATAAACACTATCATGGCGAAAAGTCACATTTCCAACCAATATCTGTGCATCAGGGTCAGGATTTAAAGGACTTTTTTTCAACACATCGGAATGCAACAGATACACTTTACTCTTGGCAGGCTTCGGTTCAGCCTTTTTAGTGGGATTAACCTGAGCCAACAAGCAAAAGACAAACAGGCACAGGACACTAAACAAAAGTATCCTATGCCTGCTCGAAGAGTTATTTTTTTTTTTTTTTTCAAGCATACGGTTCAATATACTACATTTATTCTTTTATCCAACCCGGATATTTAAAATCACATTTCTGCCACTTCTCATTAATACGCACATAGGTATGTTTTTGCTTTTCTTTGATCCACTTTTCAAGCTTATCTTCACTACGTTTTTCCATGACGATAGCCTTCAGACGCTGATAGTCTTCCGAAATGGTCGCCTTATGTCCGTTAATACGACTTTTCAGCTTTACAATGGCGCACACCTCTTTTCCTTTATCGTTTATCATAGTGAATGCTCTTGATATCTCACCTACGTTCATATTTTCCACCATCTTGGCCACTTCCTGAGAAACTTGTGCCAAGTCCTGCATTTCAAAACGCGCCGTACCGGTATTCTTGTTAGCCATCAAACCATGGTTATTCTTTGTATCCTTATCCTGAGAAATATAAGTAGCAGCATCATCAAAAGTAAATTTCTGGTTGCGGATGTCATCAGCAATAGAATCCAAACGAACTAAAGCTGCCTCCAAGTCTTTTTCCTCTACTTTCGGCTTCAACAAAATATGGCGGGTATTAATACGGTCACCGCGTTTTTCAATCAATTGGATAATGTGAAAACCAAACTCAGTTTCTACAATCTTTGAAACCTTATTAGGATCCTGCAAGTTAAAAGCGACATTGGCATATTCGGGCACCAATTCTCCTTTGCCCATAAAGCCAAGCTCACCGCCACGACGCGCCGTTCCGGGATCTTCAGAATAAAAACGGGCATATGTGGCAAATGACATTTTACCGGAATTAATACCATCTGTATAGTCACGCAAAGTTTTCTTCACACGCTCTACTTCTTCCAACGGAATTTTAGGTTCCAATGTCACAATCTGCACCTCCACCTGAGTGGGAACAAAAGGAATACTGTCTTGCGGCAAATCCTTAAAATAACGGCGCACTTCGGCAGGAGTTATCTTAATCTCCCCCACAATATGCTGTTGCATTTTCTGCACAGTCAAGCCATCGCGGATATTCTCACGAAGCATTTCGCGTATCTGGGTAGAAGTCTTATTATAATACTCTTCCAATTTCTCCTTAGAACCTCCTACTTGTTCGATTAGCCAATTGGTACGTCTTTCCACTTGACCAATCACTTCCTGTTCAGAAACTTCAATACTATCGATAGCTGCCTGATGAAGGAACAACTTCTGAACAGCAAGCTGTTCAGGAATAATACAATACGGATCTCCGTCAAACTTGCGTCCTTCATACTGGGCATTCAACCGCTCACTTTCTACGTCAGATTTAAGGATAGCCTCATCGCCTACCACCCACACAACTTCGTCTATAACGTTGTCTTGTCCATATACAGAAACAGCAGCGAACAGCATCAGTAACAGTGCATAAACTTTAGTACACATCAATTTATTCATCTGAATTCAAATAATAATAAATAATCTTGTTTCTATCCGAAGCCCGTTGATACAAGTCCTCTTTCACCTTGTTAATAAATTCCACACGCTTCAGATTAATTAAAATCTCTTTTATTTCATCTCTGGCAAAGTCCAACGGCTTTTGTTTATCCTTGCCCAAGAAATCTTCTATATGCAAGAAATAGCAAAAGGCCGTGTCCTTGACTTCTACATTTCTATTTTTATCCAAATAGTTTGCATCCGTATCAAGCACCTTCAAAGGTATCTTGGCAGCCACATCGGGCACAGATATCCAACGGTCATAAAAATAATCATAACTCACTGCATTACGCAAACTATACTTCTCCAATTTTTCAATAACGTCCTGATTATTCTTCCGATACCACACCCGCACATTTCCCAAATCAGGAGAACTGAGAGGAACCTTTATAAAAAGCCCTTTGACCAATGGATTGTCCAACCGGAACAGTTCTTTGTTCTTTTCATAATAAGCATTTATTTCCTCTTCACTGATATCGTTTGCCAATTTCTGATTCACCAACTCCTCTTGATAAGTGTGCATAATCAATGCACGGCGATAATTTTCCACCAGTTTGGAGATTTTATCATTATCGGGAATATTCCCCTCCGCCTTATCAAACAGCAGCGCATCCTCTATCCAGTTCCTGATATAGTGTTCGGCAAACAATACACTATCATCCTTCGATATATTGAGAGGAAGAGCCGCCTGCAAATCTTCCTTATACAGAAATTCGCCGGACACTTCCACCAAAGGAGTTTTTCCTTTATGGTTATGCTCCTGACCGCATCCAGTCATGGCAGCGGCAATCACAAGTATTACTCCCCAGTTTTTCACGATACTCATAAAGCATTAAAATAGTGAACGAAGATACTGCAATAATTAATTACTTCCGTTATTATTAACTGTTTTTAAAACCTCTTGGTTAATTTCAACCTTATATTTTCGTTTCAATTCTTTCATCCAGGAGTCCTCATGTATAGCCTGATAATCACGGATTACCGATTCTTTTACATCCAAATAGCTCTCCGGTCCCTTTTTCAATTTCTTACCCATCACAAAGGTATAAGAAAAACCGGGAACTTGTTCAAAACTTCCACACTTAAAAACTAATTTATCGACATATTGATTCTTCCCTATAATAAATACGCCCACTTCTATGCTTGCTTGCGGAACCGCCGTGTGCATCATCAACTTTTCCAAAGCGGATTTCCACTCCTCCATCGGCTTTTTCTTTAAATATTTCTTAATGACAGAAGCCATTTTCTTATTCCTGCAATGAATAACAGCTCCTTTATATCGAGGCAAATCCCAAGCATAATCCGATTTATGCTGCTTGAAATAGTGTTCCAAGTCGGCTTCGGAACAAGCATATTCTGTCTCCTGATACTTCCGCGTGAGATAAGAAACCAATAAACCATCATGTACCTCTTGCAAACGTAACGCCCAATCGGGATATTTCCCGGCCAAAGCCCCTGACCGGTAAAGGGCTAAAACATCTTTTCTGACCGAAGAAGAGCAAACTCCTCCATGCTCCATATATGCTTGTATTTCCTCCTTTTTGTCGTGATATGAGGCAAAAGGCTTACGCTCTACCCACTTGACGATATGAAGACCTAAAGGAGAATAAAAAGGAACCGAGATTTTGTTCTTTTCCAGCACTGTCAATTTATTCACCCATTCCTGCATGTTCTTATTGACAGGCATCCAAGGCAACAAGCCTCCGACTTGCCGGCTGTCTGCATCGTCTGAATAACGGCGTGCCAACAACGAAAAATCAGCCCCACTCCGCAACGCTGAATAAATAGAATCCATTACAGCTTGCGCCGCCTGTTCTGCGGCCGGAGTCGCATTTTGAGGCAAATATTTACTGATATGAGCGATCCTCACCCAATCATTCGTTTGAAGTCGCTGTTTGTTCCGTTCATAAATAAAACGGGCTTCCTGTTCCTCCATACCGGCATCCACCACATACGATTTCACCAAACGACCTTCATAAAACGAAAGTTGCCTGCGAAAAGCAGAGACAGTGTCCAAACCACTATCCATAGCGTATCTTACCTTCAGTTTATAATTGATAAAAGCAGGTAAATAAGCCTCGGGAGTCTGCTTGGGAGCTTTTCGATAATAATACTCGAATTCGGAACGATAGACAGGCTTACCCTCAATATACAACACGACATCTCCTTGCGCCTGCATTTCGGACACAGACACAAGGAGAAGCAAGAGAACACCGAGCAAATAACGCGGCATTATTTTTTCATTTTATTGAGGACGGCTGTAATTAGGAGCCTCACTAGTGATAGCTACATCATGCGGATGGCTTTCCAATACACCGGCGTTAGTAATACGAGTAAATTTGGCATCATGCAGTTTCTCAATATTAGCTGCGCCACAATATCCCATACCTGCACGCAAACCACCTACCAACTGATAGATTACTTCGTACAAAGTACCTTTGTAAGGAACACGTGCAGCAATACCTTCCGGCACCAATTTCTTCACATCGGAAGTTCCACTTTGGAAGTAACGGTCTTTAGAACCATTCTCCATCGCTTCCAAAGAACCCATACCGCGATATGACTTAAACTTACGACCATTGAAGATGATAGTATCACCCGGAGATTCTTCTGTTCCGGCAACCAATGAACCAATCATTACACTATATCCACCGGCAGCCAGAGCCTTTACGACATCTCCCGAATAACGTAAGCCACCATCGGCAATCAAAGGAACACCTGTACCCTTCAAGGCCTTGGCCACGTCATACACAGCAGACAACTGAGGAACGCCCACACCGGCAACTACACGGGTTGTACAGATGGAACCCGGACCGATACCAACTTTCACTGCATCTGCACCGGCTTCAACCAATGCTTTTGCAGCTTCTCCGGTTGCGATATTACCTACTACAATATCAATGTTCGGGAAGCGTTTCTTTGCTTCTTTCAATTTCTCAATAACATACTTGGAATGTCCATGAGCTGTATCGATAACAATAGCATCGGCACCGGCATCCACCAAAGCCTGCATACGGTCGAGTGTATCCACCGTCACACCGACACCGGCAGCCACACGCAGTCTTCCTTTGGCATCTTTACAAGCCATTGGTTTATCTTTTGCCTTTGTAATATCCTTATAAGTAATCAAGCCTACCAGTTTACCATCTTTGTCCACTACGGGCAACTTCTCAATCTTATGTTCCTGCAAAATTTGTGAAGCAGCTTCCATATCGGTAGTCTGGTTGGTAGTAACAATATTATCTTTCGTCATTACTTCATCGATACGCTTATCCATATCTTTCTCAAAACGAAGGTCACGATTGGTGACAATACCGACCAAATATCTTTCATCGTCCACTACAGGAATACCACCGATTCTATACTCAGCCATCAGCGCCAAAGCATCTCTCACGGTAGAACCTCTCTTAATAGTTACGGGATCATAAATCATACCATTCTCAGCACGTTTCACGATAGCTACCTGACGTGCCTGCTCTTCTATAGACATGTTTTTATGAATAACACCGATACCGCCTTCACGAGCGATGGCAATAGCCATTTTAGCCTCAGTGACTGTATCCATGGCGGCAGTCACAAAAGGTACTTTTAACTCGATGTTGCGTGAGAACTTAGTCGAGAGTTCGACTGTTTTGGGTAAAACTTCAGAATAGGCTGGGATTAACAATACATCATCGTAAGTCAATCCGTCCATTACAATTTTATCTGCAATAAATGACATAGGGCTTAATGCGTTTTGAATTTATTGCGTGCAAATATACGAGTTTTATTCAATACCGGAAAATGATAGAATATTTTTTTGTTAGGGTGAAAGAAAATTTAGCAAAAAAAATAATCAACCCTGCTCTAACAAAGCCTTCATTATTTTATCAGCCATTAATTTATATCCTTCCTCCGTCAAGTGTATATAATCACCGCTATAAAGTTCGTCACGTATTCTTCCATCTGCATCCAAGAACCATTCGGTAGGATTCACATATTCAGCGCCAGCCAATTTCTTTTTTTTCAATATGGCATGAATTTTATCACAACTCATGCGAATTGCACTTCCTTTCTCCTTACCTGCGGGGAGAAGACCTAAAAGAAGGATACGAGAATCGGGGAAAGCAATAACCGCTTCCTTTGTAACAGCGACAATACCTTCCGCCACTTCTTCCGGTGTATTTTCACCTGATATTAAATTATTAATGCCGATAGCTATCACAACAACCTCCGGTTTACAACAATTATAATCATCATTGCGGATACGCCAAAGAAGATTCTGAGTACGGTCACCCGATATTCCCGCACTTTCCCACGTCTTCTCACCAAGTACTCTATCCATTGCCTCTTTGCCGGGCTTATAGGCTACAGCTTTTCGGGTGCCTCCCCATCCCTGAGTAATGGAATTACCCAACAGCAATAATTTCAGTTTCCTGTTTGCCAAAGTTGCTTTAATATCAGCATCCACCTCATGCCATTCAACACCTTTTACCCATCCGGCCCCGGAACGGAACTCATTCCCGGGAACAGCATGGATACATTCATTGGGGAGACGATGTAAAGCCGATAAAATAAAATGTACGATAGGTTCGGGGTTATTCAACGAATGAGGATGATGCCCTACTCCCGGTTTATGTATCACAGTAACAGGAACTCCCAAACGTTCCATTTCTTCTTCAAATACAGCTGTATTTTCACTAACCGGAACAACCTTGTCCGCATCGCCCACAACGTGCAAGCAAGGAATACCGGCTTTTGCTATTTTCCCGGCATGGTTCACCGGATTTTTCCGCCACTTTAAAGCTGCTTCTTCATTTGAAAATCCATATGCTGAAAGCAATTGCCGAACATCATCATCCGACCCCTCCGAAGCACCTCTCCCCATCGGCCAGCTTTTAATATCCATCACCGGCGCATCCGCATAGATACAGGCAACTTTATCAGTATTTTGTGCAGCCCAGTTGTAGACAATCAATCCTCCCCGGCTCATACCTTCCAAAACAACTTTCTTATGGAAGCCTTCTTTTACCATCTTTGCATACAATTTATTCCAACGTTTGACAGCTTTGTCCGCCCCATACATATCAGCCACATCACAATAGGCAATATGAAATCCCTGTTCCAACAACGCAATATCCGTTTGAGGTTGATGTCCCCAAAATCGAGCACGCATCACCCACGGCTTTCCTTTCGCCTCCTTATAAGGTTTCACAATCTTGCAAGCAGCCCCGTCACAATCAAACTGATATCCACAGAAACCATGAAAATTAAATTCTTCTTTACCTTGCAACCAATCAGCTTTATCTTGTTCTGTACACCCTGCAGTAAGAATCAAATAAGAACCTATTTGACGAGCCATTTTTCCGGCACCGATAGAAGACGGATGCAAGCGATCCGGTAAAAGATGTGATTCCCATTGGTCACCCAACAAATTAAACAGGTTGAGTATTTCTAACTTGTTTTTCCATGCAATCTCTTCTATCATAGGCCGAACCGAAGCAGCTATCCGCTCTGCACTGATGGAGGAATCATCCGTCAGAAAGCAACGGACAGGAGTCAGCAAAATGATACGCGGATGTGAAGGTAATGATTTATAACTATCAATAAGTCGCTGATAATCTCCTATAAAATCATCTTTATATTGCCAGTTTTGAGGTTTGGTATCATTGGTTCCTAATTTTATGAGCACAATATCCGGCTGAAATGTATGTGAGTCTGCAAATGCACGGGTCTTTACATAAGGATAATCCCCTTTTGACAAAAGAGTGCAACCCGAAAGTCCATAATTCCTGACCTCGTAATCACTTCCCAAATAAGCTTGCAACTGAGCCGGATAACTATTTTTATTGCGATTGGGAATGTTAGCTCCATAAGTAATACTATTTCCAACGCAAGCTACTTTAATAACTGCTTTTTGAGCAAAAGCATCCATTTTTACTAAGAAAAAGGATAAAAGCAATACACAAATCAGATTCGTTTTCATTCGTATTTTAATAGATTTAATTTAGTCCTAGAGTGCTCATTTCAGCAAATATCTGAATGGGACAAAGTACCTATTGTCATTTCCAAAAACAAAAATAGTACAAATTCTCTATATTCAAAAAAAGTGGGGAAGATGATTGGAGATACAGACAAACAAACCCAATTTAATAAATCAGTATACAGTCCCTTAAAAAGAACAAGAAGTTTTGTAAAAAGAACAAGAAGTTTTAAAAAAAGACCTTGAACTTTTTTAAAAACTCCAAGGTCTTTTCGGAGTGGCAATGGCCACAACAGCAAATAAGACATCCCTGATTGAACATCCAAATAAAGTTTGTGAAATCTGCCTTCACACATAGCGTATAGTAT
>RRZT011932097.1_pt1 | contig 11917 bp, 9 predicted proteins | sample 2165551 | NCBI WGS metagenome assembly RRZT01 (sample SAMN10456910, study PRJNA506462) | wastewater metagenome | biome: wastewater; feature: sludge; material: wastewater sludge; isolation source: wastewater sludge with Escherichia coli K12::gfp cells carrying plasmid... | place: USA: Moscow, Idaho ... | reverse complement strand
AGCCGCAAATTTCACAAACCGTGAAAGATGGCGACATGAAAGGAGCTGATTTATTATGTAAAAGTGTATCTCTACACCAGCTTTTAGCTAGTTCATTTATCTTTTTAATTATCTGGATGAATATAGACTTATTCTTTGCCGTTTTGCCTAATGGAACAGAATATAGTAAAGCGAAGTGGGTTGTATTTATTTTAGGTTTATCTAAACTTATTAATTCCACCTTTAGTGTAGGTGTTTCGGTATTAAGTTATTCTAAGTACTATTATTTATCACTAGTATTCACGTTTATACTAACAGCCACAGCCATTATACTAAATAATCTTTTCATTCCCATTTGGGGCATGGAAGGTGCAGCAGCAGCCTCTTTAATAGCTTACATCATCTATTTTGGATTACTACTATCATTGGTAAAATGGAAAATTAAAACCTCCCCATTTTCACCAAAACAACTTAAGATTTTAGTTATAACACTAGGGCTTTTTATAGTTAATTGCGTATGGACAGCATACATCACACCACACTTTTTAGCTATAGCACCAAGTTTAACATGGCAAATAGCCGAAGCTGTATTAAGAACCACCATTTTATGCGTAGCTGGCATTACAGCTGTTTATTATTGGGGTATCTCATCGGAAGTAGAACACTTACTCCAACTCGCTTGGAGCAAACATAATATCATAAAAAGAACCAAAAAACTATGAAAAATTTAGATTTCAAGACTAAGATTTTACCTAATTTAGGCATCGCCTTATTATTTCTAATTGCTTCGGTCATGTATTTTTATCCAGTATTGGAGGGGAAAATCATATATGCTGGTGACAACATCAACGGGACTGCGGCTGTACAAGAATCGGCTAGGCATTATGAAGCTACAGGTGAGCGTACTTGGTGGACAGGATCGATGTTTAGTGGTATGCCCAATTACCAAATTGGTGGAGGACAATATCTAATTAACAAAATTCTTACTCCTTTTTTTAATTTTTTTCTTTATGGTGGACGGAATTATATTTTTATATTTTTCTATTACCTCGTTGCGTTTTTTGTATTATTACGAACTTTTAAAATTAACAAATGGATTAGTATGGCAGGCGCTTTCTCCATAGCGTTGTCTTCCTATTTCTTCATTATTATTGCAGCTCAACATCATGGGAAAACTATGTCAATAACTTGGATGACGTTGGTGGTAGTTGGTTTCTTACTTATTTATCGAAAATTTTACGGCTGGGGGTCTATCCTTACCATGTTCTTCATTATAATTGGTTTTTTTATACATCCCCAGATGTCATACTATATTTGCATGCTGATAGGCGTGTTATTTTTTGCTGAATTAGCTATACACTGGAAAGAAAAACGTTGGAAAGATTTTGGAATTGCCTCTGCCATTTTCTTTGCCTCTTTTTTAATAGGATTAGGTTGTGGTAGCGCCAATATTTTTGCCAATCAGGAATATGCAGAACAAACTATGCGTGGCGGACATTCTGACTTGGAAAAAGTAACAGACGAAACGAATAAAACCAAAGGGCTCGATTTGGACTATGCCACAGCTTGGAGTTACGGTATTGGGGAAACAATGACATTGTTAATTCCTAATTATGAAGGTGGCGCCAGCGGCTATTCACTTGGCACGGATTCTAAACTTTATAAAGAGCTCGTAAGTAACGGTGTTCCAAGAGCTGCAGCCAAACAGTTTTGTGAAGCTGCACCGACTTATCATGGAGAAAAAGCATTTACATCGGGGCCTGTTTACATTGGCGCTATTATTTGTTTTTTATTCCTTTTAGGATTATTGATTGTAAAAGGGCCTTACAAATGGGCCTTGCTCATAGCAACTTTATTCTCCATATTTTTAGCATGGGGACATAATTTGATGCCTTTGACCGAATTATTTTTCAATTATTTCCCAATGTACAATAAATTTCGCGCCGTTGAAAGTATCCTTATCGTTGCGGAAATTACGATGCCATTACTTGGTTTTCTAGCACTGAAAACTATTTCAGAACGGGAATTTGAATTTGAAAAATTAAAAAAATACATTTTGGTTGCTGCTGGAATTACTGGGGGACTTTGCTTGTTTCTCATTTTATTCGTCAACCAAATTGATGTTACATCTTCATACGATGAGCAATTGAAAACTCAATTACCAGAATTTGCCTATAATGCATTGTTACAACAACGTGCAGACATGATTAGTTCTGACGCATGGCGCTCTCTTATATTCATTTTGCTTGGTAGCGGACTTACATTTGCCTATGCACACACTATTAATAAGCAAAAAAACGAAGAAAGTACGAACAAAGCAAATCTATGGTTTGGTTGCGTTTTGGCACTTTTGATTATTGCCGACATGTGGAGCGTGGATAAACGATTCTGCAATAATGATAACTTTCGTCCTAAAAAAGAAATTACCAGAGCGTTCGCTATGCAGCCATATGAGAAAGAATTACTAAAAGACACCTCCTATTTTAGAGTGCTAAATTTAAGCACCAATACCTTTAACGAAGCACGTACCAGTTATTATTTAAAATCTATCGGAGGTTACTCTGCCGCTAAATTACGTCGGTACCAAGATTTAATTGACGAACATATTATACCAGAAATGAACCCATTATTTCAAGCAATTTCTGAAAGTGCTGGTTTTCAAACGCCAATAGATGGCAATAAACTATTTCCTGTGCTTAATATGTTAAACATGAAATATGCTCTTATACCACTACAAAACGGAGAGGTTGTACCTATTGAAAATCCATACTCCATGGGTAATGCATGGTTTGTAGATAGTCTGCTTATAGTAAATAATGCCAACGAAGAGTCTAATGCTTTAAGCATTATTAATCTACGTAAAACAGCGGTCTTGGACAAATCATTTGCCAAAATGGCTGAACAATTAACAACAGCAACAGATGCTTATGCAACTATTAAACTAACAACGTATACACCATCTAGTGTAGAGTACACATCACAATCATCCGTAGGGAAAACGGCTGTATTCTCCGAAATCTATTATCCGTATGGGTGGAAAGCAACTATTGATGGAAAACATGTTGAACACTATCGAGTAAATTATATGCTACGTGCAATCAATATCCCAGCAGGTAAACACCAGATTGTATTTAGATTTGAACCTGATAGCGTGCAAAAGGGCAATTTGATATCTATGATATGTTTCTCAATGATGTTATTGACAATTTTTGGATACACAGGCTATTATATATATAGTAAAAGAAAAAAACAAAAGTAGATGCCTAAGACACTCATAATAGGACCAAATTTTCACTATTTTGTTCATAGTATTGAGCAAGCTTTTTCTGCGCTTGGCTATGAAACAAAGGCATTGATATTTGATGTGCCTATTCATCCATTTACGCTTTTCAACAAAGTTTGTTACCAGTTAAGCACTGACAGAAAATCATTAGAAGAGACATCACGCAAACAGAATAAAAAAGATATAGAATGTGCGTATCATGAGTTTTCACCTGACATCGTTTATATTGTCAATGGTGAAATATTAGAACCAGAAACAGTGCGCATGTTTAAACAGAAAAGCAAAGTGGTTTTATGGATGTTTGATTCCATTACTCGCATAGATCGTTTGAAAGCATTAGTGAAAGATGTAGATTATATATTTTGTTATGATAGCAGCGATATAGAATGGTGTCATACACAAGGCGTAGAAGCCCATTTTCTACCACAAGCATGTGACGAAACTATATATCATCCTTTACATCTAAAGAAAGATATTGATATTTTATTCGTAGGAGAGTTGTACTATTCTAAAAAGCGTCAGAAATATATTAAAACTGTAATAGATGCATTCCCAAATAAAAAAATATTAATTTTTGGTAAATACAAACCATGGTATAAGGGCTTTTTCTCTTGGTTATTTAGAGAAAAACGTAACATATATAAAAATCATGATTTACATAATGAGGAAGTAAACAAATATTACAATAGAGCCAAGGTGGTACTGAACATTCATCATGAACAGCAAACCAATGGTGCCAACCCTAAAGTATTTGAAATCTGTGGTTCTGGAGCATATCAAGTCTGCGATTCAAATCCGTATATTAAATCACTCTTTCCATCTGGTGAAATTGGATTGTATAAGAATGAAAAAGAATTGGTGAAACACATATTATACGCACTGGAACATGATATGACCCAAGAGTCTCATACAGCTCACCAACTTATTTACACCAATCATACTTTTACCAACCGAATAAAGGAAATGCTATCATTAATTAAATAAAGAATCACGATCATGTCAAAAGTTTTGATTATATGTCCTTCCTTTCATTATTTCCCAAAAAGTATCGAACGTGCATTCAAAAACCTAGGATGGGATACAATGCTTGAAACATACGATGAGCCTATTCATCCTAATAGCCTATTCAACCGTTTACTCTATAAATGTTTGAGCAATAAAGAGCGCTTAGTTGAAAAATCTCGAAAGAGGTGGAAAACGTACATTGAGCAACAATATATATCATTTAATCCTGACCTTGTATTTATTATAAAGGGCATTAATTTACTACCAGAAACTGTACGTTTCTTTCATCAACATAGTAAAATTGTCCTTTGGATGTATGATTCAATTACTAGGTATGACAATCGATTAGGAGCATTAGTCCCTGAAGCAGATTTTGTTTTTTGTTATGAAAAAAAAGATATTGATTGGTGTAAGCAATATTGTAACAATGTGAATTTTTTGGCTCAAGCAGTAGATGAAACTATTTACAAACCATTAAATATTGAAAAGGATATTGATATCCTTTTTGTGGGTGGAATATATAAATCTCCGAAACGACAAAAAATACTAAATGTAGTTATTACTCATTTCCCGACACGAAAGATTGTATTCTATGGCATCTATAAACCATGGTATAAGAATCCTATAAAATGGCTTTTTAGAGAACATCGTAAAATATTTAAAAATCATGACATTGATAGTAACCAAGTCAATGAATATTATAATCGTGCACATGTTGTTTTAAATGTTCATAGGGAGCAACAATCGGATGGAGCAAATCCAAAAGTATTCGAAATCTGCGGTTCAAAGGCAATTCAAGTTTGTGATGCTAATCCTTATATCACTTCTGTCTTTTCTAAGAATGAAATTGAACTATACCACAATGATGAAGAACTAATTACTGCAATAAATCGTGCATTAGAAGAAGATAAAACTACAGCTGTAGAGGAAGCTTATAATATAGTATTAGGTAATCACACTTTTACCAAACGAATAGAATATTTATTATCAATTATCAAATTGTAAGATGAGCAAAAAAACAATAACACACGTATACTCTGGTGTAGTTCTATATTCTTTAATGCAATATATTTTCTTAATGGATATCGATACAATAGAGAATCATACTTATTTTTTCTTTTCACATGCAATAGATAAAAATGTAGCAAAAAAATTTAAACATTACACGCAGTTTAAAGACACAACTAAAATGAATCCTTTATATAGAGTTTTATACAAACTTAAAATACGATTCACACAATATCACAAATATCCTTTTTTGCGAAATGCAAATTTATATGCACAAGACCACATGTTCGGAATGCTACTTCGCAACAGAAACTATTCATTATTGGAAGATGGTCCCAATTTCCTTTCTAATTCTATGGGTAAATCTGGATATATCTTGAAACTGCAAAAAGAACGACAACATAAGCTATCATCAAAAATTGAAGAATGGTTATATGGACCCGTCACAATAAAATTCTTTGGTAACAACAAGTACTGTAGTGATATCTATTTGACTGAAGAAAATACTTCTACTGTTCTAGAAGGAAAAAGGGTACATGTTAAAAGTCTTGAAGATATGTGGCAAGAATCGACAGACGAAAAAAAGGACTATATTCTGAATAAATTTAATGTATTTACAGAGGATATAATCGTATTATCTAAGCGATCGATTGCCTTTATGACACAGCCATTGGTAGATGATGGTATATTAACAAACGATGAATATAAATCTCTACTTCAAAAAGTGTTTTCGAAATACAATACACATAAGATGGTTATTAAGACACATCCACGGGATAAGTTTGCCTATAAAAAGTATTTCCCGGAAATTGAAGTTTTTGATAAACCTATCGGAATGCAACTTTTAGCCTTAGCAGGAGTGCATTTTGAACGTTTTGTGACTCTTTTTTCAAGTTCCGTTTCGGGACTTCCATACAAGGCGGAAATTGATTATTTCGGAACACAAGTTCATCCTAAACTATTCAATTACTATGGAGATATAGAACCAAAATTTCCTTGTAATCTATTAATCAGTTAAATAATCTAATTTCATCTTATCACCTTTCTGCAAATTCCTATTTATCTTTTTTCCAATAATATCCTGATAATATTTTGGGTGCAAACCAAATCCCGGACGTATAGAGCGTACATTGTTTTCAGTAATTACTTCGCCAGCTGTGATATTCTCTACTACATAAAGTGAACGTGAAAAATCACGTCCTTTAACTTGTTTCTCGGTAAGTGAATAATCCACATTACCAATTGCTTTTTCTGCTTGTCGAACTGCTTTCACCATTTCGGTAAATTCAATTTCATTCATCGAAAAACTAGCATCGGGTCCACCAATCGAACGGTCAATTATAAAATGCTTTTCGATTACTTTTGCTCCAAAACAAACAGCAACAATAGGTGCGGTGCTTCCAATGGTATGGTCAGATAAGCCAGTATTTACCTTATACCTTTCTGCCATATCGCGAATCATTAGCAAGTTAGCTTCTTCTATTGGTGCCGGATAAGACGACGTACACTTTAATAATGTAACATCATAGTTGCCCATATTATGGCAAGCATCCAATGCCAATTCAATATCTTCTTCTGTTGCAATTCCAGTTGAAATAATCATTGGCTTTCCTTTTGAAGCAGCATATTCTATCAATGGAATGTCTGTAATTTCGAAAGATGCAATTTTATAAATTGGATTTCCCAATTCCTCTAAAAAATCAACTGCGGTTTTATCAAATGGACTTGAGAAACAGACTAAGCCTTCTTGCCTTGCAACTTCAAAAAGTTCTTTGTACCATTCCCACGGCGTATAAGCTTCTTTATATAAGTCATATAGATATTTGTCAGCCCAAATTGTACCCTTTATTTTAAAATCATCTTTTTTGCAATCAATTGTTATTGTATCTGCAGTATATGTTTGTAGTTTAATTGCATCAGCACCAGCACGTTTCGCTGCTCGTATTGTTTCTTTAGCAACCTCAATGCTGCCGTTGTGATTTGCAGAAAGTTCTGCAATGATGAAAACGATATCTTTATTTTTTTGAGAATACATATTCATATGAATCCATTTTATTAATTTTTAATTCTCTTTGAAAAACAAATCCTGCATTTTCAAATGATCTAACCGATCCGACATTCTCTTTTTTAATGAATGCAGTAATAATGTTATCTGATAACTCGGTATATGTTTCACAACATTTTATCAAAAATTTCGAGGCTAACTTTCGCCCCCGAAATTTCTTATCAATACTTATTCCTATAACTGTATTATTTTCATTCTTATCAAATCTTACTAAACCCGCTGGTGTTCCATCAACTTCACAAATATAATAAAAAGCATTCTCATCATTCATTTTTTTTTCAAACCAGATAGAATGGTCATTATATAGAATCGGATCAAAATTAAATGAATTTGAACGTACTAATTCATCATTTGCCCATTCAAAAATAATTTGTTTATCACCTAATGTGACGTTTCTAACATTTATTGCGTATCTAATCTTCGAGTGAATTACTACATTTTTAAATTCATCATGAAATAGACAATGATCTTTTAAACTTGCTTCATGTATAAAACCATTAGTTTCCAAAGCATTATAAAGATGCGGACGCAAATCAAAAGCATAGGTAAATAACTTATGTAATTTCAGTTCTTCAAACGCAAGTTGCTCCAATAAATCTAAATAAATACTCCAATGTTTCGAAAACTCTCTTTCTTCAAGTGAAGTGTCCATTATAAATGATATTTCGGCATTTTTATCTAACCAATTGATGTGTACCAAACCACCATAGCCAATGCATTTATCGTTTTCTAAATACGAAAACAATAACTGCGAAGGTTTTTCTTGTGCAAATAATTTTGAAACTACATTTTCAAAGTAATTATTCTGCATTTCAACCGTAAGTGGTTCAGCTTGCCTCAAATGGTAAATTTGTTCGTTTCGCCATTTCATTATTTCAAAACGATCTTCTATTCGTATTGGAACAAGAGAATATTCACCTTGTGAGTAAACTTGTTTATTTAGAATTTTGTATGAGTTCATATTTCATTTCTGCTAGTTTCCAATCTGTTAAATTGTCAATGTCTTGTACATTATCTTCAGAAAGTGTAATTGATGAAGAGTTTTCGGTAAATAATGTGTCTGTTATCTTTGTTGGATTATACCAATACCACTGTCCTGCATCATGATAAACTGATTCTAAATCTTGCGAACGCGCATTCAAATATTTTTCCCAAAGCATTTTAACTTTCCCATCAGCTCCAAATCGTAAACCTCTCCAAATGGGATATCCGTATGATACAATTGGAAAAACAGAAGAGTAATTATTGTACTCTAATAAATTAAAACCATTAACAATATCATCAACATTAATTAAAGGTGCAGTTGGGTAAATACAACATATAAAATCAAATGTTTTATTAAATCGGTTTATATATTCATTTTCTACTTCTTTTAAAACTGAAATTGTTGTTGCAAAATCATTCGCATTTTCTTTCGACCTAAGAAAAGGTACTTTTGCACCATATTTTATAGCAACCTCAACAATTTCTGCATCATCTGTTGATACAATAACTTCATCAAAAAGCTTAGATGCAATTGCAGTTTCAATAGAATATGCAATAATAGGTTTACCCAAAAAATCTTTGATGTTTTTACGTGGAATACGTTTACTACCACCTCGTGCAGGTATTATGCAGAGATTACTCATTGTAATAGTCATTAATTGTGTTAATTACAAAGTTTTGTTCTTCATCACTCAAGGTTGGGTAAATAGGAATACTAATACAATGCTTATAATAAGTTTCTGATGCCAGCAAATCACCTTCTTTCCAGCCGAAATTTTTATAATATGGCATTAAATGAGCAGGAATGTAATGTATTTGAGCAAAAATATTGTTTGATATTAAATGCTTATAAAGACCTAGTCTATCTTCAACTTCAATAACATATAAATGATAGGCATGTCCATCAACTATACCCGATTGCCCAATAATGAAACTTTTATTTTCAAATGCATTTTGGTATTTTTGTGCAATTATTCTTCGTTTTTCTATTCCTTCATTTGCTCTTTTCAACTGACTTGTACCTAAAGCAGCTTGCATGTCAGTTATCCGATAATTATAGCCCAACTCTTGCATTTCCATATACCAGCTGGGGTAATCATTTTCGCCAGCTTTGCCAGTTGCAAATTCAACAGTGTTTAAATATGCATCGTCAAATTTTGTAATTCCATGTGACCTCAAACGATTAAGTTCCTTATATACTTCAATATCGTTGGTTGTTACCATTCCACCTTCTCCACAGGCTATATGCTTTACTGGATGAAATGAGAAAATGGCCAGCTCTGCATACTTCGCATTACCACATTTTTGTTGCTCTCCCTTCGAATCTACAAAATATCCCCCGGGAGCATGACAGGCATCTTCGATAATCCAAAGACCATAATCTTCGGCAAGTTTTCGGTAATCTTCCAAATTTACAGCTCTGCCAGCAAAATCTACAGGTATTATGCCTTTGTATGTGCCTTTAGGGGCACTTTCGAGAAGTTTACGTACTGAATTTATATCGAGTAAATAGGTTTGAGGATCAATATCAGCAAATACGACTTCTCCTCCACAAAATCGCACACAATTTGCCGATGCCACAAAAGTAATAGGCGTGGTAATCACTTTGTCGCCAGGCTTCATGTGCATGGCCATTGCGCTAATATGTAATGCAGCTGTACCATTTGATACGGCAACTGCATATTTACAACCAATATATGAAGCAAATGCTTCCTCAAACTCTTTAATTTTTGGGCCTTGAGTAAGATAATCCGATTTTAGAGTTTCAACAACTGCCAGTATATCATCTTCTGTGATATTTTGGCGTCCATAGGTTATCCTTTTCATCATAATGGCTTAAAACTAGAATCAACATATTTTGTTATTTTTTCTCTCAAAGTATCTTCGGTTTCCCATTCAGAGTTAGTCCCTGAATTGTATGTAAACCCATGAGGTACTTCCCATGCCTTGTAATGATTAATATATTTTTCCTTGTCAACACCAGATGGAAGAATAGCATAGTATTTATCAAATTCAATAGTATTATAGGAGTCACTTTCGGTTATCATTTCTTCATGCAATTTTTCACCTGGCCGTATCCCTACATCTTCAAGAATTGCATTTGGGGCAATAGCTTTCGCTACTGTTTCAATTTTATAAGAAGGAATTTTGGGAACAAATATTTCACCACCAAGTGCGTTTTCTATTGCCCAAAGAACCATTGCGACACCATCCTCAAGTGATATGTTAAAACGCGTCATATCTCTGTGCGTTATGGGTAAAACACCACTTACTGCCCTTTCACGAAAAAAAGGAATTACTGAACCTCTTGATCCCATAACATTTCCGTACCTAACTGCCGAAAAACGTAAATAACGACTGCCTTTTATGTTATTTGCAGCAATAAAAAGCTTGTCGGAAACCAATTTTGTTGCACCATATAAATTAATGGGTGCAGCAGCTTTGTCTGTTGATAAAGCTACTACAATTTTAATATCTGTAGAGAGAGCGGCATCAATAATGTTTTGTGCACCTCCAATATTTGTTTTTATAAATTCATCTGGATTATACTCAGCTGCAGGTACTTGTTTAAGTGCAGCTGCATGTATAATAACATCAATACCTTCGCAAGCACGTTTTAATCTTGCAGCATCTCTTACATCGCCTATAAAGAATCGCACCTGAGGGTATTTGTTTGTAGGATAGTCTTGCGACATATCAAATTGCTTTAATTCATCTCTCGAATATATTACTATTCGTTTTACCTCGGGATAGTCTCTTAGAATGGTTTCAACAAACTTTTTCCCGAATGACCCTGTACCTCCTGTTATAAGTACTGATTTGTTATTTAGCATATATAATTTTATTTATAAAAACATTCGCAAAATTACCAAAAAAACACTATTAAAACAAAGAAAATTATAATTTTAAATAAGCCACACCTGACATTTTACTATCTTTGTAAAAAATAAACAAGTATGAAGATTATTATTGTAGGCACAGCGCACCCTTACCGAGGAGGACTTGCTACCTTTAACGAACGTTTAGCCCATCAATTTCAGGCAGAAGGTCATGATGTGGAAATTATAACTTTCACACTACAATATCCGTCCTTTTTATTCCCTGGTAAAACACAGTTTTCTGAGGATGAAGCACCAGAAAATCTGTCTATTGAAAGACGTATAAATTCTGTTAACCCACTCAATTGGATAAAAGTGGGTAAAGAAACTCGGCATAAAAAACCCGACTTAGTGATATTTGCCTATTGGATGTCGTTTATAGCACCTTGTTTTGGAAGCATCGCCCGTATTATCAAAAAAGATAAAAACATAAAATGTGTAGCACTTGTTCACAATATGCTACCTCACGAACCAAGTTTATTGGACAAACTATTACCGCCCTATTTTGTGGCCTCAATGGATGAATTTGTAGCACTCTCCCGCTCGGTGGTTACTGATATAGAAAAGATAGACAAAAAGCAGAAGCCGAAACGTTTTTCACCACACCCCATTTATGATCATTATGGCGATTTACTTCCAAAAGAACAAGCCGCCACACAATTACAATTGGATTCGAATATTCCTTATCTCCTCTTTTTTGGGTTTATTCGATCT
>RRZT011448685.1_pt1 | contig 11920 bp, 7 predicted proteins | sample 2165551 | NCBI WGS metagenome assembly RRZT01 (sample SAMN10456910, study PRJNA506462) | wastewater metagenome | biome: wastewater; feature: sludge; material: wastewater sludge; isolation source: wastewater sludge with Escherichia coli K12::gfp cells carrying plasmid... | place: USA: Moscow, Idaho ... | reverse complement strand
TAATCGAACGTTGGTTATCCAAACGGTTTATAAGTTCATAATCCCAGGTTGCTTTTAAAGTATCAGCAATTTGCGATAATGGAACGCTTGCTCTACTATATTGTCCCCAAACAGGAACATTCATGAGTTGCTCCAGGTTTTCACCTAGATTAGTATCGGTTCGTAATACAATCGGCAGCATTCTGTTTCCCTCATAAACCGCTCCTATTGGCATACCATTGGTTGCCACCAAAATTGAATTTCCCATGTCAGAACGAGTCAACCCGAGAGGTTGTGCCCGCTCAACGGAATATTCAGGAACAATTTTTTTAGTCTGATTTTTCCAGCTATCAGTAACATATGTTGCCGTTGGCTCATCCAAAAAGATTTTTTTTGCCTTTGTTGCCAAATCTTTCAGCACTGCCGGATCGGGGCCGGTAAACTGAGCCTCAATATCTGCATCGTAGAAAGCTGCGACATATTCCAATACCCTGAAAAAGGCATCAGGATAATTGTTATTCAAATACTTTTGAATCTCAGGAATTATCTCAGCGACTCTGTCCGTTGTTTTGGTCTCAATAATAAAATCAGCATAGTTAGAACCGCCTGTTGGCATGTGGCGCATAAGCAGATAACGTGCAGCTGGACGACCAACAGATGCCATTACTGAATTTACGCCATCCATTTTTAAAATTTCTTTCTGAATTTGCAGCGCATCTTTTTCTACAGCTTTTATATCAGATCCCTGCGGGAGGTAATATTCAATGTAAAACTGGTCGTAGTCAATTTTCGGCATAAAGTCGACCTTCACAAAACGGAACGACCAAAATGCAAAAATCAGAACTGCAAATGAAACTGCTGTAAATATAAACTTGTGACGTATTCCCCATTTCAGAACACTGCCAAAACTACGGTAGAATTTGTTATCGTAGGCTTCAGCATGTTCTCCTTTCGGACGTTCTTTCCGGTAAAAGTATTTTGCATTGAAGGGAGTTTGTATCATTGCAAATATCCAACTTAACGAAAGAGAAATAATCAATACCGTAAATAAAGATGATAAAAACTCGCCTGCTGCATTTGGCGACATTCCTAAAGGCAGGAAAGCTAAAATGGCAACAGCAGTAGCACCAAGTAACGGCAGCGCTGTTTTTTTCGCTGTGTTTATAAAAGCTTTATTTCTTTCTATCCCCGATTTTAAATCAACCAAAATTCCATCGGCTACAACAATGGCATTATCCACCAACATTCCCATTGCCAGAATAATTGCTGCCAATGAAACACGATGTAGAGGCAGGCCAATGGCTAACATTACAATTAAAGTTCCCATGATGGTAAAAACCAAACCGCTGGAAATCAGTAAACCGGAACGAAGTCCCATTGCAAACATCAGCACGACGATTACAATTCCAACTGACACTGCCAGGTTCAACATAAAATTCCGAACAGCATCATCAACGCGATCGGGTTGATAATACACCTGATTAATTTCAATTCCTGCCGGAAGTTCTTTTTGAAGTTCAGCTAGCTTTTCATCCAGGCGTTCGCCAAGTTTTACAACGTTAATTCCACTTTCGTTTGAAAGGCCCAGTGTTAAACCCGGTTTATCATTGTAATATAACGCCTCATTTTCCGGTTGCAGATACGATCTTTTTACTGTCGCAATATCACCTAAACGGAAGTTTCCTCCTCCAGGCACCTGAATTAACAGATTCTCAATCTCTTTTATACTTGCAATTTTTTGTCCTACACCAACTCGCACCGACTCTTTCCCAACATCAACGGAGCCTGGGTTAATAATGGCAGTTTCATTTTGAATAGCTGCTGCAATGTACATCGGATTCACACTCAAGCCAGCCAACTTCTCAGGAGAAAAAACAATATCAATTGTTTGTGTATGTTCTCCAAAAATCTGCGAACGTCGAACACCGTCAACTCCCAACAACTCACGTTCAACGTATTCAGTATATTTTACCAATTCTTCATGACTGTATCCATCGGCTGTTACAGCATACAAAATACCATATACATCAGCGAAATCGTCATTTACAATTGGCTCCATGGCCCCTGAAGGCAAAGAACCTTTTGCATCATTAACTTTTCTGCGAAGGTGATCCCAAAGCTGGGGCAACTGGGGAGTTTTTACAGTAGACTGGATATTAACTGTAATAATTGATAAGCCGGGACGGGAAACAGAGGTAATATTATCTACATTCTCCAATTTCTGAATGGCTTTCTCTAAAACATCCGTTACTTCGAGTTCTACCTCGTGTGCTGCTGCCCCGGGATAAATGGTTACTACAGTAGCCGCTTTAATAGGAATTTCAGCATCCTCCAGCTTCCCAATGTTGTTATATGCGATAATTCCTCCAAACAATACTGCAAACAGTATCGTTGAAATCATCGCTTTTTGATTTAAAAGCCTCTCAAACATTACAGCAGCCCTCCAATATTAGTTACTGAAGATGCCGGCAGAGGTTTTACCTCTTGTCCTTCAACCAAATAATGTACGCCGGCTGTAACAACCTGCTCCCCATTATTAAGTCCAGATCTGATATTCACTCTTCCATCTGTTCCATCCAGTAAAATATTTACTTCACGCTTTTCAACTTTACCGGTAGAGGAATTGTAAATCCAAACATAGGTACTTGTTTTTTCATGGAAAATAGCTGTGGAAGCAACTGATAACTGATTTTCTCCTGACTGGCAATAGATGGTTACTTCGGCAGTCATTCCGGGAGCTACTTTTAAATCATCTTTGTTTTCAAAAGAAAATTTAACTTCGTATAAGCCATCTTGCTTTGCTTTTTCGCTTACACTTAGCAGCTGAACCGGAAGTTTATTTATCCCTGCATTTTTAACATGTAAATAGCTTTTTTTATCGCTTTTTATTCTGTTTAACTGACTTTCTGCAATAGAAGCAACAACCTCAAGATGAGAATTATCGATAATAGAAACAATTGGTGCTCCTGGACCAACGGTTTGATAATTTTCTACAAATTTTTCGTAAATGTAACCTGAAAAAGGTGCTTTTAATTTTGTGTCATTCAATTGGTTTTGGGCATTTTCATAAGCCGTTTTTGTCATCAGGTATCCCGATTTAATTTTTTCAAAAGTATTCTCCGGAATTTTCTTTTGCTCCACCAACTGTTTGTAGCGATTGTATTCTCCCTCTGCCTGTTCAAACTGAGCTTTGGAAGTCTCTATTTGCAGTTGATAATCGCGGTTATCTATTTCTGCAATGACTTGCCCGGTTCGAACATAATCACCCTGCTTAACATTCAGCTTTTTCAATGGGCCTCCTACACGGAAAGAAAGCGAGGTTAAGCTCTTTTCCTTGATCTTCCCATTAAGAGTCATTGTGTTCTGAACTGTGTCGTCCGTAACTGTTTCTACTTTTACTTTTTTAATTGTTTTGGTTTGAGGCACTTCTTTAGTTGAATTTTTACATCCTGATAATGTAATAATTGTAAGGCCTAGCAAAAGAATAATGTTTTTGAATTTCATGTTTCCTTGTATGTTTCTGTTTTTTTTAATCATCCAAAATTAGATAGGATTAACTTTTTATATTTTTCAAAGTGTATCAACTGATATAAATTATACATGAAGTGCAGGAATAGACATCTGATATAAACTCGAATCTCTTTATATGCATTAATCGATAATCCAAATAAAAGATGAAATGGAGTTTGTCGTCTGCATGCCTTAGTTTATTTCAGTTTACAATAAACAAATTCAATAGTACTTCCAACGGTATCTAAATGAATGTAATCTTCTGGTGAAATATTAACATTGAAATACTTTTCAATATAGAAAACCAAACATGCGAATTGAAAGTCATTAAATTCATAATCTTTTTTAAATGAAGCTTTTCTGCATATTTCGTCATCAAATATTCCCATATACCTGAAAATTCTGGAAAATTTATTTTCTATATATTTCATTTGTTTTTTTTTAAACTTTTTAATTCTGATTAGTTCTGAATAAAACGAACTTATATTGTAAAAAAATTAGCGTTTGTCTTTATATTCTGTTTTTAGTTTTTCCAGGTTTTCAATAAAGAAATTTATTCCTTCTAAAACATTTTTTAAGAATTTAGCATTTCTGGAATTGGGATTCTTTTTTAGCTCTATAATTTGCTGCATAATATGTAATTTCTGCTGCATTCTTTTTTCTATTTCAGCAATTATTTCATTAATGTCACCGGAAACGAAACGGAAATAACGTTTGCGATCTCCGGGATATGTAACATATTCAATTACACCACGAAGTTCAAGATTTCTTAAAGCATTACTGGCGGAACTTTTGCTGATTTGCATTTCATCAACAATTTCATCAAAAGTGTATTCTTCCTTGTCCATTACCATTAGTAATCCAAGAATTCGGGCAGTAACCGGCTGAAACCCATCCCGCTCATTATTTCGCCCGATTCGTTCAATCAACTCTCTCTGCTTTTTTATTCTTTCTGATTCTTCCATTTTTTAACTAAAATTACGCTGCAAATATAATTAAGTTTTTTTTGTTCGCAATTAAATGAACTAAAATTTTAAATGTAGAGAAGGAATTTATACTTTCACATCACAATTGACATAATAATTATTTTCCATGAAACAATTTTCGAAACAACAGATTTTTTGGATTGGATTGCTTGTTTATTTTGTAATAAATATTCTGCAGGCGGCGTTCCTCGAATTACATTTCGACGAGGCTTATTATTGGCTTTATTCCCGCAATCTTGATTGGGGCTATTTTGATCATCCCCCAATGGTAGCCGCGCTTATTTTTGCCGGGACAAAACTGTTTGGCGGTTATTTAGGGGTCCGCTTCTTTTTTGTGTTGTTGTCTTCGGTTTCCTTTATTCTTCTGTGGAACATGGTTAAACCCTATCGTAATTTACCATTGATTTACTGGTTGATGGTTTTTTCTATCAGTTTGTGGATACCTTACACGTTTTACGCCGTGCCGGATGGGCCTCTTTTCTTTTTTACGATTCTGTTTTTATGGCTTTACCAAAAATATCTTCAAAAAAGAAGCTGGGGAATTGTTTTGGCCCTTGCGGTGGCAACAGCAGGATTGATATATTCCAAATACCATGGGTTCCTGTTATTGTTTTTTGTTTTTTTGTCAAACTGGAAACTGATAAAAGAGCGAAAAGCCTGGGTATTGGTGTTTCTGACATTGATTTTGCTGGTTCCGCATTTTCTCTGGCAGTTCGAAAACCAGTTTCCAACTTTCCGGTACCACCTCGTTGACAGCCATCAAACAGGTTATAAAATTGATGTTACCATAAATTATGTATTGGGGGTAGTTTTACTTACTGGTCCTTTTTTAGGTTGGCTGTTTTTATATTCGGCATCCAAATACCGACCCTCTGATTATTGGGAGAGGGCTTTAAAATTTGTTTTTGTCGGTATTTTCCTGTTTTTTTTCATTGTAACATTTGTTGGTGATATCGAACTCCATTGGCCTTTAATTGCCTATATCCCGATGTTCATCCTCGCGTATGCATTTATTGTGCAAAATGAGCGGTGGCAAAAACTGGTAAAAAAAATAGGCATAATTGGTTTTTTTGTCTTTTTGTTCGTCAGGATCTATTTGATTGTGGGGGCTTCTTCCAGTCCGATAAAAGCTATTCGCAATATGACTGGATGGAAACCGGAAATAATTATGCTTAAAAATGAAGCTGGCGACAGGCCCGTGGTTTTTTCTGAGAGTTATCAAAAAGCGTCCCTTTATGCATTTTATGCCAATCGTCCTGGTACTACGTATTGTTTGTTGTCGGGCTTTTACAAATATTCTCAATTCGATTTTTATACCACAGAAAATGACATTCAAGGGAAAGATATACTTTTTGTATCCATGGATAGTACACTTATGAAAGATAATGTGCGTCACCTTAAGGGAAATTTGAAGAATTGGTATGTGCGCGATATTCCTGATTTTAATTCGTATAGCAAACTAGAGATAGATGCTGATACCAGCTCATTCTTACTTGAAAATAAAGTATTAAAAGTTCCACAAATAACTTTGCATAATCCGTATTCCAGAGTTGTTGAGCTGGAAAAAAACAGCCAGCTTCAGGTACATTGGCAACTTTTTATTCGCGGAAAGAAAAAATGGGAATTGGTAAGCCAAGCTGACCTGAACAACCTGAAAATTGAACCCGGAGAAACCATTTCTGTAAAAAATATTCGGTTCATTTTGCCTGATTCTTTGAACGATGGAACTCATCATATTTATTTAGGCATACAAAACGGGCCATTTTTACCGGTCCATTCCATTATTCAATTTGATTTACATGTAAATTAACTATTCACCGGCAGGTTCAATAATTTTTATAAGGTGCATGTTTTTTAGTCGTTGTGCCCTTGTGGCTGGATTTATAAATCCGGGAGTTAGCTTTGACAGGCTACGATGTTTAAACGATTGAATCAGTTTTATCTTAGCTGTTGATTGTTCTATCTCTTTTAATCCTTCATCGTCTGTAAAGATCCAGTCGTTTTTTCTTTTCAGGCATATCTCCAAATCTTCAGAATCATAAAGAAAATGCCCCGGATTTTTTGCGTAAAAAAACAATTCGCGATGTTCTGAATTGTACGTATTTAACATTTCTCCTGTATTGGCCTTTTCGTTAAAAACATTACAGGCCGGAATGACCGACTGGTAGGTAAATATCTGTGGAAAAAGATGGACATTTATCGCAAAATTTAAAGCCACAATTGATATTACACTTTGCAGTAGAATCCGGCTGAGCATGTTGTTTAATTTACCTGTAAGGAAGAACAAAAACAACAGCACTGTAATCCCCAGCCAGAAAAATATGTTTTTTGAAGGGAAGAAATAAATGCAAAGTGAGAAAAGGATGATCCATAAAATGATACAAACGAAGCGCTGGATGCCGATGATGATTTTTTGCATTTTCAGCGAGGTTTTTTCTTCAAAAAAATATAACAGCCATTTTGCAGATAAAAGCGACATAAATGGAGACAGTACCATAAAATAATGAGGCGCTTTGGCACTTGCGATGGAAATAATTATCCAGTAAAAAAATATTCCTCCAAGACTGAAAAGTTCCGGGAGCTTTGTTTTGAATAAGTTTTTAAATTCCATAAAAAGGCCGATAAAGAAAAGAATTGCCCAGGGAAGAAAAATATATAACGTCGTATGAAAATAGAATAGATAATCGGTGCTTCCCCCTTTTATTTTTCCCGAAATGCGGCCGGCGTTATTATCCCAGAAAAAAAATTTCAGGCCTTCCCACCCGAACTGTTTAAAAATCCCGGTGAGCCCAGCAGCAAGAACCAATAAGCTGATAAAAGCACCTAATACGACTTTGTAATTAAAAATCAGCTTGATTTGCTTTTTATATATCAGGTGTGAAAGCGCAGCGATGACCGGGACAAAAACACCAATGGGGCCTTTTGAAATGAGCCCGAGGCCAATTCCCAGCCCAGCTAAAAGCATATTCACCAGCTTTTTCGATTTAATATACTCAGCAAGTTGCCATACCGAAAAAATTACATTGGCCGTTAAAAGACAATCGGTATGAATATCGTTGTGGAATAAAAAGTAAAACTCAGATGTAGCTAGCATTACAGCCGCTATTTTCGCTATTCTTTTACTGTAAAAGAGTTTTGCAAACCGATAGGTTGAATAAACTGCAATACTTGAATAAAGTAATACCGGCAGTTTAAAAGCAAATGTGGTTGGACCAAAAATAAAATAAAACGGAGTTGTAATCCAAAAAATCAGAGGCGGTTTTTGAAGATAGGGTTCAAAATGAATTTTCAGGGTTATCCAATCTCCTGTTTCATAAATTATACGACTAATAGCAGCATATTTCCCTGCATCACTGGTAACTGGTACAATTAATCCCAAGAAGTAGGTCAAAATCAGAAAAAATCCAATGGAATAATTAATCAGGTTATTATAGTTAATTCTTAATTTGTTGTTCATTTTTTATTTATAGAATTACTCGTTGTTAGATTCGTTTTGTAAATAGTGCTTTTTTATATTTAGTTCTGAATTAAAAGAACTAAAATGATAAAAGTAATAAAGTTCTATTTGTTCGCAATAAAAAGAACTAAAATTTCCAATATTGTATTAAAAAATTAATTTAAACTAACTTTATTCTCCTCCCTGATTGTTTTTTAATATAACTTCAACATAAGTCACTCAATAAAAATCATTCTTTTGAAGAACATGAATAAATAGCGTTATCTGAATTTTAATTATATTAAAAGAAATAATTCAATAACCGAATGGAAGGCGATTGGAGTTTAAGATGATAATGCCGACAAATGCGGAGATGGCCAAAACTATCATTAGTTTTGCCAATGATACCGGAGATGAATATTACCTAGGCATTCAGGATAATCCTTGAAAAGGTATAGGAATTGATGGAGACTAATTAATAATCCTTGAAGAAAAAATAAGTAATATTATTTATGACTGGTGTTTTCCTATTGTATTGACAAAAATTCTATTTCTGAACTATGAACCACTTAAAACAAAGAGATTGACCCCGGGACTTTTATCCGCGTTGGCTATTCAAACGGGTAGGCAAGCTCTGAAATAATTCAGGAACTCGAACGACAAGAACAAAATATTTCTTTCGGTAGTGAATTGGCTTTCCAAAAATCGTTGAACGATATTAATTTTGATCCTTTTAAAGCATTGTTAACTGATAAAACTGGGGAGGAACTCACAAAATAGGTTTTGCAAAAATTAGTATAGTATAAATCGGAGTAGGGACGGGAATTGTCAACAATGCCCTGATACTGCTATCTGATGGCGAATTAAGAAAACAGCGATTCTCGTATGTTAAAATTGAATGCGCACGGTTTAAAGGAATCGATCCTGGAAACTTCATTGATCAAAAAAACTATAGATTCGAATGTTGGATTGCAATCGGAAGAGGCTTACCAGTTCATCTTACGTCATATTTCACAAGGAATGACTGATTATCAGGGTATTTGCAGAAATGACTGGTGAGAATACCCGATAATTACAATTCGTGAAGTAATTTGGAACGCTGTGATTCACCGTGATTATTCACTCTCTGGTAAGGTCATAAAAATTGCCATTTTTGATGATAAAGTTGAAATTACCTGTCCAGGCAAACTTACGCTAACAATGGATTTCAACGAAATGGATTCTGGTCAGTCCGACATACAAAATAAAATTCTGGCACCGGTTTTTAAACGCTTGGGAATTATTGAACAATGGGGTAATGGACTTAGGCTAATTGCCAGGGAAATGCAGTCCTATCCTGAGATAGAGTTATCGTGGAAAGAGCCGGGAATTGCTTTCTGTGTTACATTTACCAATAAAAACTATTTGCAGCAGCAAGAGTTACAGCAAGAATCTTTATTCACAAAAGTGTTGAAAATACTAAAAGATGGGACACAATCGAGAAAGGATATATCTTTAGAATTAGGGCAAAAATCTATACCCGGTTAATTTAATGAGATATTAAAAAAGCTCCAGGAAGGCGGATTAATTGGCCGGACAATAAAAGACAAACCTCAAAGTTCAAAACAAAAATTTCAGATAACCGAGAAAGGCAACTTGTTTTTAAAGCTACTGGATAGAAACCGGGAATAAAAGCTCATTCAATCCCTTTCACAAAATACCAACATTTTCAAAAAAACAAGCCCTCCGGGTTTTCAAAAGCTTCCGGCATAAACCGCTCGTTCAGAAATTGCAAGAGTTGATTTCTGCCAACGCACAAGGCAGTTTTTAAAAAAAAATATGATTTCCGTAACCTGCAATCAAACCTTTTTTGAAACCATTTATCAACACATGCAATTTCTCCACTCTCTATTTATTCCTTTTCCTTTTGAAAATTTTCCAAAAATGTAGCCGGAGGTGTTTACGGGTTTGAACGGAAAGACTTTAGAAATCATTATAATAATACTTCCATTGCTTCATCAACCAGTGAGTTATCAAGTTCTTTTAAATATGCCTGGGTTATGGCAATATTTTGGTGTCCCATCGATTCACTAATAATATCTGTGGCGACTCCTTTTTGTTTTAGACAGTTAGCATAGCTGTGCCGGGCAACATAACTTGAAACAGATTTATTAATTTCACATAAAGCAGCAATTTCTTTTAAATCTTTATTGAACTGTTTCAACGTTTTTTTCTTCCGGTTTTCAACTTGAGAGGGTGTTAGTTCATCTTTCAACAAAATGGGGAAAACATAATCAGTCCCATTTTTTCTGGTTTTATAATAGTCCAGAATTTTCTGGACAGGGGGTAATATTTTTATTCGAAAATTGGTTTTTGTTTTAGAGCGGGTATAATAAATCTGGTCATCTATAACATCTTTCCAGCGAAGTTTCATCATATCGGCAAAGTTCATTCCCCGGGTGTAGAAGCTGAAAACAAAGTAATTTCTGGCATTAATTAGTTTCGGATAAGTGCTTAAATCTTTTTTTATGATTTTTTGAACATCTTCAAGTGTAAGTGCTTTTTTTATTCCTTTCCCCTTTAGTTTTGAGATTTTGTATTTTTTGAAAGGATAAATCTCTGTTTTGATTATTTCCCGCTTTATTGCAGAATTAAAAAGGGCTCTCAATGTTCTCATCCGAACGCTAACTCCTCCGTCAGTTCCTCCATTAGCGCGAAGACTTACTTCATATTTTTCGAGAAAAGCAGGTGTTATCTGCTCAAAAGTTATAGACTTGTTATGACTGAAGTTTTTAACTGATTTTAACGTATCAGAATTAACCCTGGCATTTCCTGTTTTCCCAGCTTTTATCATGTCGGAAATAATTTCCTCCCAAAAAGCAAAAATGTTTTTGTAAACAGGGTTACTTTGAATCCGCATTACACTCTCTATATCCGTCAGGGTATAAAAGCCTTTTTTCTGTTCAAGTTCGGTTACGACATCAGTAGCCCTGTCTATGAATTTTAACAGTATTCTGTTCCTTTTCAGATAATCTGGGGCATTTTTGTTGAATTTTCCCTGTTTTTTGTTCCATTCTTTTTCCAAACAAGTATAAGGAGTACGGAAAAATACAGACTTTCTTTCTTTAGTAATCCGCAAATAAATTGGATATTTGCCAGTAGATAATTTTTTCTTTTTCAGAACGGTCTTAAAACTAATCATTTATATTATTTTTGGGTACAACATAGGTACAACAAATTGATATTTAAAGGTAAATAAATCCAACTTCATAACAAAGTTATATTTTGTAATATATTTATAATGAATATAAAAGAAATTATATGAGATTAGATGATAAAGAAATTATGCTGCTTTGGGAGCAGAGGGTCCTCCGTTCGAGTCGGAGTACCCCGACATCAAAAGGGTCTGCAGTTTTGCAGGCCCTTTTTTTATACCATCTATTCTCATAAAGTAAATTTTAACGATTCTGTGAAATTGGCGAAGCATCTACGTGAAAAATCCCCAATTTTAGCGTGAAAAAGAATCTTACAACCTTTACTTTCCTCCGAAAGTTTTCATAAACTGGACTCTTTCGAATTTGTCCGGGTGGTCGATATTTTCGTAGTTAAGTTTCCCGCAGAAATCTGCAACTGAATTAAATCCCTGAGTATCCATAAACAGATGTAAATCTTCTATTGCATTACTTATTGCATCGGGTCCTTTTTTGTAAAGGGCAGTACACATTTGCACAGTAGTCGCCCCTGCCAGTATTTGTTTGATTACTGCTGTTCCATTATGATTTCCGGTACTGGCCGAAAGGTCGATTCCTTTAACCAGTGCCGAAACGATTCCCATCCAGCGAAGTTCTTTCAAAGACTCCGCTTCGGAAGAAAATGCATCTGCAGCAATAATTCTTAATTTTTTTATATCAATGTCGGGCATAAAGAATCTGTTGAACATAACAACTGCTTTCGCTCCTCTCGATTTCAACCCTTCTACAAAACCCGGAAGATTTGTATAGTTGTTCGCAATTTTTACCGCAACGGGAAT
>RRZT011086585.1_pt1 | contig 11920 bp, 10 predicted proteins | sample 2165551 | NCBI WGS metagenome assembly RRZT01 (sample SAMN10456910, study PRJNA506462) | wastewater metagenome | biome: wastewater; feature: sludge; material: wastewater sludge; isolation source: wastewater sludge with Escherichia coli K12::gfp cells carrying plasmid... | place: USA: Moscow, Idaho... | reverse complement strand
CGGCCGGCCGCCTACAGGGCGAAATGCGCCTCGGCGGCAGCCCGGCGCAGCCGCAGTTGAGCGGCGAATGGCGCGGCGACGCGCTGGCACTGCGCGCGCTCGACCTCGGCATGCGCCTGGAACGCGGAAAAGCGTTGGTCGAGATCACGCCGGACCGTCTCTTGTTGCGCGAGCTGGTTTTCGACAGCGAGTTTGCGCCCCTGCCGGAGGTGCTGAAACTCGACCACAGCATCGACGCCGCCAGCCTCACCGGCAAGCCGGGGCGGGTCGAAGCCAGCGGCGAACTGGATTTCGCCACCGCCGCGAGGGGGGGCGACGCACGCCTGAATGTCCGCCTCGATCGCCTCGGCGTGGTGCAGCGCGCCGACCAGTGGATCGCGCTTTCCGGCGATGGCGAGTTGCGCGTGGGCGAGCAGGCGCTCGATGTGGGCGGCAAGCTGCGCATCGATGCCGGCCTGTGGTCGCTGGCCGAGGCGGGGCGGCCGCGCCTGTCGGACGACGTCGTCATCCGCCGGCAACAAGCAACCGGAGACACTGTTGGCAAGAGCCAGGTCGTGCGCCGCTTGCGTCTCGACATCGAGGCGGCACTTGGCCGCAGCGTTCATTTCCGCGGTGCGGGCGTCGAAAGCCGGCTGGCCGGACAGATTCGCGTGCGCTCCGACAACGCCGGTCTGCCGCGTGCCAGCGGATCGATTCGCACCGTCGACGGCCGCTTCGACGCCTATGGGCAAAAGCTCGGCATCCAGCGCGGCATCATCAACTTTCAGGGGGCGATCGATAACCCCGGCCTCAACATCCTCGCCGTGCGCGAGAATCTGCCGGTCGAGGCCGGCGTCGAGGTGACCGGCACGGCGCAGCGGCCAAGCATTCGTCTGGTCTCGACGCCCGAAGTGCCGGATACCGAGAAGCTCTCCTGGCTCGTACTGGGCCATGCGCCCGAACAGCAAGGCGCCGCCGACAGCGGTGTCCTGCTCGCCGCCGCGCGCACGATCCTCGGTGGTCAGGATGGGGGCGTGCTGCGCCAGTTGCAGCGCGGGCTCGGCATCGACGAGTTCGGCGTGAGCACCGGCGAGATCGGCGGTTATGGCAACCAGCCGACCAGCCGCGTCGCGTCTTCGTCCGGTTTCAGCGGCAATCAGACGGTGAGCGGCCAGATCGTCAGCGTCGGCAAACGGCTCTCGTCGAACGCTCTGCTCAGCTACGAGCAGTCGCTCAACACGTCGGACAGCATCGTCAAGCTGACCGTCAATCTCGGCCGCCGGTTTTCCGTGGTCGGCCGGGCGGGTTCGGAGAGCGCGCTCGACTTCTTCTGGCATTACCGCTTCGGCAAGTAGCGGCGCCGCCGGCGAAAGCCCGTTCCCGCCGCTGCTATACTCTGCGCTCCATTTTTCGTCCGTCGCCGCGAACCACCATGGCCATCCAATACCAGATCATTCCCGTCACGCCGTTTGGACAGAACTGCAGCCTGCTCTGGTGCGATGAAACGAAACAGGCGGCGGTGGTCGACCCCGGTGGCGACATCGCGCGCATCCTGGCTGCCGTAGAGAAGCACGGCCTCAAGCTGGAGAAGATCCTGGTCACCCACGGGCATATCGACCACGCCGGTGCCGTCGCCGAACTGGCCGGGAAATGCTCGCTGCCGATCGAGGGACCGCACCGCGAGGATCAATTCTGGATCGACGGCATGCCGCAGCAGAGCCGGATGTTCGGTTTTCCCGACGTGCGTGCCTTTACGCCCGATCGCTGGCTGGAGCAGGGCGATCGCGTGCGCTTCGGCAATGTCGAGATGGACGTGCTGCATTGCCCGGGGCACACGCCGGGGCACGTGGCCTTCTTCAATGGGCCGGGGCGCCTGGCGATCGTCGGTGACGTCCTGTTCAAGGGGTCGGTCGGCCGCACCGACTTTCCCAAGGGCGATTTCGATACGCTGATCGCCTCGATTCGCGGTCGCCTGTGGCCCTTGGGCGACGACGTGGCCTTCATTTCCGGGCACGGGCCGATGTCCACGCTCGGCGCGGAGCGGCGCAGCAATCCCTACTGCGGCGATTGAGCGGCCGTCGGGCGTGTCAGGCGAAGCGCATCGCACCTACCAACTGCTGATCGAGGTTGCCGACACGGTCAGCGTGCAGGTCGGTCGCCTCGGGCGTTTCGAATTCGTCGCCGGAGACTACGTCTACACGGGCAGTGCGCTACGCAACTTCGAGGCTCGCATCCGGCGCCACCTGTCGGCGGTGAAGAAAATGCACTGGCACATCGACTATCTGCTGGCCGCGCCGGGCGTGCGCGTGCGCGAGGTGATGCGTTACGCGGCAGCGGAGTGCGGGATCAACCAGCAGGTCGTCGGTACTATTCCCATACCCGGCTTCGGTGCGACCGATTGCCGGGCCGGCTGCGGCAGCCATCTCAAACGGCTGCCGTAGACTCCGCGATCAGTCGTCGTGACTTTTGTCGACGTTGATCCGGCAAGCCCAATAGAACGCCGCAACCTGCGCCCTGGACACGGTCCAGTGGTCGAGGCCGAGCTTTTCGTAGGTGCTCTCCGCTGCCTTGAAGTCGCCCGCTTCGGCCGACTTGACGGCGGCGAGCAGTGCCCCGAGCGTGCCGCCGCTGCTCGGCGACAGCAGCGCCTCGACGACCTCGTCGTGCATCGGCAGCTCCTTCAGGATGTCGCTCATCGGCAGGTTGATCAGGATGTCGAGCAGCGAGAAGAGGCCGGTCATGAAGGCGTTGTCGGAGAGGTCGGGAATGTCCGGCTCCGGCGTGATCGAGGTGCTCAGCAGTTCCATCTGGCGACCGCGCGCGGCGGCGATCTGCATCAGCGGATTGGGCGTGTTGCCGTCGGCCAGGTTGTTGGCGTAGATCAGCAGTTGCAGCCAGCGCTGCAACTGGCGGCGGCCGAGGATGGCGATTGCCTGCGAGAAGCTGCTGATCTTCGTCCGCGCACCGACGGCAACCGAGTTGACGAGACGCAGCAGGTTGTAGGAGAGCTTGGGCTCCTCGCGGAAGATCGCTTCAATCTCGCGCGTGTCGCCGTCCTGCTTGACGATGTTGAGGAGCTTGAGCAGCTTCAGGCGAGTGAGATCCGGTTCCTTGTCCGCGGCCGGGTTGCGCGCGGTGAGAAAGTGGCTGCCGTAGAGTTCGAAGCCTTTTTCCTGCAGCCAGCCGAACATCTCGTGTGTGCCGACATCGGTGGCGATCTTCCTGAAACCGGCCTTGTCGAGGTACATCAGGTTGAACGCCGAGAGTTCCTGGCGGGCGAATGCCGCGTCGAAGCGTACGGAATCGAAATCGGCAACCGGGATCTTCTTCAGGATTTCGGTGGTGTCGACGTCAAGACCGAAGCGGTAGCCCTGGCCGTTCAGCTTGTGGCAGTGCTCCATCGCCTTCTTGTCGTCGAGCACGGAGGAGGGGAGGACGAACACGACCTGACTGGCTTCGAACGTGTCGATGAACTCGGTGTTGCTCAGGTCGTCAGGACTGACGGAGATGATCAGCGGCATGGTGTTTGCCAGCGGCGCGACCGCCGCGCTGGAAAAACACCGGATGTAGTCGGCGCCGTAGGTCGTGGAGCGTTCCCCCGACTGCCAGTCGAACGCCACCCAGCTGCTGTCGGCGGCGAGGACGGGACGGAAGAAAAAGAAGGGTGTGGCCATGGTTGTTTCTGTTGACTGGAGATGTTCTCGGTTAGGCGCGATTCTAACCCATAGCCGCCGGCACAGCCCTGATCAACCATGCGTTAGTGCGCTGATTTTTCGTTGAAAAGTGTTGCATTGAAGGCGTTGGTCGAAGGTCAGAACGCATGCAGAACAAAAGCGCCGTACCATGTGCCGGCGGCTCAAGACCGCGAGTGAGCGGGGAAACTGGCGTTTTGAGGCGGAAGAAATGTCGTAAACTGACATTTCTGTCGGTGCCCGGCAGTACCCGCCCCAAAATCGATTCTCAACGAGTGTGATCCATGACCCCCAGTGCCTTGAAGAACGTGACCAAACACGATTCACATGCGGTTTCTCCCGATTTCAACCAGCTTTTTTCCGAACGGGCACGCGCGATTCAGAGCTCGGCGATTCGTGAAATCCTCAAGGTAACCGAGCGTCCGGAAGTCATTTCCTTCGCTGGTGGCCTGCCTTCATCGGCGACGTTCCCGGTCAGCGAGATGCTGTCGGCGTTCGACCGCGTACTCACCGCGAAAGGCAGGGAAGCGCTGCAGTACAGCACGACGGAAGGCTTTGCCCCGTTGCGCGAATGGATCGCCGCGCGCGTTAGCACGCCGGACGCACCGGTTTCGCCCAATGAAGTGCTGATGGTCTCCGGCTCGCAACAGGGCCTTGATCTGCTGGCCAAAGTGCTGATCGATCCGGGCGACACCGTGCTCGTGGAGACGCCGACTTACCTCGGTGCATTGCAGTCGTTTTCACTGTTCGACCCGAAGTATGTGTCGGTGGCCTCGGACGAAGACGGTCTGCTTCCCGACGCGCTCACCGATGCGATGCGCGACGCCAAGTTTCTCTATTGCCTGCCGAACTTCCAGAATCCGACCGGCCGTCTTCTTGCCGAAGACCGTCGTTACCAGTTGGCGAAGCGCGCGCGCGAACTCGATCTTCTGATCCTCGAGGACGATCCCTACGGCGCGCTTTCCTACGACGGCGAAACGCCGCCGTCGATCCGCTCGCTGGCACCGGAGCGCACGGTGTACATGGGCTCGTTCTCCAAGGTCTTGGCGCCCGGTCTGCGCCTCGGCTACATCGTTGCGCCGGCGGCCTTGCGTGCCAAGCTCGTGCAGGCCAAGCAGGCGACCGACCTGCACACGGCGACACTGTCGCAGATGGCCGTGTACGACGTCGTCAAGGATGGCTTTCTCAATAACCACATTCCGACGATTCGCAGCCTTTATCGCGAACAGTGCGCGGCGATGCTCGCCGCGCTTGCGCAGTACATGCCGGAGGGCGTGCGCTGGAACAAGCCGCGCGGCGGCATGTTCCTGTGGGTTGAATTGCCGAAGGGATTGAACGCGTCGGCCGTGCTGGGCAAGGCCATCGAGCAGAACGTCGCATTCGTGCCCGGCGCGCCGTTCTTTGCTGCCGATCCGGTGATCGAATCGCTGCGCCTTGCGTTCGTCACGGTGCCGCCGCCGCGCATCGAAGAAGGCGTCAAGCGGCTGGCCGAGGTGATCCGCGCCAGCTTGTAGTCTTGGGGGCCGGCGTCTGCGCCGGCCTTGCCGCTTATTTGCGTGTTTCGTCGTGCTCGTCGCGCAACTCGCGGCGCAGGATCTTGCCGATCGGCGTCTTCGGCAGGCTGTCGCGGAACTCGATCAGGTGCGGCCGCTTGTAGCCGGTGAGCTGCGTCTTGCAGTAGGCGATGATGTCTTCCTGGGTCAAACTCGGGTCTTTCTTCACGATCACGAGGCGGACCGCTTCGCCCGATCGTTCGTCGGGAACACCGATCACCGCGCACTCGGCGACGCCGGGATGCGCCATGACGACGCCTTCGACTTCGTTGGGATAGACGTTGAAGCCGGAGACCAGAATCATGTCCTTCTTGCGGTCGGTGATCGTCACGTAACCGTTCGTGTCCATGAAACCGATGTCACCGGTCTTCAGCCAGCCGTCCTGGATCGTGCGCGCGGTCTCTTCGGGGTTGTTCCAGTAGCCGCACATCACTTGCGGTCCGCGCACGCAGATTTCTCCCGTGTGGCGCTCGATCTCGGCCTTACCGTCCCACGGCGACAACTCGGCGAACGATTCGTCGCGGATCGTGACCTCGGTCGACGACACCGGCAGGCCGATCGTGCCGTTCCACGGCATGCCGAGCGGCGTGCAGCAGACTCCGGGTGACGTTTCGGTCAGGCCGTAGGCCTCGGTCAGGAAGGTGCCGGTGATCTTCTGCCAGCGTTCGGCCACGGCCTTCTGCACCGAGGCGCCGCCGCCGACCACGACTTTCAACGCCGAGAAGTCGAGCTTCTCGAATCCGGGCGTATTCATCAGCCCGTTGAACAGCGTATTGACGCCCGTCAGCACGCTGAATTTCCACTTGCCGAGTTCCTTGACGAAGGCGGGCAGGTCGCGCGGGTTGGTGATCAACAGGATCATGCTGCCCCACTTGAGGAAGCCGAGCGTCGAGGTGAGGCAGAAGATGTGGTACATCGGCAGCGGAGCGACCGCGATTTCACGGGCTTCCTTGAAACTCTGCGAGATCCACAGATTCACCTGTTCCAGGTTGGCCAGCATGTTGCCGTGTGTGAGCATCGCACCCTTGGCGACGCCCGTTGTCCCGCCGGTGTATTGCAGGAAGGCGATGTCGTCGTGGCCAATCTTGGGCGCGGCGAATTTCTCGTTATGGCCGCGGTTCAGCGCGTCGCGCAGTGACCGTGCGCCGTCGATTCGCCAGCGCGGGACCATCTTCTTGATCCGCTTGATGACGAAATTGACGAGCCAGCGCTTTGGCGCCGGCAGCAGGTCGCCGACCTGCGTGCTGATGACGTGCCTGATCGCCGTGTTGGGCAGGACTTTCTGCAGCGTAACGGCAAAATTCTCGAGAATGATGATTGCCCTGGCGCCGGAGTCCTTCAGTTGAAACTCCAGCTCACGTGCCGTGTACAGCGGATTGATATTAACCACGGTCAGCCCGGCGCGCAGGATGCCGAACAGCACGACCGGGTACTGCAGCAGGTTGGGCAGCATGATCGCGACGCGCTCGCCCTTGGTCAGGCCGGATAGGCTTTGCAGATACGCGGCGAGGTCGCGCGACAGGCGATCGAGTTCGCTGAAGCTGATCGTGTGCCCGAGGTTGTGGAAAGCCGGCTTGTCAGCGTAACGGCGAATCGTATCCTCGAGCAGTTCGGGAACGGAGGAAAACGGCGAGATGCCGATCTCGGCAGGCATACCGGGCGGGTAGCTGCGGAGCCAGATTTTGTCGCTCATGCGCACTTTCGGGTGGAGAAGCAGAGGGTACTTGCAGGGTAGTCAACGAAGCGCGCGCAGGATAGCGCAAATGCGGAACATCGACCGAATGAACCTGAAAACCTCACCGCAAAGGCGCGAAGATTGCAAAGGAAACAACAGGTGGGTCGTACTTGACCATTCACCCTGCGGGTCAAGATGAAAGACAGGTGCTGTTCGCGTAGCGCTTTGATTTTCTCTGCGAACCTTTGCGATCTTTGCGCCTTTGCGGTGAAGAACCGAGTTTTTCAGGAGGAATAGAATGCGCCGATGGACTCAATCTCGTTCCCGAACTACTGGCGCGAAGCGTCCGACGAACTCGCCGCGGGCGACCCGGTGATGGCCGGGTTCGTCGAACTCTATTCCGGCGACTCGCTGGTTTCGCGCGGTGATCCTTTCGGCACGCTGGTACGGTCGATCGTCGGCCAGCAGATCTCTGTGAAGGCGGCGGACAGCATCTGGGTGCGCTTCTCCGCCACGCTGCCGGCTATCGAACCGGAAGCCATACTGGCCGTTTCTTCGGAAACCTTGCGCGCCTGCGGACTCTCGGCGCGCAAGGTCGAATACATCAGCGATCTCGCGCGGCACTTCAGTTCCGGACAGATCCACGTCAACCGCTGGGATGCGATGAGCGACGCCGAGATCATCGCCGAACTCACCGCAGTGCGCGGCATCGGCGTGTGGACGGCCGAGATGTTCCTGATCTTCAACCAGCTGCGTCCCGACGTTTATCCGCTCGACGACATCGGCCTGCAGCGCGCCGTCGCGCTGCACTACTTCGGCGGCGAGCGGCTGGCGCGCAAGCATCTGGCCGAAGCCGGCGAGCGCTGGCGCCCGTGGCGCTCGGTCGCTACCTGGTATCTGTGGCGCAGTCTTGATCCGCTGCCGGTCGAGTACTGAGGAACTTTCCGTGGTGACGGCACTCTCTGAGCGGCACTCGTGTTCGGTGCCCGGCCGTCCGGCGGGGCGCCGACTTCCTTTACGTTAGAATGAGGGCCGTCTTTCAACCGGCCAAGGCGTGATGAAAACCACCTTTCTTGATTTTGAACAATCGATCGCCGACCTCGAAGGCAAGATCGAATCGCTGCGTGCGACGCAGGACGATGCTGCCGTCGATATCTCCGAGGAGATCGCCCAGCTTGAGAAGAAGAGCCAGGCGCTGACCAAGGAGATCTACGCCAAGCTCACTCCGTGGCAGATTTCGCAGGTCGCGCGGCATCCGCAGCGTCCGTATACGCTTGATTACCTGAACCTGATCTTTACCGATTTTGAAGAGCTGCACGGCGACCGCGCGTTTGCCGACGATCACGCCATCGTCGGCGGACTGGCGCGCTTCAACGGCCAGCCGGTGATGGTCATCGGTCACCAGAAGGGCAGCGACACCAAGGAAAAGCTCTACCGCAACTTCGGCATGCCGCGCCCCGAAGGCTACCGCAAGGCCTTGCGCCTGATGCGCCTGGCCGAGAAGTTCGGCATCCCGATTTTTACCTTCATCGACACGCCGGGCGCTTACCCCGGCATCGACGCCGAAGAGCGCGGCCAGTCGGAAGCGATCGGCCGCAATCTCTACGAGATGGCCGGGCTCAAGGTGCCGGTGATCGTCACCGTGATCGGCGAGGGCGGCTCGGGCGGCGCGCTGGCAATTGGCGTCGGCGACGTGGTGCAAATGCTGCAATTCTCGACGTACTCGGTGATTTCGCCCGAGGGTTGCGCGTCGATCCTCTGGAAGAGCGCGGAGAAGGCGAGCGAAGCGGCGGAGATCATGGGCATCACCGCGTCGCGCCTCAAGTCGCTCGGGCTGGTCGACAAGGTCGTGCACGAACCGCTCGGCGGCGCGCACCGCGACCCGGCCGCGATGGGACAGAACCTCAAGAAGGCATTGCAGGAGGCGCTGAAGCAGGTGAGTGCACTGTCGACGGAAGCGCTGGTCGAAGCCCGCTTTGAGCGCCTGATGGCCTACGGCCGCGTCAAGGAACAGGCGGTTGGCTGAGTCTGGTTCAGCGCCCGTCTCCCCAGCGGCCCATCCCTTCGCGTCTGAACTCGAAGCCTTCCTGCTGCCGCGCCTGAAACAGGGCGATCGTCTTTGCGTTGGTGTCTCCGGCGGGCGCGATTCGGTTGTCTTGCTGCACGCGCTTAGCCGACTCGCACCGTCGTTCGAAGTCCCGATCCGCCTGAGCGCGGTGCATGTGTACCATGGCCTCAGTCCGAATGCGGACGCATGGGCGGATTTCTGCGCCGATTTCTGCCAACGCTGCGGCGTTCCGCTCGAAATCGTGCGCGTCGACGTGCCGCGCGACAGCGGCGAAGGCCTGGAAGCCGCGGCGCGCCGCATGCGTCACGGCGTGTTCGCTGCTCGCGCCGCCGACTGGTTGGCGCTTGCCCACCACCGCGACGATCAGGCGGAAACGGTGCTGCTCAATTTGCTGCGCGGCGCGGGGATCGCCGGCGCGGCCGGCATGTCGCCCGAACGTCCGCAAGCGCGCGGGCCGGCCTTGATCCGCCCCTTGCTCGACGTGCCGCGCAGCGCCATCGAAGCCTACGCCGACACGCAGGGATTACGCTGGATCGACGACGAGAGCAACGCGGATGTGCATTTCCGTCGCAACTTTTTGCGTCGGGAGATCATTCCCCGGCTGGAAGAGAAATTCCCTGGTACGCAACGATCGCTGGCGCGGGCGGCGGGGCATTTCGCCGAGGGCGCCGAGCTGCTCAATGAACTCGCCGCCATCGATCGCGTTGCCGTGCTGACCCCGGCGGGACGCCTCGGGCTGGCGGCTTTCAACGCGCTGCCCGCGGCGCGCGCGCGCAACCTCCTGCGCCACGAATGGCTGGGCGCCGGGTTCCGTGCGCCCGATACGCGCTGGATCGACGAGGCGCGGCACCAGCTGGCGAGCACCGACGCGCTTTCGGAAACCTGTCTGAAGACGCCGGAAGGCGAACTGCGCGTCTATCGCGGCGAGATCTACGTCGCTCGTCATCGACCCGATACGTCCGACGCGGTCGTCCATTGGCGGGGCGAGGACGAACTGCCGTGGGCTGGTGGCCGCGTGCGCTTCGTCGTGGTGGATGGCGGCGGGATCCGGCGCACACTGCTGGAAAGTGGTGAAGTGTTCATTCGTGCGCGTCAGGGCGGCGAGCGCCTGCAGGCGCATCCGGCCCGGCCGCGCCGCAGCTTGCGTAACCTGCTGCAGGAAGCGTCGATTCCGGCCTGGGAGCGCAACTACCTGCCGTACCTGTGGTGCGGCGATCGCTTGGCCTGGGTCGCCGGTCTGGGCGTCGATGTGAAGTTTGCCTGCGCGGCCGGCGAGGCGGGTGTCTTGCCCGTGTGGGAGCCGGACTGATCAGGCAAGCTTCGGCTGTCCTGGTTTCTCCCGGCCGAGCGCGTCGAGCACCGAGACGAAGTCATCCGCAAGCGGTGCCGTGAGCGTGAGCGGCTCGCCGCTTAGCGGGTGCGTGAGACGCATCTCCAGGCAAGCCAGCAGCAGGCGATGGCAGCCGAATAACTCCTGAAACAGCCGGTTGTGGCGGCCCTTGCCGTAAGTGGCATCGCCGATGATCGGATGCGCGAGGTGCTTGAGGTGGCGACGCAATTGGTGGCGGCGGCCGGTCTCGGGCTTGAGTTCGAGCAAGGCGTAACGGCTCGTCGGATAGCGGTCGACGCGGTACGGCAGTTCGACGGTTGCCAGCCGGCGGTAACGCGTGATCGCGCTTTGCGCCTCGCCGACGGTATCCGGGGCACGGAACTCGTAGTCGTCGTACTGGCGCGTCAGCGGATGGTCGATGACGCCGGCTTCTTCCGGGTGACCACGCACGACGGCCAGATACGTCTTGTCGACCTGCTGCGTCTCGAACTGCGCGCTCAAGACGCGTCCGACATCGCGGTCGAGGGCAAACAACAACACGCCCGACGTGCCGCGATCAAGGCGATGCACGGGATGGACGTGCTGACCGATCTGGTCGCGCACGATCTGCACGGCGAAGCGCGTCTCGTGACGATCGAGCACGGTCCGATGCACGAGCAGTCCGGATGGCTTGTGTACGGCGACCAGATGTTCGTCGCGAAAGAGGATCGGCAACTCTTCCTTCACACGCGATCCTTCTTCTCCGGGAAGTCGCCGTCCACGTAGTACCAGCGCCCTTCTTCCAGAACGAAGCGGCTGACCTCGTGCAGGCGATGCGCGCGCCCGCCGATCTTGTAGCGGGCGATGAATTCGACGATTGCACTATCAGATCCGGTCGATTCGTGGCGGCGGATTTCCAGGCCGAGCCACCGCGTGTCGTTTCCGGCCGAAAGATCGAGTGATGGGCGCGTGCTCGCGTGCCAAGTAGCGAGCAGATACGCTTCCAGCCCCATCGTGTAAGCGCAGTAGCGCGAACGCATCAAGGCTTCGGCGGTCGGCGCAGCCGCACCGGCGTGGTAGGGCGCGCAGCACTGATCGTAGGCTTTCGCGCTGCCGCAGGGGCAGGGTGGCTTGGTCTGCTTTACGGGCTTGATCTTGCCTTCCTCCAGTTTTCGGGCTTCCTCGCCCGCATCAGGCGAGCATTCGGGGTCGTGACGCGTCGGTTCCTTATGACCGGCGAATCAGCTGCGCCCGGCGTTGCCTGACACCGTCCGAATCTTGTCGATGATTGCTTGCGGCGGCGTGCCGTGCGACAGAATCGCCGCGAGTTTGCCCTCGGTATCGATCACGTAGGTGTAGGACGAGTGATCGACCGAGTACAGGCCGTCGCTGTCCGGCTTCTGCTTCATATAGCTGGCGCCGTATTGTCGCGCAACCTTGGCTACCTGATCTGTGCTGCCGGTGACGCCGACGATGTTTGGATGGAAGAATGGTGCGTAGGCTTTCAGAACTTCCCCGGTGTCGCGTTCCGGGTCGACGGAAATGAAGATGCCTCGGGTCTTTTCAAGCTCGGCCGGTGAGAGCCCGGACAGTGCCTGCGCAACGAGCGACAGCGCCGTCGGGCAAACGTCGGGGCAAAAGGTG
>RRZT012553209.1_pt1 | contig 11921 bp, 8 predicted proteins | sample 2165551 | NCBI WGS metagenome assembly RRZT01 (sample SAMN10456910, study PRJNA506462) | wastewater metagenome | biome: wastewater; feature: sludge; material: wastewater sludge; isolation source: wastewater sludge with Escherichia coli K12::gfp cells carrying plasmid... | place: USA: Moscow, Idaho ... | reverse complement strand
TTCTAAAATTTCTTCTAATTTCACTTTATCATTCAGATTTGAAATTTGAAGAATTAGTTCCAATTTTAAATCAGAAATACTCATATTGTTTTGTTTTAGAATAAGATAAAGTTAATGAAAAATTTAAAACATAAAAAATCGTTGAATTTATTTAATTAAAATTCAACGATTTAGATGATATTGTAAAAAAAGATTTACTCTGCAAAAAACAACGATTTCAATTCGTGTGCATCAGCAGGATTCATTCTTCCAGCTAAAATCAAACTTAATTGTTTACGACGCAAAGCAGCTTCATAACGTTCGATCTCTTGTTCAGATTCTGGAATTAATTCAGGAACTTGAACAGGTTTATTGTCATTATCAACGGCTACAAATGTGTAAATACCGCTATTTGTTTGGTTATAAACACAATTTTCATAATCGTAAACGTAAACATCAACATAAACTTCCATCGAAGAATTAAATGCGCGAGTTACCTTAGATTCTAACTTCACCGTACTTCCCATCGGAATCGGAATGTTAAACGCAACGTGATTGACACTTGCTGTTACAACCAAAAAACTTCCACCATGCATTTTCGCAGAAATAGAAGAAATTCTGTCCATAGAAGCCAATAATTCGCCTCCGAACATGTTTCCTAAATTGTTGGTTTCATTCGGTAAAACCAAGTTTGTCATTACTGCTAACGACTCTTTTGCTGTTTTTGCTTTCGCCATAAACTTTTGTTTGTTGGATGCAAATTTCAACAAAATATTCGAGTTTTGAAACAGTTATTATCGTTGTGTTAAGTGTTTGTAATTGAGTTTTTTATTAAATCAATAAAATTTTATAGTTAAAAAATGTTAATATAGATTATTGTATTATTTCAAGTCTTACATTTGAACAGAATTATGAAAATGTTTATCACATACTTGCTATCTGCTTTGTTTCTGCTATTTTTTGCGGAAACTAAAGTGTTTGCGGGTACTCAACATTTTCAAGGAAATTTAACTTCACAGACGGTTGTTAATGATAATACACATATTTATCACGCAAGTAAAATTGTTGAGACGAAATTTTCTAAAACTTCAAATTCAAATCAATTTCAAGAATTTAATCCAAGTATCGAAACGATTGATGATGATTTTCAGACATCAAACAAAATCGATTTAGAAACTTGTATCAAACTATTAAGTGTCGTTCTGGTTTTAAACTTTATAATTCAAGGTTTAAGAAAGAAACACATCTTCTACAATAAAACCATCAAATTTTCGAGTTGTAAGTACATTTTGTTACGTACAATTAGAATTTGATTGATTTCTTAAATTTAATAATTACACTAAAAATTAGTGTTCAGTCCATGAATAGCTGAATGTTAGCCAATTTTTGTATGTAATATTTTTTGGTAAAACTACTTCTGCCAAGAAATCCATTTAATCAAATTTTACATTTAATAGTTAGAAGAATTATGAAAAGAGTCGCATTATTTGTTGCTCTGAGTACTGTATTGTTGACAACAAGTTGTTCATCAAAAAAACAGGAAAAAGAAGAAGTGAAAGATTATCCAATCACAACGCCAATCAAAATGGATACGATTGTAGATAAGGATTATGTTGCCCAAATTCAGTCGGTACGAAACATCGAAATTCGTGCGCAAGAAAAAGGTTATTTACAAAAAGTTTTTGTGGATGAAGGTCAACATGTACAAGCTGGTCAATTGTTGTTTCGCATTATGCCTTCGATGTATCAAGCCGAATATTTAAAATCGAAAGCTGAGGTAAAAGAGGCGCAAATTGAGTTGCAAAATTCAGCAACTTTGGCTGATAACAATGTCGTTTCTAAGAACGAAAAAGCTATTGCGCAAGCACGATTAGAAAAATCGAAAGCAGAAATGCAATTGGCTCAATTACATTTATCATTTACAGATATTCGTGCGCCATTTTCTGGAGTTATTGATAGAATTCCTATGAAATTGGGAAGCTTGATTGATGAAGGAATGTTATTAACAAATTTGTCTGATAACTCATCAATGTTTGCTTATTTCAACGTTTCTGAGCCAGAATATTTAGATTATCAAACAAATAGTCAAGATAGAGCGAGTAAACAAGTTTCGTTGATTATGGCAAATAATAAACCTTTACCAGAAAAAGGTTTGGTAGAAACGATAGAAGGAGAGTTTAACAACGAAACAGGAAATATTGCGTTTCGTGCACGTTTTGCAAATCCAAATCATTTGTTGAGAAATGGTGAAACGGGGAAAGTAAAAATGACGGTTCCGTTACATGATGCTTTATTAATTCCACAAAAAGCAACTTACGAAATTCAAGATAAAACCTATGTTTTTGTAGTCGATAAAAATGGTGTTGTGAAATCAAGAAATATCACGATTGGTTTAGAAATGCCTGATGTTTATGTGGTAGAAAGCGGACTTTCGGAGAAAGATAATATTTTGTTAGAGGGTGTTCAGAAAGTGAAAGATGATGATAAAATCAAAACGAAATTTATTGCACCAAGAAAAGTCCTATCATCGTTAAAATTAAAATCAAACTAATCTAAAAAATTCAAAGTTATGTTTGATAAATTTATTCGAAGACCCGTTCTTTCGATTGTCATTTCGTTGATTATAGTTTTTTTAGGAATTCTATCATTAGTCAAATTACCTGTAACGCAATTCCCATCAATTTCGCCTCCAAAGGTGAATATTACAGCGGAATATCCCGGTGCGAATAACGAATTATTGATCAAGTCGGTTGTAATTCCATTAGAACGTGCGCTAAATGGTGTTCCTGGAATGAAATATATTACATCTGATGCTGGTAATGACGGTGAAGCGTCTATTCAAGTGATATTTGATTTAGGAACTGATCCCAATATTGCAGCTGTAAATGTGCAAAACCGAGTTTCTTCAGTTGTAAATAAACTTCCGCCTTTGGTAGTTCGCGAAGGTGTGAAAATCACACGCGAAGAATCAAACATGTTGATGTACATTAACTTGTACAGTAATGATCCAAAAGCTGATCAACAATTTTTATATAATTATGCAGATATCAATATTTTATCTGAGTTAAAACGTATTAATGGAGTTGGAGATGCAGATATTTTAGGAAACAGAGAATATGCGATGCGTGTATGGTTGAAACCAGATCGTATGCAAGCGTATAATATTTCTGCTGATGATGTGATGAAAGCATTGGATGAACAAAGTATTGAAGCTTCGCCTGGGAAAACTGGAGAAAGTTCTGGAAAACGTTCAGAAACATTCGAGTATGTGTTAAAATATTCAGGTCGATATAACACAAAAGAGCAATATGGAAATATCATTTTAAGAGCAAATCCTGATGGAGAAATCTTACGTTTAAAAGATGTTGCTAATATAGAATTTGGAAGTTCGATGTATGATATTTATTCAACGTTGAACGGAAAACCTTCTGCCGCAATTGTGATAAAACAATCGTACGGAAGTAATGCGAGTGAAGTCATCAAAAACATCAAAGAATTGATGGCAGATTTGAAAGAAAATAATTTGCCAAAAGGAATGGATTACGAGATTTCATATGACGTTTCGAAATTCTTAGATGCTTCGATGGAAAAAGTGGTACACACACTTTTTGAAGCTTTCGTTTTAGTTGGTATTGTGGTATTTTTATTCTTAGGAGATTGGCGTTCTACATTGATTCCTGCGTTGGCGGTTCCTGTTTCTTTGGTCGGAACTTTTGCGTTGATGAGTTTCTTTGGAATTACATTAAACTTGATTTCCCTTTTTGCTTTAGTTATGGCGATTGGAGTCGTCGTCGATGATGCGATTGTGGTGATAGAGGCGGTTCACGCCAAGATGGAAGAGAAAAATCTCTCGCCTTTACGAGCGACGGAAGAAGCGATGCGCGAAATTAGTGGAGCAATTATAGCAATCACATTTGTAATGGCAGCTGTTTTTATTCCAGTTGCGTTTATGTCTGGTCCAGTTGGAATTTTTTATCGTCAATTTTCGATTACGATGGCAACATCAATTATTTTATCAGGGATTGTAGCCTTAACGCTTACACCAGCTTTGTGTGCAATGATTTTGAAAAATAATCATGATCAACCAAGAAAGAAAACGATGTTAAATAAATTTTTGTTGAAGTTTAATAATTTATTCAACAAAGGTTCTTTTAAATATGAAAAAGTTTTAACTAAAACAGTTAACAAACGCACTGTTACATTCGGAATTTTATTAGCATTTTGTGCTGGAGTTTTCTTCTTGAATAATAGTTTGCCTTCTGGATTTATTCCAAACGAAGATCAAGGAATGTTTTATGCGATTATTCAAACACCTCCAGGTTCTACGTTAGAAAGAACGAATGAAGTTTCTCAAAAATTACAAAAAATAGCGGAAGGAATTGATGGCGTTTCATCAGTTTCATCTTTGGCTGGTTATGAGATTTTGACAGAAGGAACAGGAGCAAACTCTGGAACTTGTTTGATTAACTTGAAAAGTTGGGACGAACGTTCTAAATCTGCGGAAGAAATTATCAAAGAATTAGAAGAAAAAGCTGGGAATATTAATGGTGCGAATATCGAATATTTTCAACCACCATCTGTTCCTGGATATGGTGCTGCAGGAGGTTTCGAGTTGAGATTGTTAGATAAAGCGGGTAGTGGAGATTATCATAAAATGGAAGAAGTGAGCCGTGATTTTGTAAAAGAATTAACTCGTCGTCCAGAATTGAGTTCTGTATTTACATTTTATAGTGCTTCGTTCCCTCAATATGTCTTGAAAATTGACAATGATATTGCCGAACAAAAAGGAGTTTCGATCGAAAATGCGATGGATAATTTATCAACATTAGTTGGTTCTAATTATGAAACAAGTTTCATCAAATTTGACCGACCTTATAAAGTGATGGTACAAGCTTCTCCAGAATATCGTGCATTACCAGAGGATTTATTGAAATTATATGTAAAAAATGATCAAGGTGAAATGGTTCCGTATTCAGCTTTCATGAAAATTGAAAAAGTGTATGGATTATCAGAAATTACGCGTCACAATATGTATAATGCTGCAGAAATTAGTGGAACGCCAGCACCGGGTTATAGTAGTGGACAAGCGATTGCAGCGATTAATGAAGTTGCTAAAAATACATTGCCTCGTGGTTTTGGAATTGATTGGGCTGGAATTTCTAAGGATGAGGTTTCTCGTGGAAATGAAGCGGTGATTATTTTCGCCATCTGTTTAATTTTCGTTTACATGATTTTATCAGCGCAGTACGAAAGTTTTATTTTGCCTTTACCGGTTATTATTTCATTACCAACAGGGATTTTCGGAGCATTTTTCTTCTTGAAATTATTAGGATTAGAAAATAATATTTATGCACAAGTTGCAATGGTGATGTTGATTGGACTTCTCGGTAAAAATGCGGTGTTGATTATTGAGTTTGCTGTGCAGAAACATAACGAAGGTTTATCAATTGTAAAATCAGCGATTGAAGGTGCAGGTGTTCGTTTCCGTCCAATTTTGATGACATCATTTGCGTTTATTGCAGGTCTTATTCCGTTGGTTATTGCTTCTGGTCCGGGAGCAGTAGGAAATAGAACAATTGGTACTGCTGCTGCGGGCGGAATGTTGTTCGGAACTATTTTCGGGTTGTTTATTGTGCCCGGTTTATATGTTGCGTTTGGCGCCTTGGCGGATAAAATGCAATTGGTGAAATACGAAGATGAGAATCCTTTAACAGAAGAAATCACGGAAGATGAATAAAAATAGTTTAAAAAATATAATTGCAATAAGTCTTTTTGGAACAATGATTTGGAGCTGTAAAGCTCCTGCGGTAAGCAAAGAGATAGAAAATCATCAAGCACCAAAAATTCCAGAAGCTTATGAAAATGTGCAAAATGATGATGCACCAAGTTCTGGATTAACGCCTTGGAAGCAATTTTTTACTGATCCAAATTTGGTTGTTTTGATTGAAGAAGCGTTAAAAAATAACCAAGAATTGATGATCACACTTCAAGAAATTGAGATTTCTAAAAATGAAGTGTTGTACAAAAACGGAAAATTATCTCCTACGGTAGCTGCAACTGCTGGAGTTGGTGTGGAGAAAGTTGGTCGTTACACAAGTCAAGGTGCTGGTGATGCCTCGACTGAGATAAAACCTGGGAAAGAAATGCCTGATCCTTTGATGGATTATGCGATTGGGTTGAGTGCTGATTGGGAAGTTGATATTTGGAAAAAATTACGTAATTCGAAAGACGCTTCGATTGCGCGATATTTATCAACGGTGGAAGGAAAGAATTTTGTTTTGACAAATTTGATTTCTGAAATCGCTTCGTCTTATTATGAATTATTGTCTTTGGATAGTCAATTAGATTTAATTCATCGAAATATTGAATTGCAAAAAGAATCACTGCGTGTGGTGAAAATTCAGAAGGAAGCTGCTCGTGAAACTGAATTAGCGGTGAAAAAATTTGAAGCAGAATTATTAAAATCTGAAAGTGAAGAGTTTAATATTAAACAAGATATTACAGAAACTGAGAATAGAATTAATGCATTATTGGGAAGATATCCGCAAACGATAAAACGTGATGGTTCTTCATTTATGGATTTGATTCCGCAAACAATGCATGCAGGAATTCCGTCTGAATTATTATCGAATCGTCCTGATATCAAGCAAGCAGAACTAGAATTGAAAGCTTCTGCATTGGATGTAAAAGTGGCTCGTGCAGAGTTTTATCCTTCGCTTAATATTTCTGCGGCTTTAGGATTAAATGCTTTCAAACCTTCTTATTTGGTAAAAATGCCAGAGTCAATTCTATACTCATTGGCAGGAGAATTAGCTGCGCCTTTAATTAATAAAAGTGCGATAAAAGCGGAGTTTAATACAGCAAATGCTCATCAAATACAAGCGTTGTACGAATATGATAAAACAATTTTAAATGCTTATTTAGAAGTGTCAAATCAAATGTCGAAGATTAATAATTTAGAACAAAGTTATTCTTACAAAGACAAACAAGCGAAAGCACTTGTAGAATCTATTGATATTGCGAATCAGTTGTTCAAAAATAATCGTGCAGATTATTTAGAAGTGTTAACAACTCAACGTGATTTATTGGATGCAAAAATGGAATTAATCGAAACAAAAGAAAAACAATTAAGTACAGTTGTCGCTATTTACAAAAGTTTAGGCGGAGGCTGGAAGTAGTTTTCATATTCATTCTAACAAAGAAATAAGCTGCCTTTTGGGCAGCTTATTTCGATTTATATTGTATTGAAATGATAAATTAATTTTCAGTTCTAACCCAAGTTCCAGGAGACTTTTTATTCACATCATTCATATATTTTTGTGCTTCTTCTATGTTATTAAAACTGTTATATGTAACATAATAATAGCGACCTTTTACATAAGAAATTCCAGCATCTTTGTAACCTTGTTTTTTCAATTCTCCAACCAAACGATCAGCATCTTCTTGACGTTTTAGCGAAGCCGCAATTACTTGATATTTTTTATTGCTAGATTTTGCAGTTGTTTTAGTTGTAATTTCTTTTTTGTCCTCAACTTTCTTTTCAGCTGTTTTAGGAGCTTCAACTTTCGTTAATTTTTTTGTTTCTGTTTTTACAACTTCTTTTGTCGAAGGTTTTTCCTTTACAATTGCCGTAATCTCCTTTTCAGTCTCATTCAGTTTTGTTTCCTTTACAACTGTAATTTCAACTTTTTTAGGCGTTTCAATTGTATCTGTTTTCGTTACGGTTTCAGCAATTTGATATTCAACCAAAGAAGGTTCAGCAATCGTTTGTGGCATATTATACACATCGTATTGCACTGTAGGCTTTTCAGTTTTTGTTGCGTCATCTTTACCAATCATTGGTAAAACCAAACCGCTCCATTGCTCCGTTACGAATTCTTGCACGGGTTGCGGCGTATTAAAATATAGGAAGCCACCAACAATAATGGGAATTAATGAGGCTGCGGCTAAAAATTTTGACATGTGTTTGTTAGAGGTTTTAGTTTTAGACGAATCTAAAATGTAATTGGCTTGTAAATTTGAGAGACCGTAAGCGGCGATGAAATAATTTTGAGCATTTTCTGGTTTGAAGTCAATTTTTCCAGCGTCATTAAATTGTAATGATCCGATATTTTGTAAGGTTAAAACTTTTCCATTTTTCAAATGTTCTTGCCAAAAATAAACTTGTTCATTCAAAAATGTTTGCGCATTTTCAAAAGACATTGGCTCATCTTCTACAATTTTATTCACCAAAACACCATCACTTTTTGTTAAAGTTGTATTGAAAGAAAGCTCTTTTCTTGGTGGAATAAATGTGTTTGTTTGCTCGTCAAACGCCACATTAGCAGTGTTTGAGATAAACGCACCAAAGTTTGGAACGATTACACAATCGTGCTGAAATAATAATTGACTAATATGCTCTTCTAACCTCATACTACGAAATTAACATTTTTTTTAGATTTAGCAAAAAATAAATACTTAAAATTATTCTTAGTTGGTTTAATATTAATAATTTAACAAAATGCAAACCGATTTACCATATATTTTAGCACTTTCTTTTCAGAAAGGAATTGGCGATATCACAGCACGAAAAATTATTCAATTTTTTGGTTCCGCAGAGGCTGCTTGGAATTGTAAACCAAAAGATTTGATGCAAATTTCGGGAATTGGACAACAATTAAGCAAAGATTTTGGAAATAAAAAATGGTTAGATTTAGCTTTTAACGAAATAGAATATTGTAAAAATAATCAAATCAATATTTTAACTTTTTATGATGAAGCTTATCCACAATTGTTAAAAGAATGTATTGATGCACCTTTGGTGATTTTTTGTAAAGGAAATTTAGAATTTAATCAATTCAATAACAAAAAGATTTCGATTGTTGGCACACGAAAAATGACCAATTATGGACGAAATTTTATTACTGAATTAATCGAAGGTTTAGCAGATTTTGATGTTACGATTGTAAGCGGATTAGCGTATGGTTGCGATATCGAAGCGCATACAAATGCGCTCAAAGATAATGTGGCGACGTGGTCGGTAATGGGAACAAATTTTGAACGAATTTATCCTGCTGCTCACAAAAAAGTTGCAGTTGAGATGTTACAAAAAGGTGGTTGGATTACAGAACAACCTAGTTTTAAAGCGGTCGTTCCCGAAGCTTTTTTGCAACGAAATCGGATTATTGCAGGCTTATCAGATATTACAATTGTGGTAGAATCTGCTTTTAAAGGTGGAAGTTTGGTGACTGCAAAATTTGCAAATGAATATAATCGTGAAGTGTTTGCTTTGCCAGGAAAATCAACCGATGCGTTGAGTATTGGGTGCAATTATTTGATAAAATCTCATCAGGCTTATTTGGTCGAAAATTCGAAAGATATTATTGATTATTTTAACTTCAATTCGAAGAAGAAACCAAAGCAAATAGATTTGTTTATTGAGTTTTCTGATGATGAAAATTTAATTGTAAATTATCTCAAAACCAATGGAAAGCAACATATTGATAAAATGTCTTTTGACTTAAATTTGAAATCCTACGAATTGATGCCAACCTTATTAGATTTGGAATTAAAGCAAATAATTTCGACACTTCCAGGCAAATTTTATGATTTATTGTAACAAGCAATACAATTTTTAGCAAGTTATTTTGTTATAAATTACAGTATTTTTGTGCATTATGAAGACAAAATTGTTCATTTTCATCACCATGATTTTCACAAGTTTAAACGCTCAAAATGATAAAGTGCGTTGGACTGATCTTTTTTCTTACAATAATGTGAAATTGTTGGAAGAAGTAAATGGTGTGATTTATTGTGGAACTGAAAACGGAATTTTCTTGTTCAATCCTCAAAATCCAACAAGTGATTGGATTAAGCTAAATAAAACCAATTTCTTGAACAATGTTGGGGTTTCTGCAATGGCTTATGACAAAGATTCTGATTCGTTTTTAGTTGGTTATGAAAATGGAGGTTTAGATTTATTGAAATCTGGAGAATCGACAATGGTTTTGGATATCAAATGGAATGGTTTTTCGGGAGATAAAAAAGTCAATCATATTTTTATAAACGATGGAATTGCGTTTATTTCTGGAGCTTTTGGAATTGTTTCTTATGATCTAAAAGAGGAAGAATTTAAAGAAACAACGCGCACAAATACAGCTGTAGTAAATGATGCAGCAATTTTGAATAATAAACTATATATCGCAACTTCAAACGGAATTTATTCAAGTGAATTAACTTCAAAGAAATTAAATAATCCAAATATTAATTCGTGGATACAGCCAACATTTAATCAAAATGTTACCAATATAGAATTGTTTGAAAATCAGATTTATTATTCGATAAACAATGAATTGAAAACTTTAAATGGCTCTTCAGTGGGTTCTTATAATACAATTCTTAATTTAAAATTATCTAATGGACAATTAATTGTTACTCAAAACAATCAAGTTTCTATTTTGAATGGACTAGATTATTCTATAATTGATGAAGATGGAAATGAAATAAATTTCAATTCTGGAATTTTTATTAACAATATTTATTTTGGAGGATCTGTAAATCATGGAATTATTAATTTATCTAATCATAAAGAATATTATCCTGATGGACCTTTTACCAATAAAGCTTGGTCTGTAACGACAAAAAGTGGGAAAGTATGGATTGCACCTGGAGGAACAGAAAGTTATTCAAACGTATTAGAAAATAATGATGGATTCTTTTATTATGACACTAAAAAATGGAATAACTTTCGTTCAAAAGATATTTTTGATATTCGAGATGTTTTAAGAATCGCTCCTCATCCAGATAAAGATAAAAATACATTTATAGTTTCATCATTTAATAAATATGGACGTGATAAAAATGGAAGAACTGATTTATTAGAATTTGATGTAGATTTAATACCTAAGAAAATTATTAACGATCAGTTTCCAAGTTCTAGAATTTCGGGCTTGGCTTATGATAAGTTAGGAAATTTACATATTGGAGCTTCATATCCTGATGGTAAATCGCCTGATTATCAGTCTGTATATTATGTAGAGAGAAATGCAAATGGTACTTGGAAAAGTTATGATGTTGATAAAACTTCTCCAATAGTAGCACTTTCTCCTGATTTTTCTGATGTTTATATCTATTATGCAAGCGGTAGACAAGGAGGTGGGGTTACAGTTTTAGACAAAAAATATGAAATTGTAACAACAATGACAACTTCAAATAAGCTACCAATTAATAATGTTCTGACTGTTGCAAATGACAAATCAAATAATTTATGGATTGGGACAGAACAAGGTTTAGTCGTTTTGTACGGAGCTGATAATGCTGTAAGTTCTAATAATATTGTCGCAGAACCAATTGTGATTATTCAAGATGGAATTCCGGAAGCTCTGTTAACAGATGTTGGGATTTATGCGATAAAAGTGGATAATGCAAACAATAAATGGATTGCTACAAATGGAGCGGGCGTTTATTATGTTTCGGATAGTGGAGAGTCGACGAAATTGCATTTTACTTCTAAGAACTCACCTTTACCTTCGGATATTGTGTACGATGTTTCGATTGATGAGTCGACAGGAAAAGTATTTTTTGCAACAGAAAAAGGTGTGGTTTCGTATAATGGAGATGTGTCGACAGAAGCGAATAATTTTAACAATGCAATTGCGTATCCAAATCCTTATCGACCAGAATATAAAGGGAATGTTACGATAAAAAATCTTCCAAATCGTGCGTTGGTTAAGATTACAGATATTGTTGGAAATTTACTTTTTGAGAAAAAAGCCGAAGGAGGAATTGTAGAATGGAATACAAATAATGCAAAAGGAAAGCCAGTAGCTTCTGGAATTTACTTAGTTTTGATGACAAATGCAGATGGTACAGAAACCAAAACATTGAAAATTGCAGTTGTCCGTTAATGAAAATTTTAGAAACCAAAGCCATTGTACTTTCGAGCTTAAAATATGGTGACACGA